>Ga0208764_10002821_pt1 | contig 10805 bp, 13 predicted proteins | sample ETNtaG_18_FD_185762 | JGI IMG/M metagenome (GOLD analysis project Ga0208764, IMG submission 185762) | Marine microbial and viral communities from oxygen minimum zone, Eastern Pacific Ocean - ETNP201302SV91 (SPAdes) (version 2) | ecosystem: Environmental > Aquatic > Marine > Oceanic ... | reverse complement strand
TACTACTATTTTAGTAAACGAAATTGACCATATCTCTGGAATAAGAAATAAGCAAATGTCATTCTATGATGCTCAAATGTCTACACTTACTGGAGGTCCACCAGTAACAATTGCAATTAATGAAGGTATTCAGGAAACGCAATTTGATACTATCAAGTTAAGCTTAATTTTAGTTTTAATATGTATGATAATAATTTTCTGGTCTCCAAAGTATGGTTTTGTAACCTTTTTACCTATTTTACTCGTAATATTATGGTACCCTGCAACTGTAGATGCTGGAGGAACTAACCTAAATATTTTCACTGCAATGGTAGGAACTATTATCATAGGAATAGGAATTGATAATTCTATTCAAATAACTGAAAGGGTAAGAGAAGAAGGCGCAACACCTGAAGGTATCGAAAAAGCAGTTGAAAATACAGGCCAATCTGTTGTAGAAGCTACATTTACTACTATGGGAGGTGTATTTTCAGGCGTTTTGATTTCATTTTATAGAACTCAATTTGTTGGTTTAAGAAACTTCTTTGCATTAATTATTACATTAGTTCTTTTTTCTCTGTTAATGGCTGTTTTTGCATTACCTAGCTTTTATCATGCATTACATTATATTCAAAATAAATATGCTAAAAGTAATTGGAGAATTAAAACAAAATTCAATTAGATAGCATCTCATTTACTGCTAAAACTGAATTCTTAGCATAAGGCAACAGTCTCTCTTCAATATTTTCAGGCTTAGCACCAGGCCCTATTATTCCAAAACCAATTGGTTTCATAGAAGCAAGTTGTAAATCAATTAAAGAACGAATCACAGCTTGGCCCATAACCAGACCATGCTCTGTTTCTCCTTTTTCTATTATACCTAAAACAACAGCTCCATCTATTGATTCTCTAAGAAACAAACGTTTAATCTGTAATGGCATCTCCATAGAGCCTGGAACCCATTTAACTTCTTCAACAGTTAAACCATTATCTAAAGCTATACTACGGGCTTCTTCAACCATCTTTACAACATGATTCTTATGATAACTACCTGCAATAATTGCTATAGATTTAACCATTTATAGACTCCTTATTCATCTCAATAATTGTATCTACTGTATTTCGTGTTTGAGTTTCAATCTCAATGTTAATTGAATCGCCTACTAATTTATGCATTAAATTTGTTAATCTTAAAGTTTCAGGAATTAAATAAACGGTAAAAGTATTTTCATTTACTTCACCTATTGTTAGACTGATTCCATTAAGTGAAATATAACCTTTAGGGAAAATATATTTTTGTAAATCAGGATTAAAGCTTAATGTTAAAATATAATTATTTTCAGGTTGACTTATCTCAATTATGGTTGCAGTATCAAAAACATGACCTGAGAGTATATGGCCTCCAATTTCATCTCCTAACTTCAATGATCTTTCAATATTTACTATGGACTTCTCTTCAATTTTGCCAAAAGTAGTAACTTTCAAAGTTTCCATTATCAAATCGAATTCTAAACTATCTTGATTTATCCCAGTTGCAGTCAAACAAACACCGTCAACACAAACACTGGCGCCTACTTGAATTCCTTTACTAAAATTAGAAGGAGTTTTAACTATTATTGTAGTTAAGTTTTCTTTTCGATTGATTTTAGAAATAATCCCAGTACCTTCTACTATTCCTGTAAAAACCATCTTACCTCATTCTGTAACATATTTATTCCTATGAATTTTTAGTATCTTTGAGATTATTTTGCGAGATCCTGCTAAATCCTGCTCCATTTCAGGTAATCTGACTACTTTTACTTTGATACCACGTTCAAGTAACTTCTCTTCTAATTCTACTCGTGTAAATAATCTCTGATCATAACCAAGTGCAATCACATTTGGTTTAATTTCATCTACAATTATGTCCAACATATCTCCTGTTCGTCCAATTACAACACCATCGACTGGTTTAATATGAGAAACTACTTCAGCACGCATTTCATCTGATAATATTGGTTCACCTTTCATTTTACGAACTGTATCATCATTGGCAACTATTACTATCAATTCATCTCCATGTTCTTTAGCTGCATTCAAAAAATGTGCATGTCCTGAATGGATTATATCAAAAACACCTGTTGCTACGACTTTCATTGACACGCATCCACTATTTGTTGACCCTCTAAAAACAGATATCCCTCACTTTGAGCCCATCTTTTAGCTTCACTTGGTGATAAAGAAGTCCCATCATCTGAAACCATCTCACACCCTAATGCTATTGGATTCATATCTATTAAATTGAATAAAGCAACAATTAATTCCGTATGCCCTTGCCGAGAATTAAGAAGATTGGAATCTGCTATACAAACTGGAACATGACCCGGAATACGGAAATTTTGTGAAAGGATATCTTGGCCATTTAATGTTTTAGAATTGGTCGCGTCTTCAAATATTTGTGCAAACGTTTTAGCAGTTAATGCTCTGTCATTATCGCTAATTCCTGTAAATGTATCTTTATGATTTAAGAAAACTGAAAAAGATGAACGTTTATCATATGGAAGTACATGACTAAGCATAGTTTTCAGTATCTCAAATTTAGTGCCATTTTTACTTGCTTCTTCATAAATATCTTGAGCAAAGGGCAATCCTAATTCAGTAGAAACTCTATTTTCAGCAGCTAAGAAAATCATACCACCTCCGTTTTTTCTAAGAAAACTAATACTAGAGTGTGTAACATATTTAGCTGAAAAGAAAATATCCGTTTCTCCTTCTCTATTGACTTCATCAAAAACTAAAATAGGTTTTCCTTCTCTCAAAATCTTAGCAATCTTTTTTACGTTTATCATACTGTTTACCACTACTTCTTAGTTCCTTATTCTGTTTAATTTTAACTCTACCATTAAATAATTGCGTAGATACTCAAAAATGAGTATTCAGCCTAAATCATAGACTATCCAATCAATATGCGCACTAGATTGAGCCTTTAAACTAACATACCTAGTGCAAGATAAGTCGCCAGGATTAAGTTTAACTATCATTAAGGAACCAAAATCTCTATTGCAAACTAAAGGATCTTTATCGGGTGAGGTATATAGATCATAACCTCCCCATTCATGTCTCCACTTTTTCGTAAGATCATACATTACTAATAATCGATTAGACTCAGATTCATCCATATGTAATAATGAATAATCTCCTGAAGAATAAGATAGATGATTGGACTTCCTAAATTTTGGTTTAAGACTTGTTGCCTTACATAAAAAATCATTAAAAACAGAAGAAGTCCAAAAGTCATCTAGTAAAGCGTCTCCAATTTTACGATTATAATAACCTATTTTTTCTTCGGAACTTAATTTAGGATTAACCTTTTTTGGAGCTTCAACAAGAAATTTAGACAACCGGATAAAAGGTATCTCTGCTGAATTAAAAATTCTATTCAAATTAGAAAGTGTTGCATCCTCTAAATAATAAAAATTTATCTCAGCGATGATACCACCCCGTAACTGTCAATCTCTGGATATCTTGTAATATTTCACCAACCTGATGCCAAGAATGTTTAGATACTTCAAACATAATTAAAGAATTATATTCAGGAATAATGCTATCTACTAATTTTGATTTATTATTTTCATCAACATCAAAAATTTGTAAAGCACCCCCCATTTCCTCAGTTATTTCAGGAGTTAAATGTAAACTATATGCAATAATTCTTTCTTCAACTTGATCGTCATGAGGCAATAAAAAATCACCTAAACCATAAACATATGCAGCCATATCTATACTGGAAAGTGGTTTAGAACTAAAAGCCTCAGCGACCTTATTTCGCCACAGTTCATCACCTAAATCATCTCGAAGAATATTAATTGCTGGATGATCTATATCTGTTAATTCAACACTAGCCCAATAACTGAATAAATCGGATTCCTTAAAATCGTATTCTAGACCTGCTAAAGCATCAATTACTAAATCTAAAGTACTATCATCAAGAAAATTTTTAACAATTATATGAGGATATGGGAAATCTTTTACTGTAGATATTTTCTCAACCTTGCGCATTTTCTCTCCGAATCCAGTTCAACATACCTTCAACTGTGCCTAAATGGGTTTCTGTCTGATGTGGACCATGAGAAGAATCTGTGGCCTTAAGACCTGATCTTAAATTAAACAATTCATTTAGAATTATTTCAGATGATTTATTTTCTTTGTATCCTTTTTTAACTACGCGCATCCACAATTCAAATTCTTTCTTAGTCTCAGTAAAAACACCTTTTGCAACACGAGGTCCAAAGTGTGTATAATGAACATATTTTAAATCTAATTTATTCATTTTTTCAATACTTTCTAAGGCTAAATCATGCCTATAATAACCTGGAGTGACAGGAAAAGAACTGCCTATATTTGGGTACCAAAGGCCTGCTGAATCTCCAACAAAGGCCTCATCGCCGTAAATCCAAGTTATATGATGAGGAGCATGTCCTGGCGTGTGAAGGCCTCTAATCTTACTACTACCTAATGATAATTCAAAATTGTCTTTAGCAGAAATTAAACGATCTTCAGGTATTGGTTTTGGTTTGCCATAAAGTTCAGCTATACTACCTAAAAAATCGCAGCTACCTAACCACCAGCGATCAATACTAGAAACATGCTTGTATGCATTGGGATGAACTACTGATTTAGCATTTTTACAAACATCCATTAAATGTCCACCACCTCCAAAATGATCTAAATGGATATGTGTTGGAATAATATAATCTATATCTTCGAGGCTCAAATCCATCTGCTTTAAACCTCTTAAAAGATTTTTATGTGAACTTGCAGGTCCAGTTTCAATTACAGAAATTTTGTCATCTACAATTACATAAACTGATATGAAATTAGATTCATTATTGGGACACAAATCAAACCAAAAGATATTGTTACTATGTTTATTAATTATTGGAGCCACATTAAAGCATAAGATAGGGGTTTAAGTGAACCGACGGCCTTATAGCGGGTTGCTGACATGTATACGTCCGTTGAGTTAATGAAATATATAATTGTGACCGGCGGTGTCCTTTCCGGATTAGGAAAAGGAATAACCTCATCTTCTGCAGGACTATTACTACAGTGTGCAGGATACAATGTTACGGCTGTGAAAATGGATCCTTACTTGAATGTGGATGCAGGTACTATGAACCCATATGAGCATGGGGAAGTTTTTGTTATGACTGATGGAGCTGAAGTAGACTTAGATCTTGGGAATTATGAACGTTTTTTACGCTGTAATTTAACAAGTGAACATAATATAACTACAGGGAAAGTTTACAAAAGAGTTATAGAAAAAGAGAGACATGGAGATTATCTCGGTCAAACTGTCCAAATTATCCCTCATGTAGTTAGAGAAATTGTTGATGGGATGAGAAAAGCTGCTGAAGATTCAAAGGCAGATATTTGCATGGTTGAATTTGGAGGAACTGTAGGAGATATTGAGTCTATGCCTTTTATGGAAGCTGGACGTCTTTTGAGTAGAGAAGAAGGAAAAGAAAATGTAATGTATATTCATACCACTCTTGTTCCTGTTGTAGGTTCTGTTGGAGAACAAAAAACTAAACCAACACAACACTCAATTAAAGAATTGCAAGGATTAGGAATAAGACCTGATATTATTGTTGGAAGAAGTAATGATGTTTTAGATGAAGACATTGCTGCAAAAATTGCTTTCTTTGCCGATATTCCTAGAAAGGCTGTAATTTCTGCACCTGATGCGAAATCTATCTATGATGTGCCTTTAATGTTTTTAGAACAAGGATTACATGAATTAATCGAAAAAAGACTGGGACTTAAAACAAAAAGACCTGATGTTGCAAAATGGAAAGATTTTGCAAAAAGAGTTTCGAATGGAGGAGAAGAAATTGAAATTGCTTTAATTGGAAAATATACTGCTCTAAAGGATTCATATATATCTCACAAAGAATCTCTTAGATATGCTGGTGCAGTCCTAGGTTGTAGAGTTAAAGTTAGATGGATTGAAGCGCCAGATTTAGAAGATAGTGGAACTATCAAAACTCTTGAAGGAGTAAATGGTGTTCTTATTCCTGGAGGATTTGGAAATAGAGGTGCTGAAGGCAAAATTATGAGTGCTAAATGGGCTCGGGAACAAAAAATACCCTATCTTGGCGTTTGTTTCGGTTTCCAATTAGCTACAATTGAATTTGCAAGAAATGTTTTAGGACTAAATGGTGCTAACTCTGCTGAACTCGACCCCAAAAGCCCACATCCTGTTGTTAATATACTGCCTGAACAAGAAGATATAAGTGACATGGGGGCAACGATGAGATTAGGCGATCATGAAATTAACATTAGTAAGGGAAAAGCTAAGGATTTATACGGTAAGGATAAAATATCTGAAAGGCATAGACATCGCTATGAAATAAATCCTAAATATATCAAGCAAATAGAGGCTAAGGGCATGAAATATACTGGAAGAGATATCAGCGGTAGACGAATGGAAATATTAGAATTAGAGGGACATCCCTATTTTGTAGCATCTCAATTCCATCCTGAATTCAAATCTAGACCTGATGAACCTTCTCCTTTACACCTTGGCCTAGTAAAGGCTGCTTTGGTTCATAAAAATAGATAAAAAAACAAGGGCAAGCTTATTAAGCTGTAATTTCTGGCCATATTATGTCAGACGATAATGATAATATTGATGAATTTACGGATTTCAAAGGTAGAGCTGATCCATCCGAAGATGGTTTCACAACTTCTGAAATGATTACAGGATTCGGAATGCTTCTTATTTTTGTAGGATTTATATTCGGTTTAATTAGACTTCTAGGATTAAAAAATGGAGAAATACCTGCAGATTATGACAATCACCTTGATCAATTATACTTAAGTTATATTATCATGTTTGTAGGAATACTAGTAACAAGTTTTCTAGGGTTCGGAGGAATGTTCAAAAGAACAATCTCTTCATTCCTTGGTTCTAACGATTAAAAAGTTAAAGATTTATCTAAACTTACAGACATTGTATTATCATTAAGTTCAAAAGTATAAACGAAAGTATAAATATCATTATTTTCAGTTGCTGAGGTTAATGTATAAAGTAATGAATATCCTCGTGAAGCAAGGATTGATTCAAATTCTTCACTAACTATATCAAAAGAAACTGATAATTCAATACCATCTGCTGCATTCAAAACTTCATATTCTAAAGCTAAAGAAAAACTATTCTCTAAAGAAGTAATTACTGGAGTTATATCATGTCTTTCACCTTGATGATTACCTAAATTTACCGAATGAGTTATAGTACTAGTAACTGCAATCAAAGTTATAGACATTAAAAGTCCAGAAACCAAAAGAAGTTGCGCTTGATCTCTCATTAATCCTCCCTGTATCCATACCATAATTGTAGATTTATTTCCCAAAGTTCATCATCTACCCAAATCAATCTGAAGGTCTGAGTAACTGGAGCTGAATCTATGGTTCGATCTACAAGAACTTCAGTTTGGCTACCGTGTGTCCCTTCTAATCTATATGATATTGAAGATGAAAGGCCAGAATCCAAATATTGCTTTATTGACGTATTATTATCTGTGGCTAGCCACCAAGCTAATGTTGAATTGTGATGAGTTGCAGCAATTGTTGAATCTGCGGGAACCCATTCATCCAATATCTCAAGAATTTCTAAACCTGTAAAATAAAGATCGTTTTCCTCAACATTATTAGCATCACTTGTAGGAAGAACACTAACTGCAACATTGATTGTAGAGGTAAATAAGGTTGCTACAAGCAAAACTTCCAATACATGCATTTGACCTTTAGTATTTTTCATAATAATTGAACTCCAATTAAATCTGTGGAGTGTTTACCGAGGTTGCAATACCTATTATTTCGAAAATAAACCAACCCAAAAAGAGAAGGAATGATGCTCGACTAAATGCAGAATACAACTTACCTGTTGACATGAAACCTGCTGCAAGTCCGTTACCTATTCCTTGAACCATAAGGCTGTAAAGGAACATACTTGAAATCCAAACTTCATTCATCTCTCTAATGGTTAAGTTACCTATAGACATACTACCTCCACCAGTAGCTGCTGAAGAATCTACAATTGCAGGAATAAAAGTACTAGCAAGAACTAGAATTATACCCAAATAAACAAAAAATGAAGCATAAATAACAGTTACATAACTGCCTACTTCTTGGCGTCTTTCATTTTCTAAAGCTTTTATTTCTCTAGCATCAAAAGAGGCAGCCAAAAGAATATCTGAAATTCTACCTCCAGCTCTATTTGCTTCATCAACCATTCTAACTGCCCTCGTTACAATTGGCGATGTAACTCTCTCAGTAAACATTTCTAAAACTTCACCAAAAGAAACTCCCCATGAAATTTGTGAGGCCATCTTATTTACCTCATCATTAAGGTTACCATACTCCCCTTTAGCTAAAGTTTGAATAGCTACAGTCATACTAAGCCCTCCTTTCCAATACTCTGCAAGATCTCTTAAGAAATCAGGGAATTTCTCTTCAACACGAGCCCTAATTGCATCACGCCTTTTTCCATACCATCCATAAGGATACATTAGTGCAATCAATCCAAAAACAATATAATCTATAGCTGAAATTTCAGGATAACTGCGATACCACTGACCTGCCGTCATTTCTTCGTCTATACCATTTGTGAAAGGATCCTTGTCTTTAGTCTCATTACTCATAATTGCAAAAGGTGAACCCAAACCAGTAATCAATTCATATTTCTCTCCATTCTGTGGTTCGGCATATGTATTTCCTAAAGTAAAAGTAAACCTTCCATCATTCAAATTCCAAGGATTGTCAAATTGTTTATCATTATCTCTGTCTTCCATTGGAGTTCTTGCATCACTCTTAATATCTTCATTAGCAATTGCAAAAAAGAATAAAGCCAATATCACTGAAAAGAATGCGACAAGAGCCGGACCCCAATCTGCATCTTTATTTCTTACACTTAGCCAACGGTTAACTTTCCAGTACTCCATCCAGCGCCTTTTAACACCTGTACGACGATCAGTATAGACTTTCTTCTGGAGATTCCCTTTTATTGACATTAGTCAGTTGAAACCTCCTGACTTAAAGAATAGAATAAACCTGAGAAAACTATTTGGATAACTGGAAATCCTCCAAAAACTAAAAGATACATATGTATCTGTTCAAGTTGCATTCCAGCTCCAGAAACCCAAAATGTAATAACAGCAATAATCATTGCAAAAATAGGTAATGCTACCGCAACAACAACATATGCTTCTGAAAACAAAGCCATCTGCTGTAAAACATCTTTAACATGACTCCTATTTTGTTGGCCATAATACTCAGCCCTATTCAAGAAATAAAGTTTTAGATTTCCTCCTGCAGTTACAGTTCCAATAATTCCTTGAATAAATTCAGCAAACCTTTCAGATGGTGTTCTGTCAACGGCCTCTTTCAATGTCGTTACCAAATCACGACCCATAAATTCCATACTATGATAAATCCAAGCTGCATCGTGCGAGATTTCGCCATAGATATCCTTGTTTCGAGCAAGAGATTTGAAAGTCATAGAAGGTGTTGCATTAGCTGCAGCCATCGCAGATACATAACTAGCTGCAAAAGGGATTTGTTTATCCATATTTGAAGCTCTACTACTTTCCAATAATGCCGGAGTTAACCATTGAATTAATGCCACCAATCCTGGTAAAACTAGTAATAACACTGCAGCAATAATTATTTCAACAAAAACTGAAATTGAATAATTTTCTTTAACACCTGTAAAAGGATCTGTTGCGCCATTTGGATCTTCCATAGATTCAATTTGAGGAATTATACCTGCGAGAATTAACAATGTAACACCTAAACCAACTAAAAAAGTTAATACAACTTGCATTGCTGAAGTTGCAACATAATCTTCTGCGAGAAGTGGAATACGGGCTTTAACTAACTGATTTTTAAACTTTAATGAATCTTTAGTCAGCATACGGCCTAACCAACCGAATAAAACTCTACTAAATGTTTCAAAACCCGTCAGAGCCATTTATGCCACCAACGTGGATTAGCGGAACGTTGCACTCTATTGGCTAAATTGGTTTTCAAAGCTACCAATGCCTTAGATTGACGAGTTTCTTCAGCCTCAACGGCCGCCGATCTCTTACCTTCATCACTCTTTTCAATGTTCATTGTTGCTTTAGATCGAGCCTTCATTTCTGATAATACTGCTTTTAAAATTCTACGACCCTCAACCTCATTAAGAGAAGAAACATCTCCAATATCTACTTCTTTAGTCAATGGAGTTAATTGTTTCAAAGGCACATAATATGCTTGATCTTTGAGTAAATCATTTTGTAATTTTACTTCTGCCTTTTCACGTCTAGATTCTTCATTTGCAATTAATTTAGATCGCTTGGAAGGATCATCAGTTTGTGAAATCTTAGCATCGCTCTTTGCACGAGTAGCTTGTTCTTTGGCTTCACGCGTTTGATACTTCTGTCTTATCTTAGGTGGGAAATCTCCAACATCGACTTCATCATCATCTCGAGATAAATCCATATCTCTGTCTGTAACTTTACGTCGACGCTTCTTGCCACCTACTTGCATATCCTCGTAAACTTGACGCATCACATCTTCTGGATGAACATAATACTCAGCAACGACACGTGCAAAATCTTTGTAATCTCTAATTCCCTTCTTCAAACACCACTCAATAACCAATTGTCTCCTCTTGGTTTCATCCATAATCTCAACACGGTTAAGATTGGCTTTCATCATAATTTTTTCGAAAATATATGATTTTCCTGTAAAAACATATTCATCAATAGTATTATCCCATCTAAAAGCTTCATTTGTTAACA
>Ga0208764_10002819_pt1 | contig 10812 bp, 6 predicted proteins | sample ETNtaG_18_FD_185762 | JGI IMG/M metagenome (GOLD analysis project Ga0208764, IMG submission 185762) | Marine microbial and viral communities from oxygen minimum zone, Eastern Pacific Ocean - ETNP201302SV91 (SPAdes) (version 2) | ecosystem: Environmental > Aquatic > Marine > Oceanic ... | reverse complement strand
CTTCGCAAATGGCCGTTCCACAACTGGGGGGGAGAAGGACGACAAGAACAATGTGGAGGTCGTCCTAATCGACTCTGCATCCACCGGAATCTGGAACGTCAAGGTCAAGGATTTCTCCCACGGAGGTAGCAGGACCCACCAGCCATTCGCCATAGCAGTCAGAGGTGTCAACGTCAATGACCTGACTCCTGACCCTTCCATCACTCCCGGCTCATTCGAGATATCCACTCCGATTCCTCAGGTGGGGGAGCCCACTAGCTTCTCGGTCTCAGTGGTAAACCAGGGATCAGGATCATTCGCAGAGGTATTCGTCTCGGCACACATCAATGGGGATCCGCTAGATACGAAGTCATTGGGGATGTCACCGGGAGAAGAAGTGAGGTTGGAATGGGATTGGACTCCCGAGCCCTCCGACAAGGGCGATTCAGAGATCAGAATCGAGGTTGACCCAGGAGGCCAACTGGACGAACTCTACGAGGACAACAACCTGCTCGTGATACCAATAGTTGTCAGTGCCCCTGGGATCCAAGCCTCAACAGATTCTCCATGGAAGACACTCCAGGATGCTTCTGATTCTACCACAAGGTGGGAGATAGCGATGACCAACCTTGCGCTTTTCGACACAAACGCAAGCATAGAGGCAACAAAGCCAGTCAGGAAGATAGACGGAGTCGAGTTTGACTGGTACAAGAGCTTCGACCAGATCTATGTGGAGTTGGGGCCCGCCGAATCGACCACGGTGAACCTCACCCTAGTCCACCCTTCCCCTCCCGATCCCGGCACTTATTCCATGATAATCACTGCTACAGACGAGGACTTCGACGTCGAATCGCAATTGGAGATTTTCTTCGACGTGCCCGTACTAGCTCAACCAGGAGTAACCCTTCCTTCCGCCCAGATACAAGTGGATTCCCACGAGGTGACAAACACAACCGTGGAGATCCATAACTTCGGCAACGGGGCTCAGACGTATGACATAGAGATGTCCCCGCCCGCCGGATGGGATGCTGGCCTTCTGGAACTCGGGCCTTTCCAGGGTTCACGGCAAGGGTCGACTGGGACCCTATCGAAGGGAGGGTCGATCACTGCTGGGATTATGATCACGCCACCGGGCGTCCTTCTCACCGCCGGCTCAACATTCTATGCCGAGATTTTGGTGAAATCCAGAGTAAGTTCGGAGACGTGGTCATACCAGATCCCCATGGTAATCCAACCAAGCGACTCAATCGAATTCACCCCTAGTTCGGGCGGGAGCGAAGAGGGGGTCCCTGCAGATTCACTGCATGAGATTACCATCCAGATTTCCAACCAGGGGAACAGGGAAGTCGACATGACGCCAATCGAGAGATCACTCCCCGGTGGTTGGACCATCCAAGGTGGTCTTAGCGAGGTGACAGTCCCAATGGGCTCCTCCGTCCAATGGTCATTTTCCATCCAAGGTAACGGTCTCGCCGCGAGTGGCGTGGTGGAGATCAGGTTCCTGATCGAGGATGGGACGTTCTTAGATTGGAACACCAGCCTAGAGGCAATCTCTGGAGCAATTCCCGAGGTCTCATTCCACGAAGTCGTCTTCGTAGAGGGGACCAACATCAACTCGTCGACGAGCCCACTCGGCCTAGGGGCCCATCCGGTCAACAACGCATTTGACATGGGTTGGAAAATCGAGAATGCAGGGACCTCCATCTGGGAACCAGTGGCATCCCTCGAACTCCCCTCCGATGACTGGACCTCAAGCTGCTCAGTCAACCCCATCAGGATTAGCCCCGGGGGTTCTGCGATGGTTTGGTGCTCAATCACAATCCCATTGAGTCAGGAAGCCGGCTCTGAGCCAGAGGTTTCCCTAGTCATGGCAGCAGATGGAGTGGAAGTGAGGGAGACTCTGACCCTATTGGTTGACACCGTGAAGGAGGTCGAATGGACCCTGATAAACTTCAGCGAGGCAAGAGAGGACTACCCCACTAACTACTATCTCGAACTTCACAACACAGGCAACGTCGCCATCTCCAACAGGATAGTCACAGATGGCCCAGATGACTGGAATATCAGGATTGTAGACGGAATCCTCGTCACCCTCCAACCAGGAGAGGTGAGGTCAGTCCAGGTCGAGTTCACGCCGGACTCAGGCTCAGACGGCTCTCTCACAGTAATGCTATCCAACGCAGAGGACATCTCTGGACAATCACTGGCACTAGAGATCGAAGTCATCTCCGAGTCATCAGGAGGCGGAATGGGGCCAATACTCTACGTTCTGGGCGCAATAATGCTCGTGCTAATAGCGTCGATCTCAGCAGCTTTGGCATACTCTAGAAACGGCGGGGACATCTCCTCACTAATCCCAGGAAAGACATCATCTTCAGGCAGAAGGAAGGAGTACACCCCATTCCTGCCATCAGAAGAGCGAGAGCCCACCGACGAACCAGTGGGAGGGGAAGAACCAACAATTAGCGACAAACAGGAACTACAGCGCTTCCCCGATTACCCCGGCTGGCTCTGGGACCCTTCTGGCGAGGAGTGGGTAGCAGACCCCGAATACGACCACGGTGACCAATAGCCGAGAATATTGAGAACTCCAACAATCGTGATTATTGCCGCACCAAGAGCCCGAAGCCCTTAGAGGGGCGAATGACTCGGTCAATCGATGAGAAGGCCAAATTCAGCAGTCATCATCGCTGCACTACTGCTAGCCTCCTTTGTTTCCACCCCCGCGATCGCGGCCGCCGACATCGCACTGAGCGCCAGCCCGACAAACTCCACTGCGACCACAGAAGACGCAGCAGAGTACGACATCACGGTCATGAATACCGGAGACGAGGATCTCACCGTTTCTCTGAGCACCTCGCAAGAGTCGGACTGCAATGGATTCACTTCAAACTTGGATTCCTCGGTGGTGTCGGTGGGTGAGGGCGAGTCGGAGACCGTGACTCTGACTGTCAGCATCAATGACCAGGCCTCAGGTGACTGTGTAACCACAGTAAATGCCAACGGGGTCGCCTCCAATCCATCAGAAAACGCCCAGGCCGACGTCGAGGTCACGACCACTGCCGAGGGAGGGGGGCAATACTCTGTCAAACTGAACTACATCAATCCGAGCAATGGAGCGGTGAACTACGATGGGGAGGATGATGAGGAGGAGTGGACGGTAGACGTCGAGAACACGGGGGAGAACGATGCTACAGTACAACTCGCGATTTCCTCAAAATCAGACTGTGACTCCGATGGCCTCGAGGCCACTGTAGAACCCCAACAGATGTCTCTCAACTCGGGTGACAAGGATACTGCAACGGTCACAGTGAACCTCCCGGATGGTAGCTCTACAGAATCTGGAGACCACTGCTTCGTGCTCGATGCCACCGTATCCAATGACCCAAATCCAGCGGACCAAGCGAACGATAGCATAAACCTGAACCTGAAAATCCCAGAGGTGAAGACATGCGACTCCTCCCTCCAGAACCCCTCTCACAATCTGGAACCGGGAGAATCGGCGACTAACTCCTTCACACTCACCAATACTGGGAACACCGCTTGGACAGTAAGCGCATTCGCCACTTCGGAAGGCACCGATGTGAGTGACTGGGTCGATTTCGAAACACCCACAAGCAGGCTCCTGTCAGAGCCCGGCGGCTCGCAGGACACAACATCATTCGAATTCGAGATTACCCCAGATGACTCCGTAGAGCCCGGATCTGTAGATGTCTACATCCAAGGCAGAGCTGGTAGCAGCGTAGGTTGCGAAACCCTCCTCAGGGTCAATCTCGGACAAGTTCACGACGCCTCACTATCCCTTTCCAATCCCTCCATCAGCAATGTCGACCCCGGCTCCATCGCGTCAACATCTATGATGATTACAAACACCGGCAATGGCCAGGACAACTTCGCCATAGGCGTCAAAGACCTCTTGCCAGGATGGCAGGTCGAGCTCTCTGAGACATACATAACAATAGACGGGAGGCACTGCAACTCCTCCTCTAACTGCGATAGAAAGAGCGTGCAATTGCAGATTACCGTCCCAGCGAATGCCAAGGCCAACATCGAGTTCCCGATCACGATGTACGTCAACTCACAGGGCATCACCCTGGACGAGGTTTCTGCAACAGTTACCGTGGCTGCAGTCCATGGGGGGAGCATCGACCTCCCCTCGGACTCCCAGACAGGTAGGTTCGGCCAATGGGTATCCTTCCCACTAGCACTTTCAAACACCGGAAACATCCAGGACAACTTCGCCCTCTCGTCCTGCGATCCAAATATCTCCGAGTCCTGCGAGGACACGAAGTGGGATTCGAGGTACAAGGACAGCCAGGGGAACGATATCTCCCAGCTCACCGTCGAATCAGAGGAGACAGTGCAGATTTTCCTCGAAGTCCTCGTCTCGGACAACATCAACAACAATTCAGAGTCGTTCGACGTGAGGATAGGAATAGTCGGTACAAACATAATGATGTCAGAATCTCTCACCGTCACCGTCTCGAACTTCAACTACAGCATGTCAGTGGCATTCGAGAGCCCAGAAGAAGACCCATCGCTAATGCGATTCTCACTCCCACCAGGGGGCTCTTCTTCACTTTCTTTCCTAATCACAAACACGGGTGACGGCGGTTCGGACGATGTTGTCATAGGCGTCTCCGGCATGGACTCCTCGGTTCTGAGGACAATCAGCGTAGATGGACAGGTTCTGGAGGCAGACGAGGCCACGGTGCCAGCAGAGGGGCAGATCACGGTAACGATCGACTTCGAAGTACTCGATGTGGAAAGCGGGACCTCCGGAGTAATCAGGGTATCAGTAACTTCGAAGAAGAACACCGGACAATCACCCTCCTTCGTGGACTTGGTCGTGGACGTCCGGTCAATTCACGACCTGCAGATAGATATCGAAAGCAGCCAGAAGAAGGAGTCCTCGTACCCGGAGAATGCCGAGTTCACGATTTTCGTCACCAACCACGGGAACATAGAGGAGGAAGTGGAGATCCTCACCAGCGACTCCCTGAGGGGTTGGACGGTGGATGTGATTGGAGACGAGTTCAAACTCCAGCCCGGTAAGACACGGGAAGTCACGGTCAGGGTCACTCCCCCGAGCGAACTGATTGCCGATGACGAGTATTCCTTCACAGTGATAGTCCAACCAAAGGACATGCCAGTGGCGGGAGAACCCATCGATCTGACAGTCAAGTCAAAGGTTGGCACTGGGGCGCTGTCTGGAGACGCCCAGAAGGCCATTGCAATGGCCATAATTATGGTTGGTTCGTTAGCCGTGGCATACCTCTTCATGAGGGTCCGAGCCGAGAATCGAATGATGTCCGACTCCATATCCGTAGAACTCGACGACTGACAGTTCCAAGGCCTTCGTTCGGATACGCTTATGTCCGGAATTTTCGTGGCCACGTTCAACGGTCCCTACGGGACCGAGGGTGATGCCATGAGTACCGTAGCGGAGATGTACCTTCCAGTAGCGGTCATGACCATCGTCGGGATCGGCTTTCCAGTTGGCAGCTTCATCGCTACTCGCTTCCTCAGACCAACTCCTAAGGGATCCGATTCCAACAAGACGAGGTCACTCCTCCTACCGGGCTATGAGACCGATCATAGCCTCTACACCAGGAGGGACTCGACCTACGAGTGTGGCTCGGATCCACTAGGGGATGCAGACATCAACTTCCATTTCCAGTACTACTGGTACGCCATAGTCTTCCTAGTGTTCGACATCGCATTCATGTTCCTTGCCTTCGGGGGAGTAATGGCCATCCAGAAGGGCAGCGGTGAACTCCCCGACGAGGGTGCGATAACCAGCGCCCTGCTGACCATGTCCATCTTCATCATACTAATGGGGCTGGGAGTTTGGCACGTCTTCCGCAAGAGAGGAAGGATATACATCTGAGGGAAAATATGGACGGAGATGGACAGAACTACTCGGTCTTCAACAGCAGAATGCTAGTGGACACCGTTGGCGACATTACCGACGAGGCCTTGAAGGCAAGTAAGATCAAGGACGTGATTGGAGTCTTGGTCGGGCGAGTATTCAACTGGAGCCAGAGGAAGTCACTATTCCCACTACACCTTGGAATCAAGTGCTGCGCTCTCGAGATGGCAGCAGCAGGTGCAAGCAGGTTCGACGCCGAGCGATTCGGGGTCTTCTTCCGATCGAGTCCCAGGCAGTGTGACGTGCTTCTAGTAAACGGCCCGATTAGCAAGAAGTTCGCTGACCCAATAGTCAGGCTCTGGGAGCAGATGCCAGAGCCTAAGTGGTGCATAGCGATGGGGGAATGCGCCATTTCCGGTGGCCCATACTTCCAATCCTACAACGTCCTCGAGGGCGTTGATACGATAATCCCAGTTGACGTATACATCCCGGGGTGCCCACCAAGGCCAGAGGCACTAATCGATGGGTTCGACAAACTCCGCCAGAAGATCATACGAATCGGGGCCGTCCCTGATGATGCTGCGCCGGAATCAAACAACCCAATCATCATTGGAGACGTCTAGGGGGCTCGAAGTGGGAAAGGTCGTTTCAACATCGAGCCAGAAGGCCGCTGCCGAGGCCATGGCATCAGCACTATCGTCCATGGAGGGAGTCGATGCAGAGGTATCCGAGAGGAAAAGCGGGACAAGCCCACGAAACATAGTATCCATAGACTGTTCCAGCGAGAAATGGCGCGCTCTGGCCGAATGCATGAGGGTTGAGCACAATGTCGACTACTGCTCCATGGTAACTGGCATCCATTGGCCGGAGGGATCTCCGGACAAGAACTGGGAGGTAATCTACCACTTCATGAGAATGGGGGTAACGGACCCACCAGTTATCGATGGCATGGTTCAACCGATCGTCAAAGATCCAACGACACTCGAAGGAAAGGAAGTCCCATTGGAGATCGAAGTGAGAATCTCCCTCCCCGAAACAAGAGACCCGAAGGTTGCATCCGTTCAGGACATCTGGGTCGGAGCAGACTGGAACGAGAAGGAGACATGGGACCTAGTCGGAATAGACTTCGAGGGGCACGTAGGAATGCGCAGGGTGCTACAACCCCATGAGACTCCAGTTGGCTTCCACCCCCTGCAGAAGCAGCACAAGCTTCGATATCACGACTTCGAGGAGATGTACGACGATGCTCAAGGATTCCTGAGGAAGCCCTCGGATGCTGGGAAGATCAAGTGAGGTTAGAATATGGCAGAAATGTGGATCTCGATGGGCCCGCAGCACCCGATGACCCATGGCCTATGGACTCTCAAGGTGAAGGTCGACGGCGAGACCGTTGTCGATACCGAACCCGACCTGGGGTACATCCACAGAGGGGTCGAGAAAATCTGCGAGGCCAGGGACTTCACCCAGATCACTACCTATTGCGACAGGCTGTGTTACGCCAGCGCAAACACCTGGTCACACTCCTACATCTACGCAGTAGAGGACCTACTAGAGGTCGAGGTCCCGGAGAGGGCCGAGTACATCCGACTAATCGCAGTCGAACTGCAGAGGATCGCATCCCACCTGATGTGGCTGGGAGCATATGGCCCTGACATCGGGAACCTATCTGTGATGGTATGGTGCCTAAGGGAGAGGGAGATGATGATGGATCTCCTCCAGGAGCTCGGCGGCTCCAGAATGCACTACAACTTCCCCAGGGTCGGAGGGGTGAAGAGGGACCTCCCCCATGGCTTTGCACAGAGGGCTAGGGCAAAGGTCAGCCTGTTCCTGAACAGGATCCAGGAGTACGAGGCCCTGTTCGACGAGAGCACAATTTTCCTCATCAGAACCCAGGGCGTTGGATACTCGAAGCCCGAGGAGATGGTCAACCACGGAGTCACTGGGCCCAACCTGAGGGCAGGCGGGGTGAACTACGACATCAGAACCGCACATCCATACTCCGTCTACAGCGAGCTGGACTGGGAACCACCAGTCGAGAGGCCATCGATCAAGGGCGCAGACTGCTATGACAGATACAGGATCCGCGTTGAGGAAATGAGAGTCAGCGCCATGATGGTCCTGGAGGCTCTGGACAAGATCCCCCGTGGGGCAGACACATACCACGAGCCTGGGGACCCAGCCATCCTGGCCAAAGCGCCTAGCAGGGCACCAGAGGGATCTTCCGGATCCCATCACTTCGAGGACAGCCGAGGTGAGTCGATGTTCTACCTCGCCGGCGGCGGCGAGGGCAGAGGGAAGATGCCATACAGGGTCTCGATTCGCTCTCCGATTTTCATAACGATACCTTACGCATCCAAGTGCATGGTCGGTTACAAGGTAGCTGACATCCCAGCGATAATGGGTTCATTCGACCCGTGCATAGGGGAGACTGACAGGTGAGATGATGGCTACGGGAGACTGGTTGGACCTAAGGGGCTGGGTTGAGGGCTTGGTCGGGTGGTCAATGGACAACGTCCACGACACCCTGCCCTCGAAGGACCTAGATCTCACAGTGACCATCTCCCCTCCCAAGGGGATATGGCCGGAAGACATCTTGCTGGGCAGGGTAGTGAATCTGCAGGACGGATTCGCCGACATGCAACCGGCTCTCGAAGGCCTCTTCTCGGCCACGATGATTTGCACCGTGGTCTTCACCACGATGATGCTGACAATGCTCCCGATTCCATACATCGAGAGGAAGTTCATCGGTCGACTGATGGACAGGCTAGGTGCCACGACCACGCTCAGGAGCCTCTGGATAGGCGAGAGTGGCGTTACAGCCGGAGAGTGGTGGAACCAGCTCCCCTTCGGAATGGGGGCTCCAATAGGATGGCTAAACAAGACCCTGAACTCGATATGGGGTAACGACCACGAGTTGGACGCCGTATCTAGGGTGAACAACAGGGGCTACCACGGCTACTGGTTCCTCCTGCCTGGATTCTTCCAGGCCTTCGCCGACTTCACCAAGTTCGCAGGCAAGGAGCACATCGTTCCCAAGGACGCCGACAAACCGGTCTACGAGGTCGCACCGGTGATCATCATCTCCACCACTGTTCTCGTATTCGCCTTCATACCGTTCGGCCCGCACTTCTACGTCTCTAGCCCGGAGCTCTCAGTCGTCTTCATGATGGCAATCTTCGGGGTAGCCCCCCTGGGGGTCTTCTTCGCCGGGTGGTCTTCCAACAACAAGTACACCCTCATTGGGGGCATGAGGTCAGCTGCCCAACTCACCGCTTACGAGATCCCACTACTAATCACGGTCCTCGGAGTCTGCGTCATCAGCGGCTCGTTCAACGTGATCGAGATCGTTGACTTCCAAGCCGAAGAGTCCAACGTGTGGAATTTGTTCATGCTGCCGCTCGGTGCAGCCCTGTTCCTAATCACCATGATCGCAGAGGTGGAACGAATCCCCTTCGACATGCCGGAAGCAGAGGCCGAGTTGGTGGAGGGGTGGTGGACAGAGTACGGCGGAATGAGGTGGGGACTCATGTTCGCTGCTGAGTACCAACGCTGCTATGCTGCCTGTCTTCTATTCGCACTATTCTTCCTCGGAGGGTGGGAGGCGCCATTCCAGGGCACTATGGAATCACTCCCAGTCGTCGGAGGCGGCCTGGAGTTCCTCCTAGCCCTTATTCCCGGAATCGCATGGGTCCTGATCAAGGCATGGGCCCTGTTCGCAGTCTTCGTTTGGATCAGGGCATCACTGCACAGGGTGAGAACAGATCAGATCCTCGAGTTCGGATGGCAGTGGCTGCTCCCTCTGTCCATTGTCAACCTGGCAGTGGCGATGTTCCTCAGGGTCTGGGTATGGGACGGAGGCTGGGGAATAGTGGCACCTGTGGTGATGATCCTTTCTGGTATCATAGGACTCGTGATTCTCGTTGTCGATGAGGACAAGGAGGCCCTCGAGAGCATGAAGAGGCCATACAGCACATACGCAGTCACAAAGGCATACCCCGGGAGGCACCCAGACTCAAAGCTCGAGGACCTCCAGAGGCAGTACACGTCATATTCCGCGGTGAAAGCAGCATCCTCGGTCAGCCTATCGGATTCGGAGGCTGGCACATGAGCTACCACCCGCACGGCACCCCGAGCTTCCGCAACCTGGTCGTCAGGCCGATGTGGATCACTCTGAAGACCGCGTTGCGAACGGTCCCATTCCTAGGGAAGCTCAAGTTCCTCAAGAGCGGATACCACGCCCAACCCGCCGACATGCTCGACCCCGAGACATCCAGGAGGGTCGGTAAATCCCACCCCAGCTTAGATCAGAAGTTCTCCGCCGACAGGGAGACTAGCCAGCTGATGCCCTTCGTGGAGAGGCCAGTGACCGTGATGTACCCATACGAGAGGCTGGACGACCTCGAGCCATGGCTCTTCGTCCCGGGGAACTACAACGGCAGGATAGGGGTGATCTGGGAGACTTGCACCGCATGCAAGCAGTGCGTCAGGGCATGTCCCAACGACTGCCTGCATATGACATCTGAAGTGAGGGTAAACGTCCTAGACACCGCAGACGAGGGGGATGAGTGGCACGGATTCGGCAGCGAGCTAGAGGTCGGCGGCATGGCTGCCATGCCAAGGGAAGACTTCCATGAGATAGAGGAGGAGCACGATTTGGTGAAGGACCACACATCGGCCCCACAGCAGTACGAGTTCGGAGAGATCATCGACATCACAGGAGACACAGCAACCGTGAATTGGATGGATGGCTCAGGCCACCAAGACGTGACTCTTGATTCAATCAGGCCTGCTGAGGAGGACATAGTCTCCGGCAGGATCGACCTTGGAAGGTGCATGTTCTGCGGCCTCTGCATGGAGGCATGTCCCTTCGAGTCGTTCTTCATGACCAACGAGTACGACGGCATGTCGGGCTTCTCGAGAGAAGACCTCTGGATGGATGCGGACAGGACCAGGGTCCTGCC
>Ga0208764_10002817_pt1 | contig 10816 bp, 9 predicted proteins | sample ETNtaG_18_FD_185762 | JGI IMG/M metagenome (GOLD analysis project Ga0208764, IMG submission 185762) | Marine microbial and viral communities from oxygen minimum zone, Eastern Pacific Ocean - ETNP201302SV91 (SPAdes) (version 2) | ecosystem: Environmental > Aquatic > Marine > Oceanic ... | reverse complement strand
AGAAAGTATCAAAATTAATATGAAAAAATTTAATTCATTAAGAAGCATCCCAGCATATCTGCCGATAGTAAATATTGATACTGATATGATAATCCCTAAACAGTTTTTAAAAACAATTAAAAGAACCGGACTTGGAAAAAATTTATTTTTTGAGATTAGGTATGATAATGATGGAAAGAAAATTAATAATTTTATTCTTAATCAAGAACCTTACAATAAATCAAATATTTTAATTACAGGAAAAAATTTTGGATGTGGATCATCAAGAGAGCATGCTCCCTGGGCATTACTAGATTTTGGAATTACATGCGTTATAAGCTCAAGTTATGCAGATATATTCTATAATAATTGTTTTAAAAATGGAATTTTACCAATTGTTTTAGAAGAAGAAAAAATCAAAGAACTTTCAGAATATTCAAAAAGAAAACAAGAAATATCCATTGACTTAGAAGGAGAAAAAATTTTTTTTGGAAATAAAGAAATTAAATTTGAAATTGATTCTTTTAAGAAAAAATGTTTATTAGAAGGTCTTGATGATATTGCTCTTTCTTTGAAAAAGACAGAAAAAATTTCTTCTTTTGAAAAGAATTTAAAAAATCAAAAACCATGGATATTTAATGATTAAAGTAAAAAAAAGAAAAATATTACTTTTACCTGGAGACGGAATTGGTCCCGAGGTGACTAGAGAAGTAAAAAAAATTATTCAATGGTTCAATAAAAATAAATCTTTAGATTTTGAAATTGATGAAGATTTAGCTGGTGGAGCTGCTTATGACAAACATGGCACTCCAATAACTGATGAAGTTTTTTATAAAGCATTAGAAAGTGAAGTAGTTATGCTTGGAGCAGTTGGTGGACCTAAATGGGATAATCTTGAGTTTTCAAAAAAACCAGAAAGAGCGTTACTAAAATTAAGAAAAGAATTAAAATTATTTGCTAATTTAAGACCAGCAATTTGTTTTAAACAGTTAGTGGATGCATCAAGTCTTAAACCTGAAATAGTTTCAGGGTTAGATATTATGATTGTTAGAGAGCTTACTGGTGGAATTTATTTTGGAGAACCTAGAGGAATTAAACCAATAGATAATGGTGAAAGAAAAGGTATTAATACTCATACTTATACTACTAGTGAAATAGTAAGAGTAGCCAAGGTTGCTTTTGATTTAGCTAAAAAAAGATCAAATAAAGTTACATCTTGTGAGAAATCAAATGTAATGGAAGCAGGACAACTTTGGAAAGAAGAAGTTCAAGCATTGCATGATAAAGAATATAAAGAAGTCGAATTAAATCATATGCTTGCAGATAACTGTGCAATGCAATTATTAAGAGATCCAAAACAGTTTGATGTAATTGTAACAGATAATTTGTTTGGTGATATGTTATCAGATCAGGCCTCTATGTTAACTGGTTCATTAGGATTGTTGCCTTCGGCTTCTCTTGGTGCAAAAAGTAAGAATGGAGAAATGAGAGCTATGTATGAACCTATACATGGAGCTGCTCCTGATATTGCTGGCAAAGGTATTGCTAACCCAATTGCTACAATTCTAAGTTTTGCAATGGCATTAAAATATTCTTTAGATTTAGATAAGGAAGCAGATGGTTTAGAAAAAGCCGTTCAAAATGTATTGGATGACGGGATTAGAACAAAAGATATTCTAACTAAAGGAATGAAAGAAGTATCAACCAGTGAAATGGGAGACGCCATCATTTCAAAATTGAAATAATTAATCATTTATTCTAGAGTATTGGAATGCCAATTTATATCGCTCCAGTTGAAGATATGATGTTTCTTTTTAACAAGTTAAGAAACAATAAAAATTATAACGAGATAGAGAAATATAAAGAAGTTAATTCTGAATTAGTAAAAGATATTTTAGAAGAAGCAGCCAAAATTAATCAAAATATTATACTACCATTAGCAAAATCAGGCGATGAAAATCCAACTATTTTAGAAAATGGAGTAGTTAGAACTCCACCAGGTTATAAAGAAGCTTATACTAAATTTATTGAAGATGGATGGACATCTTTATCTTGTGATCCAAAATATGGTGGCCAAGGAATGCCAAAAACAGTCAGCTCTTTTTTTGATGAAATGCTATCATCTGCAAGTCTTTCATTTAAACTTTATAGTGAATTAAGTATTGGTGCTTATAATTGTATTTCTCATCATGCAACAGATTCTATTAAAAATAAATTTCTTCCCAAAATGGTACAAGGAAAATGGAGTGGCACCATGTGTTTAACCGAACCAGTATGTGGAACAGATCTAGGATTGTTAAAAACTAAAGCAGTAGAACAATCAGATGGAACTTACAAGTTAAGTGGGCAAAAAATATTTATTACTTCAGGAGATCATGATCTTACAGAGAATATTATACATTTGGTAATAGCAAGAGCAGCAGATTCTCCGGCTGGAACAAAAGGCATAAGTTTATTTTTGGTTCCCAAATTTATTGTAAATGAAGATGGATCTATTGGATCTAGAAATGGAATTTCTACAGGATCTATAGAAAGCAAAATGGGAGTTAAAGGTTCTGCAACATGTGTATTAAATTTTGATGATGCAGTTGGTTATATGATTGGACCAAAAAACAAAGGATTAAATGCCATGTTTACAATGATGAATTTAGAAAGAATTGTTGTTGGAATACAAGGACTAGGTATTTCTGAAATTGCTTATCAAAATTCATTAAGCTATGCAAAAGAGAGAAAACAAGGAAAAGCAAATAATAGTAAATCATCCAATGGTGCAGATTTTATAATTGAGCATGCCGATATAAAAAAATCTCTACTTAACATGAAGTCTATCATTGAAGGAGAAAGAGCACTTTGTTTTTGGTTATCGCAACAAACAGAAGTTAGTCTTAATCATCAAGATGAAAAAGTAAGACAAGAAGCATCTGACTTTGTTTCATTGATGACGCCAGTAGTTAAAACAATGTTTACTGATATGGGCATGGAAATAACAAGCGAAGCTATGCAAATTCATGGTGGTTATGGTTATACAAAAGACCAAGGAATTGAACAACTTTATAGAGATAATAGAATTACTCCAATTTATGAAGGCACAAACTCTATCCAGGCTGCTGATTTAGTATTTAGAAAGTTAGTTAATAAAAACGGAGATGTAATTAACAAATACTTAGATATGATTAAAAATGATTGTAATACTGAAAACGAGAAAATCAAACCCTTTGCAAAAGAATTGAATGATCACATAGAAGTTTTGTCTAATTTTACCGCTTGGATTAAAGAAAAAATACAAAACTCAAAGGATGATGCAAGCGCAGCATGTAACGATTATTTAAAAGCATTAGGCTTTGTATCTATAGCACATGCATGGATAAAAGTTTTAGAGGTAAGCTTTAAAGATTATGATAATAATAAAAATTTTTATGAAGATAAAATACAAACTGCAAACTTTTATTTTAAAAGAGTTTTGCCAAGAACAGAGAATCACTTTAAAACTGCTACGACTGGAAGTGATTATATAATGAACTTTAAATTTAATTAGTATGAGCCATTACAATACAAACCTTGATAAGAATGAAGCAAATTATGTTCCATTATCTCCACTTTCATTTTTAGAAAGAACAAAAAATATTTATCCTAATTATGAGGCGATAGTTTATGAAAGCAGATCATACACTTGGTCTGAGGTTTATAAAAGATGTGTTAAATTTGCGAGTGCACTAGATAAAATAGGAGTTAAAACTGGCGATACAGTTTCAATTATGGCATTTAATACGCCAGAAATTTTTGAAGCTCATTACTCAATTCCTATGGTTGGCGCTGTAATTAATGCAATCAATACAAGACTCGATCCAAAAACAATTAGCTATATTTTAGATCATAGTGATGCAAAAGTTTTAATTGCAGATAGACAATTTCATGAAGTAATTAATAAAGCCTTAGCAAATATTAAAAATAAAATTAGAATAATTGATATTGATGACAAAGATATTGATACAAGTAGTTTTAAAAAAATTGGCGATCTTGAGTATGAAAGCTTTTTAAATACTGGTGATGAAAATTATGAGTGGAAAAAACCAAAAGATGAATGGCAAGCAATTTCTTTGGGTTATACTTCTGGAACAACAGGCAATCCAAAAGGTGTAGTTTATCATCATAGAGGATCGTATTTAATGGCCACGGGAAGTGCAGTTGCTTGGGATATGCCAAATAAATTGAATTTTTTATATACAGTTCCAATGTTTCATTGCAATGGTTGGTGTTATCCTTGGACATTATCTATGTTACATGGACGAGTGATTTGCTTAAGAAATATTGATGTTAAAAAAATTTTTGAACTAATTGATAAACATAATGTAACTCATTTTGGCGGAGCACCAATAGTTTTAAACATGTTAGCTAACGCACCAAAAGAACAACAAAAAAAGCTAAAAAGAAAAATTTATGTATTAACTGCTGGAGCACCTCCTCCAAGCATAATATTTGAAAAAATGAAAAATTTAGGTTTTGATGTAATGCATGTTTATGGATTGACTGAAACTTATGGACATATGTTGCAGTGCGCTTGGAATAATGAATGGGATAATTTAGCTCAAGATAAACAAAATGAGATTAAAGCAAGACAAGGGGTTATATATCCAAATACGGAAGCAGCTGTTGTTATGGATCCAGAAACAATGAAACCCGTTCCACATGATGGAAAAACTATGGGTGAAATAATGATAAGAGGAAATATTGTAATGAAGGGTTATTATAAAGATAAAGAAGCAACCGAAAAAGCAATGAAAGATGGATGGTTTCATTCAGGAGATTTGGCTGTTACACACCCAGATGGATACATAAAGATTCAAGATAGATCTAAAGATATTATTATTTCTGGTGGAGAGAATATTTCATCAATTGAAATAGAAAATACCATAGCAAAACATCCAGCAGTATCTTTAGCTGCAAAATGGGGAGAAACACCTTGCGCCTTTGTTGAACTTATTGAAGGAAAAGAAGCCACTGAAGCAGAAATTATAAAATTTTGTAGAGAAACTTTGGCAGGATTTAAATTGCCTAAAAAAGTAGTTTTTTCTCCATTACCTAAAACTTCAACAGGAAAAATTCAAAAATTTGAATTAAGAAAAAAGGCTAAGGAGCTAAACTGAATTTAAAAGTTAACGATAAAGACGTGTTCGTTTCAACCGGCGGCATGGATTTTGATGAAGGAAAACCATCAATATTATTGATGCATGGAAGTGGACTAACTCATATAGTTTGGTCTCTTCATGAGCAATTTTATGTTTCACAAGGATTTAATGTTTTATCAGTAGATCTTCCTGGGCATGGCAATTCAGAAGGTCCATCACTAAAATCTATAGAAGAAATTTCTGACTGGGTAAAATCAATAATGAATGTTCTTAGTGTTAAAAAATTAATTATTATAGGACACTCTCAAGGCTGTCTTGTAGGGATTGATTTTGCAGCCCGATATCCAAAATTAACTAATTGCTTAGTTTTGGTTGCGGGTTCCTATAAAATGCCAGTCAATCAAGATCTTATCGATTACGCAGAAGCAGGTGATGAAAAAGCAGTTTTACTTATGATGAAGTGGGGTTATGAAGGATCAAAAGCATTTATAGGAGGCAATCCTGTAAAAAAAATAATTAATTCATCGCGTGAAATTAGAGAAGTTTTAGCTGTAGACTTAAACGCTTGCAACAATTACAAAGACGGCAAACAATCTTTAGAAAAAATCAATTGCCCAACATTATGTATATTCGGTGATTTAGATAAAATGGTTCCCTTAGAAGTAGGAAATAAAATGTCATCTATGATAAAAAATTCTGAAAAAAAAGTAATTAATAATTGTGGACACATGATAATTTTTGAAAAGGCATTTGAAATGAGAAAAACTGTAAAAGAATTTTTAACCAAATAATAATGAAAAATTATTTTATTGCAAAATCAAGAAGAGTTAGAAGCACGCCTTATACTTCAAGAATTGAAAATCAAGGTGTAACTGCTTATTCAGTCTATAATCATATGCTTTTGCCATCTGCATTTGGATCTCTAGAAGATTCTTATAATCATTTAAAAGAACATGTTCAAGTTTGGGATGTTGCAGGAGAAAGACAGGTTGAGATTTCTGGAAAAGACTCTGCAAAATTAGTTCAATTAATGACTTGTAGAGATCTTTCAAAATCTAAAGTGGGAAGATGTTATTATTGTCCAATTATAGATGATAAAGCAGGTTTAATAAATGATCCGGTTATATTAAAACTTGATGAGCAACGCTGGTGGATTTCTATAGCAGATTCAGATGTGATTTTATTTGCCAAAGGTTTAGCAATTGGAAACAAATTTGATGTTAAAATATTTGAACCAAATGTAGATATATTAGCAGTACAAGGTCCAAAATCTTTTAAACTTATGGAAAAAATATTTGGAAAAAAAATTACAGAAATGAAATTTTTTGGATTTGATTATTTTGAATTCTCTGGAGCAAAACACTTGATTGCTAGATCGGGCTGGTCAAAACAAGGAGGTTACGAAATTTATGTAGAAGACACAAAATCTGGACTAGCTTTATATGATAAACTTTTTGAACTTGGTAAAGAATTTGATGTAAAACCCGGATGTCCAAATCTAATTGAAAGAATTGAAAGCGCTTTGCTATCTTATGGCAATGATATTGATAACAATGATAACCCACTTGAGTGTGGTTTAGATAAATATGTAAATTTAGACACGGATGTTAATTTTCTTGGAAAAGAAAAATTAAGAGAAATTAGAAAACGAGGAATTACTAGAAGATTAATGGGAGTGAAAATCGAAACCAAGACAATTAACGTTGCAAAATCAATAAAAATTTTTGATGAAAAAAACAACGAAATTGGAGAATTAAGATCTGGAGTTTATTCTCCTCATTTTGACCAGGTTATAGGAATAGCGATGATGCTTAAACCTTATTGGAGCAAGTCACAATCCATTAAAATTGAATTAAACGGTGAGAGTTTTGATGGAAAAGTTTGTGATTTATCATTCATCTAGGTATAAAATATAAAATATCATGAATATTACGATTGTAGGAGCTACTGGTAACGTTGGAAGGAAAATTATAGAGATCTTAGAAAAGAAAAATTTTCCTGTTGATAATTTATATTTAGTTGCATCTTCTAAAAGTGCAGGATCAAAACTAAGATTTAAAGAAAAAGAAATTGAAGTTAAAAATTTAGAAACTTTTGATTTTTCAAAAGGTGAAATTACTTTTTTTTCTGCTGGCGGCAAAATATCAGAAAAATATGCAGCAAAAGCTGCAAAGCATTCAATTGTGATTGATAATTCAAGCTATTTTAGAATGGACCCCGATGTCCCTCTTATTGTTCCAGAAGTTAATCCTAATCATTTAAAAAATCATAAAAAAAAAAATATTATAGCAAATGCTAATTGTTCAGTAATACCTTTGGTTGTAGCACTAAAACCTCTACATGATTTATATAATATAAAAAGAATTGTTGCATCAACTTATCAATCAGTTTCTGGAGCTGGCAAAGCTCCAATGGATGAATTGTTATCACAAACAAAAGATTTTTTTGAAAACAAAGAGCTAAGATCAAGTTATTTTACAAAACAAATCGCATTTAATGCGATTCCACATATAGATAATTTTTTAGACACTGGTTACACCAAAGAAGAGCAAAAAATGCATGATGAAGTAAAAAAAATTTTAGATTCAAAAATTAAAGTAACTTCTACATCTGTGAGGGTACCTGTTTTAGTTTCACATGCAGTAAGTGTTAATGTTGAATTTAATAAAAAATATAAATTAAATGAAATTCAAAATGTATTAAATACCTCGCCCGGGTGTAAAGTCATTGATGAACATAAAGATGGAGGCTATATTACACCTGTCGAAGCTGAAAATAAATTTGATACATTTATTTCTAGAATTAGAGAAGATAATTCTCAAGACAATACAATTAACTTATGGATTGTTTCTGATAATCTTCTTAAAGGTGCAGCTTTGAATGCAGTAGAGATTGCAGAGATATTAATTAAAAATAAATAAATAAATGGAAAATAAAAAACCTTTATCTCCTCATATTCAAATTTATAGTTGGAATATTTCTTCTTTAATTTCTATTTCACACAGAATAACAGGTGTAATAAATATATTGGCATTAACATTAATTTGCCTATGGATAATTTTATTGTTGTTGGGTGAATCAAATTATGAATATATAAAATTTTTTCTTCAATCATTTTTTGGAAAATTTTTAATTTTATGTCTGACTTGGTCATTTACTTTTCAAATATTAAGTGAAATCAGACATTTATTTTGGGATTTTGGATATGGTTTTGAACTAATTACTTCAAAAATTTCGGGACTTTTTGTTATTTTTGGATCATTTGTCTTAACAGTGCTAATCCATTTAATTGGAAAACAAATTATTTAATATGATTAATGCAACAAAAAAATGGATATTTCTTAAAGCTAGCTCAATAATACTTATTCCATTAATGTTATGGTTTATTATAAATTTAGTATCAATTTATGAAAAAGATTATGTTGATATTGTAAGTTTTTTTTCTACACAACCTTCAAAATTTCTGACATCACTTTTAATGATTGTAGCTTTCTTTTATTCTTCATTAAGTATAAGTGAAATTTTTGAAGATTATATTCATGATGAAAAATTAAAAAATATAGCAAATAAAACTATGTATGCACTGTCTGTAATAATTCCTTTTTTAACTATAATTGTAATTTTTAATTTAAATATATGAGCTCTTATAAAATTATAGACCATGAATATGATGTAGTAGTGTTGGGAGCAGGAGGCGCAGGATTGAGAGCGGCAGTAGGCCTTAGTGAAGCAGGATTGAAAACAGCTTGTATATCAAAGGTTTTTCCAACTAGAAGTCACACTTCAGCAGCCCAAGGAGGTATTTCTGCAGCTTTAGGAAATATGGGAGAAGATGATTGGCGTTGGCATATGTATGACACTGTTAAAGGATCAGATTGGCTAGGAGATCAAGACTGCATAGAATATTTATGCAAAGAAGCTCCAAGAGCAGTTTTGGAACTAGAAAAATATGGTGTTCCTTTTAGTCGAACAGAAGATGGAAAAATTTATCAAAGATCTTTTGGTGGAATGACAAAAAATTATGGGAATGAGCCTATACAAAGAACTTGTGCAGCAGCAGATAGAACGGGCCATGCAATATTACACACAATGTATGGACAGGCGTTAAAACATAATACTAGGTTTTTTATTGAGTATTTTGCTTTAGATTTATTAATGAAAAATGGACAGTGTAAAGGTCTAATAGCTTGGAACTTAAATGATGGAACTATTCATAGATTCAGAGCTCATATTACAATAATAGCCACTGGCGGATATGGTAAGACTTATTATTCTTCAACATCAGCTCACACATGTACGGGCGATGGAAATGCTATGGTTTTAAGAGCTGGTTTACCTTTGCAAGATATGGAATTTGTTCAATTTCATCCAACAGGAATTTATGGACATGGAACTTTAATCTCAGAAGGAGTTAGAGGTGAAGGAGGTTATTTGTTAAACTCTAAAGGAGAAAGATTTATGGAGCGTTATGCTCCAAAAGCCAAAGATCTTGCATCTAGAGATGTTGTGAGTAGATCAATAGCTATTGAAATTAAAGAAGGAAGAGGAATTGGAAAAGAAAAAGATCATGTCCATCTTCATTTAAATCATTTAGATCCAAAAGTAATTGAGGAAAGACTTCCGGGAATTTCAGAGTCTTCGAAATTATTTGCTGATGTTGATGTAACAAAAGAACCGATACCTGTAGTTCCTACAGTTCATTATAATATGGGAGGTATTCCAACCAATTATAAAGCTGAAGTTATAACCGTTAATGATTCTGAAAAAACTGTGCCAGGACTTATGGCAATTGGTGAAGCAGCATGTGTTTCTGTTCATGGAGCTAATAGACTAGGATCAAATTCATTAATTGATCTTGTAGTATTTGGAAGAGCAGCAGCAAAAAGAGCCGCAGAACTTGTCAAACCTGGAACTCCTCACGAGGAAATTTCAAAAACTGAAACCGATAAATGCTTAGATAGATTTGAAAAATTAAGAAATGGAAACGGAAATAATAAAACAGCCGATTTAAGATTGGCTATGCAAAAAACAATGCAATCAAAATGTGCAGTATTTAGAACTGAAAAAACCTTAAAAGAAGGAGTTAATGAAATAAGGAAACCATTTGATGGTATGGATACAATTTCAGTAAAAGATAAATCTTTAATTTTTAATACTGATTTAGTTGAAACTTTAGAGTTTGATAACTTAATTAGACAGGCTATAGTTACAATGGACTCAGCTTATCAACGGAAAGAAAGCAGAGGAGCTCATGCAAGAGAAGATTATCCAAAAAGAGATGATAATAAATTTATGAAACACACGCTATCTTGGTGTCAAGGAAGTGAGACAAAAATTACCTATAGATCAGTTCATAGTTCAACTTTATCAAATGATGTACAGTATTTTCCTCCTCAAGAAAGGGTTTATTAATGGTACAAATAAATTTACCTCAAAACTCAAAAGTGCAAAAAGGAGAGTATTACAAGGATAAAACTGGGTCAAAAAATATTAGAAAAGTGAATATTTATAGATGGGATCCTTCAAGCGGTAAAAATCCAAGAGTAGATACTTATGAAGTTGATATGGATAATTGTCCATCAAAAGTATTAGACTTACTAAATAAAATTAAAAATGAAATAGATCCATCCCTAGCTTATAGAAGATCTTGTGCACATGGAGTGTGCGGTTCTTGTGCCATGAACATGGACGGAAAAAATGGATTAGCTTGT
>Ga0208764_10002809_pt1 | contig 10825 bp, 6 predicted proteins | sample ETNtaG_18_FD_185762 | JGI IMG/M metagenome (GOLD analysis project Ga0208764, IMG submission 185762) | Marine microbial and viral communities from oxygen minimum zone, Eastern Pacific Ocean - ETNP201302SV91 (SPAdes) (version 2) | ecosystem: Environmental > Aquatic > Marine > Oceanic ... | reverse complement strand
TCGGTGGTGGAGTTAAATCAATTGATGATGCTAGAAATATTTTACTTAATGGAGCTGATAAAGTCGGGGTTAATACTGCAGCAATAAAAAATCCATCCCTAATTACTGAATTAATGACATTATTTGGAAAACAATGTGTTGTAGTTGCAATTGATGCTAAAAGAAATTATGAACTTAAAGAAAATGTAAATATATTTTCAGAAGATGATAAAAAATTCTGGTTTGAAGTTTTTATTTTTGGGGGAAAACAAGGAACTGGTATTGATGTAATTACATGGGCAAAAGAAGCTGAAAAATTAGGTGCCGGCGAAATTTTACTTACTAGTATTGATGCAGATGGTACAAAAAATGGATATGATGTTTTACTTACAAAATCCATTGTTGATTCTGCCTCTATTCCTGTAATTGCATCTGGTGGATGTGGAAAACCTGATGATATGGTGGAAATTTTTGAAAAATCAGATGTTGATGCTGCACTTGCTGCCTCAATTTTTCACTATGAAACTCATGGTGTGAAAGGCGTCAAATCTTTTCTTAAAGAGAAAAAAATCTCTGTAAGATTATAATATCTAAGTTACAGATAGAAATTATGAACAAGTCTATTGATGAAATTGATTTTGAAAAAAGTGGTGGTCTTGTACCTGTAATTGTTCAAGATGCAAATACAAAAGATGTTCTTACACTTGCTTATACAAACAAGGAATCTTTAGAATTGGCAAAAAAAACTGGCAATTCTTGGTTTTGGAGTCGTTCCAGAAATAAACTTTGGATGAAAGGTGAAGAGTCTGGTAATACTCAAAAAATTAAAGAGATCCTAGTTGATTGTGATTCTGATGCAATAATTTATCTTGTTGAACCATCAGGTCCTGCATGTCATACTGGTGAAAAAGTTTGTTTTCATAATGAACTAAAATAATTTAGCAAACTGGTTTCATCAATCTATCATCCCATGAACTAACTTGGTTAAGAATTTCAAAATTTATGTCTTCATACTGTGTTCCTGAAAATTTAACTATCCAATTACCTGCAATATCATCCATTGAACATATTCCACGATACTCCTGCATTCTTGGTTCAAAATAATAATTAAACTGTTGTTTATCCATTCCATTAAATGGTATTTTGATGTATGATTTATGATGTGTATCATTTATTGGTCGTAAAAATTCTACCGTTCCTTTATCGTCAAATTTTAAACCGTCTGTATCAAGAAAAATTTTTTCACCTACATTGTATTGAGCTTTATCAATTGAAAATGGTCCTGACTCTATCCATTTTTCTTCTATTTTATTTTTAGTTGTTTCTTCATTGGAAGTAAATATGATTAATGTTGCAGTAATTATTATTATAATTATTATTGGAATTATTATTTTAAAATTAACCATGTAAACTGAACTTTAAAAAATCTCTAAAAACTTTACTATTTTCAAAATTGATTATCTATTTTTTGCTTAATTCATTCTCAAGTTTTATTATATTTTTTTAGACTAAAATTAAGTATTACTTAACTTAATATTAGGATTTTTTATCTACATTCATGGGAAATTATTGATCTTGACTAGAACATCATTACAATGTAGGGAGTGTAAAAAAAAGTATGAAACTGCTTTCAAGTATGTTTGTGATGACTGTTTTGGTCCACTAGATGTAAAATATGACTTTCCAACTTTAACAAAAGAAACATTTGCTAATCGTGAGCAGACATACTGGCGATATTTTGAATTACTTCCAATAGAAAATAAATCAAATATTGTTAGCATTGGAGCTGGAATGACTCCACTTACTAAAGCTGATAATCTCGGGAAAAAATTAGGACTAAACAATCTTTACATAAAAAATGATTCTGTAAATCCAACATTTTCATTTAAAGATCGTCCAGCTGGTGTTGCAATATCTAAAGCAAAAGAACTTGGATTAACTGCAGTTGGTTGTGCATCTACTGGTAATTTAGCATCTGCAACTGCAGCACATGCAGCTAGAGCTGGATTACCGTGTCATGTATTTGCACCAAGTAATATTGAAATGGCAAAAATTGCTCAAGCATTATCTTACGGTGCAAACTACATTGCAGTTGATGGAACTTATGATGATGCAAATAGAATTGCAGCACAGATTGGTGATAGTAAAGGAATTGGTGTAGTAAATATTAACATGCGTTCACACTATGTAGAAGGTTCTAAAACATTTTCTTATGAAGTTGCAGAGCAACTTGATTGGCAAGTACCTGATCAACTAATAATTCCTGTAGGGAGTGGTGCAATGCTTAATGCAATTTGTAAAGGATTTGAAGAATTACAAACTGTATCATTACTTGATGATGTATCTAACATGCATATGATTGCTGCACAACCACATGGATGTGCACCAATTGTTGATGCTTTTAAGAAAAATTCTAAAGAAGTTATTCCTGTTGAAAATCCTGATACTGTAGCTAAGAGTTTAGCAATTGGTGATCCTGGAGACGGAAGATATGTTTTGAAAAGATTACAACAGTATAATGGATTTGCAGAAGAATGTAATGATCAAGAAATTTTAGATGCAATTCTTCTTTTGGCTAAAACTGAGGGAATATTTACTGAACCAGCTGGTGGTGTATCTATTTCGATATTACAAAAAATGGTTGAACAAGGTAAAATTGATAAAAATGATAAAGTTGTATGTTATGTTACAGGTAATGGTCTTAAAGCAACTGAATCCATTATGCAAGTATTACCACAGCCAACTATTTACAAGCCAAACATTAATGAAATTTCGGCGGTAGTTCAATAATATGACAAATATCACATTTACAATTCCATCTGTACTAAATGCAGGTGGCGGTGAGAAAAAAACTGAAATTTCAGCAGATTCACTACAAGATGCATTTATCAAAATATCTGAACTTTTAGGCGATGATTTTAAGCGTAGAGTATTAGAGGCTGATAATACGCCTCGTTCTTTGATTAATATTTACATTAATGGCAAAAATGCAAAATTTTCTAGTGGTATGGAAACTACTCTAAAAGATGGTGATGAGGTGTATATTTTACCAGCAGTTGCTGGAGGTTCAGAAGATCTTTCCTCAAAAGAACTAGACAGATATTCACGTCAAGTAATGCTTGAAGAAATTGGTTACAATGGGCAATTAAAATTAAAAAATTCTAAAGTTTGTGTTGTTGGAACTGGTGGATTAGGACATCCAATTATTACAAGACTAACTGCAATGGGTGTTGGAACATTAAGAATTGTTGATAGAGATGTAATTGAATTATCTAATTTACATAGACAAACATTATTTGATGAATCAGATGTTGGACAAGTAAAAGTTGAAGCAGCAGCAAAAAAATTAAAAAAATTAAATTCTGAATGTAACATTGAAGCTTTAACTGTTTCTGTAAATGATTATACCGCACTTGAAGTTGTAGAGGGATGTGATGTTGTAATTGATGCACTTGATTCAGTTAATGCAAGATATGCATTAAACAAAGCTTGTGTTAAATTTGGAATTCCATTTGTTACAGGAGCTGCAGTTGGAACATCAGGACAAGCATTTACAATTTTACCAAAAGAATCTGCATGTTACTATTGCATGTTTCCTGCACTTGATGAAGATACAATGCCAACATGTAGTATTGAAGGAGTACATCCATCAATACTTTCTATCATGGGTGGAGTAGAAGTTGCAGAAGCTGTAAAAATAATTACTGGAAAGAAACCAAATTTATCAAATAGAATTTTACATATTGATTTAGAAAATTTAGATTTTAACAGTACAAAAACATTCAGAGCTGAAGAATGTCCAATTTGTGGAACTGGAAAATTAGAAGTTGTAGAAAAACAAGAATTAATTTTAGAAGAATTATGTGGAAGAAATAGAGGTAAGAGAACTTATTCTATTACTCCAACTGAAACCTTTGATTTAGATTCTGCAAGTGTTTCTGCAATTGCAAAAGAAAAAGGATTTCTAGTTGAGAATTTAGGTGACTTGGGACTATCTATGAGGACAAATGATCTTTCTGTTAATTTTATGAGGCGTGGTTCTGCAGTAGTTGTTGGTTCAAAAGATGAATCTGATGCAATTACACTTTACAAAACACTATTATCGAAAATTTAGCCTGTAAATATTTCATAAATCCATAGTAAATGTTATAAAATATGGTTTTTTGATCTAAATATTGAAACAAATTATATGAAATATGTCTAAAATATATAAAAATAATAAAAAATATCAAAAATATGTGAAAAAATCACAAGAAATGGTCAATTTGTGGACAAATCGTCCATTAGGCTTAAATACAAATTTTTAAAAAAAATATCAATAACATGAATAACGAAATAGGACGTAAATTAACTAGTCTTACGCTAATGACAATAATGTTAGCTGGTGGTATGGTTATTGCCGCACCTTCAATGGTGCCAGAAGCCGCAGCCGCTGGTCAACTTTATGTCTCCGCAGAAAACGCAACATTCGGAAACCTCATTGGAGGTGGTCAAGTTGTTGAGATTATTGTAAAAGATCCAAACAGAGCAGATACAGAAGTCGCAGAATCTGAACCTGATGTCTACGTAGACAACAACAAACTACGTTTGGCACAAGGTGTCGATGGTTACTGGTATGCATACATTGGAGCCTATGGCTACATTGATGATTCCGGTTCCGACGACTTTGATTCTACAGCTAACAACCTAAACTATGGTGATCCTGGAAATGGTGCTAAAGCCGGAAAAATCGGCCAACATCATCTTGGATCAGCACATGCAGGTCAAGCTGATATGACAACTGGTGCATCTTATACTCTTACAGGTGCTGCTGCTGGAACTATTACAAATCCGCCAACATTATCAGATTACAATAACACCAACAACGTTGGTGGTGATCCGGTAACAAGTAACGGAGATCAATCTTCAACGTTAGGTCAAATTGGTGTCAACGGCACTGAATGGCCTTTCATACAACTATATGACTTCACCCAAGGTGCTTTCGATATTGTACTTTCACAGGCCGGACAAGATGAAGTAGTCACATTAGACTATGATTCTTCAGGATTAGATGAATATGCAGTAGTCAATATAGATAGACTTTCAGCAACACAAGGAGCTGAAGTCCATCTAGAAATTGTTGATCAAGCATTGAATATCGACCCAACCAATGAAGACGTTGTTATCTTCTATGTAGAAACAAGCGGTTCTGAAACCATGAGTTATACTAATGGTACAGTACCAAACTTAAGCGATGCAAATTCCTTGAGTAGTTTCTACTTAGCAGAAAACATGGGCTTCGGTGATAATGGAGTTTTGAAAATAAACTACAACACCAATGGTGCAGCAAACGCAGTACTTTCAAATCAAGCATCACTTGACGACCCCGCAGCCAAATCAGTTGGCAGTGCAGCAGACTATTACCTAGTCTTCTTTGAAGGAGCCGATAACAGTGGTACTTTTTACAATACTGACGATGCCGATACTTCTAACCTAATTGTTAACACTTCAGCTAAAAGAGGAACTACTGCAACTATCGATTATAACGATACTCCAGTATCATTCGTCGTTGCCAATGACTTTGGTGACTTAGATATGGATGAATCCTCTATTGGTGATGAGTGGAATTCCGGTGAAACCTTAGCAGTAACACTTGTAGATCAAGACTTAAACAAAAACACAATAAGTGATGAAGACATGGTAATGACTAACGCTTACAACAGTACAATTCCATCCTTGCAAATTGGTAGCCCAATAACATTGAGCTCTGATTCCTTGGTTGGACAAACTGGTACTGGTGGACTTGGTTCATCTGGTTGTAACATCGGTACATTCAATAAGATTTGTACCTTAACCAGTGCAGCAACTAACTCCGCACAGTCAGCTAGATATACCCAAGTCTCCTTCAATGGAACAACCGTAGCAGACTACCGAACAGCAGCTGGTGATGCAGCATATGTTTTCGCAAACTATGATGTAACTGAATTAGCTGGTGCAGTAACTGGAGTAACCCTCGTGGATGCTTCTGGTACAACACTTCTTTCTGAAGAAACCACAACACTCGAAGTAGGAATGCTATTACTCGATAATACTATTGTCGCAGCAGGTTCAACCGGCTTAGTTGAGACTGATACATTAATTCTCAACTTTACTGGTGAGCTTGTCGGTGAAGTAGCTGATTCCATTTATGTTGACATTTTCACCTTTGGTGATAGAGTCAACAATGCAATCTATCGTATGTTATTAGAGGAATCTGATGACAACACCGGTATCTTTGAAGGTGACGTTGAATTCATCATGATAAATCAACTTAATGTTGATACGTCAACTGTATTCGCATCTGCTTCAGGTGCAGCCACTGATTCTTTAACTGTCATTGTCCACGAGGACATGACTGATGAAGATTCACTAAGAATCAATTATTTGGATCTTGGTGCAGATGGTGTAGCCACTCAAATTGCTGATCAAGTAGCAGCTCCATCACACAGTGGTGTAGTTACACTTGATTCAGACAATTACAAGACAGCAGATACAGTAGTTGTGACTCTAGATGATCAGGACATGAATACCGACTCAGAATTAATTGATGTGTACGTTACACATGCAACTGATGACAAAGTCGGAAACAATGGTGCTGATCACGTACTAGATATTACATTCAATGATCAAACATGGACAGCAGCAGGTAGTGGTAATACGGCAGGATCTCCTGACGATGGCCTATACGCATCTGGCTTTACTTTAGTAGAGACAGCAATGGATTCAGGTATCTTCGTTGGATCATTCCAAGTACCAGCTACTTACTATGATGCTGGTTCAGCAACAACTGTAACCACAACAGGAACAGACATCGAGGTCAACTACAACGACCATCGTGATGCTTCTGGTGAAACCATAGAAGTTGGTGACGGTGCAAGCGTTAATGCTAACACCGGTTCCGTAGAATTTGATAGAACTGTATATCCAGTCCCATGGGGTAACGAAACTGATAGTGAAAGATTCTCATTGCACGCAACTGCAGCAGAACCAGCAACTGTCACTTCATTGAGTCTTGCTCAGGGTAATGTAACGGTCCACGTCAGTGTAACTGACGCAGACTATGATGTCTCCGCATTTGGTGAAGACAGTATCGCAGATACAACAGTCGTTCTCAAAATTGAGAGAGGCTCTTCATCTCAAACTGTCGACACATTCGGAACAGCTGCAAACCCAATAACTGAAACATCTCCAACATCAGGTGTATTCGAGTATGACGCAACCGTAGGATATAGATCTGGACCAGACGATTCCGCCTGTCCAGCTGCATTCTCAACTGGTTGTGTCTTACAAGGTGATATTCTCACTGTAACATACTCTGATATCAAAGATGCTTCAGGACAACCACAAACTGTTACTGACTCTGCTACTTTCGACCTTAGAAACGGTGTATTACAAGCCGATAAATCAGTCTACTTAATTGGTTCAGATATGATCTTAACCTTAATTGAGCCAGACTTCGATCGTGATAACGATGGAGCCGAATCCTACACACTCGATTTGATCGAGTGGGATTCTGATGCAGCAACTACTACCATGGGTACCTACGGTGTCACTGGTGCAGCCGCAGCATTTGATCCTGAGCCTTCTTTGTTCAGAGAAACAGGTGACTCTACTGGAATCTTCCAGGTAGTCATTGAAATCCCTGATACATTAGATGGTGAATTATTGGATAGAGGTGAACAAATCGACTTAGAATATACTGACTGGGGTCCTGCAGGTGCTGACTATGTTGGACAAGAGGACGAAGATATTGGCTTAACTGTCTATACTTCTAACTTTGGTGCAACTATAGAACTCGATCAAAAAGTATACACATGGACTGACAAAGTCTACATCACAATTGTAGCTCCTGACCATAACTTCGACAGTGGTTTAGTTGATGAAATCGGTAGCTCCGCTAACGACCCAATAAAGGTCGCTACCAGAGGTAACGAATTGACAACATACAAACTCGTTGAATCAGGCGCTGATACAGGTATCTTCATCGGTGAGGTAACTCTCGGTGGATTTAGCCATGATGCAGATGGAGACGGTACCCCTGATATTACAGCAATTTCTGGTGGTAGTTCCGGTTCCGGACCTACTGAAGGAAAACTTGCAACAACTGACAATGATGGACTAACTGTCTCCTTTGAATTCTCAGAGGATGAAACAGTTGTAGGTTCAGCATTAATCAGATGGAATATCGGTGAAGTACAATTCCTCGAGGCCAGTTACCCAGCAAGCGGAACAGGTGTTGTAAGAATAATTGACGCAGATATGAACTTAAATCCAGAGGCAATCGACAACTTTGCAGTTGACGCTTGGTCTGACTCCGACGCCGGAGGTATTGACCTTACTGTAACTGAAACTAATGAGGCAACTGGAATTTTCGAGGGCACAGTATTCTTTACTACTGTCAACGATTCTTCCGGTCATAGACTCAGAGTAGCAGAAGGTGACACAGTCACCGCAGAATATGAGGACAATACATTACCTGATCCATATACTACTGCAGATGAACTTGATATCACAGCCACTACACTAATCGGTACTGTTGTACCACCTCTCGAGAGAGCACCAGCTGCTAACTTGAGAATAGTTGATGCATTCGGTAACAGCTTAAACGCTGTTAGCGTAGATCAACAAGTACAACTAACTGCTGACTTAGCAAATGGTCAAGATAGAGAGCAATCATTCGCATACTTAGTACAGATTCAGGATGGTGACGGTGTAACAGTCTCACTCGCATGGATTACTGGTTCACTATCTAGTGGTCAATCATTCAGCCCTGCATTATCATGGATTCCAACTGAAGGCGGTAGCTACACAGCAACTGCATTCGTATGGGAATCAGTAGATAATCCAACGGCATTATCACCACCAGTTAGTACAACAATAAGTGTACAGTAAGAATAACTAGTTCTAATTTTCCTTTTTTTCTTTTTTTGAATACCTCTTAACGAAAGTTATGCACAATTTTTTCACAAGTAATATCTAGGAGAACATTAGAAATAAATTAAAATGAAATCATTTGTTTTACTTTCTATCCTATTTGTATTTCTATTAATTCCAATCCAAGATTCTTTTTCAGAATTAGAAATTTCTACAAATACTAAGGTGTATTCTCCTGAACACACTTTACAAGTATATGGAACTGGTTTGCCTGGAGAAAATCTTATTTTAAGATTATTTGCGCCTGATGAATCCATTACAAAATTTGATCAAGTTCAAACAAACCCTGATGGAACTTTTAATCATCAGTTATTGATTTGGCCTGATCCTTCTACTGGTACTCCTTATGGAACTTATGTTGTTGAAGTGTTAAGTACTGAACAAAAAGGATTATCTAAAAAAATTGATATTAAATTTTCATCAACAACAGATCTAATTTCTGTTGCAGTAGAGCGGCAAATTGATACTGTTGTTTTTGCACCTGAAACTGGTGCAACTAATCAACCATTTCGAGTATTCATTCAAACTACTCGTGATGGTTTAAACATTGGAAATAATCCCTCTGAACTTCTTGGAACTTCTATGATTCATGTACCTGATGGCTCATCATTATCTCTCAAAAATTATTTTAAAACATTATACCCTGGAGTCTATTATTTTGATTTTACTCCTTCACAAGAGGGAACTCATGTTTTTCAAATCTCTGTTTTTAATGAAGGTGTTACATCAAAAGGATTTGCTGCAACACATGTGTTGAGTCAAAATCTTGGTGGAATTAATAAACAAATAATTAAACTAAATTCTGTTTTAGATGAAACTTCTAATGAATTAGATGTTTTAAAATCTGAAATTGAAGGATTTGATTCTACATTGTTAACTGCAAGTGAAAAAATTGATGAAAGTACTGGTACTATTTCTACATCTGTTGGAGCCATTAGTGAGGCATCCTCTCAACTTAATTCTTTATTATTTCCAATCATAGCATCTATAGGAATTATAGTTGCATTACAAATTACAATTATTGCTAGAAGAAGATAATTACCACCATGCAACAAAATGTGAAACTAAACCATGATGTCTAAAATTGCACTTTTGTTTGGATTTTTATTGTTTTCATTAATCTTAACTAATTCATACGCATTACCTTTTGATGAATTAAGTTCATTAGATGATTCTCAAAATAAAATTATTTTTAATTCAAATATTATAGATATTGATTCAAATTTTTTTATTGAAAATGATTTTAAAAGATATTTAATTTTTGGTTCTAATTCATTACCTGATAATAATTTGAATAATAATTCTCTGTATGAGATTAAATCTGATTATGGATTTTTTTCTGTGTCTGTACTTTCTCCAGAATCTGCATCTAACCTTGTTTCTCAAGGATATAATGTAATTGAAGATTCACAATTAGATTTTCATTTATCTGAAAAAATAATTCCTGATGCTTCACGAATTGGTGAAATCACGGGTTCGAGTATTGCTATGCAACAATATAATGCATCTGGGAATGATATTGTAATTGCAATTGTGGATACTGGAGTTGATTTTTCAAATCCTGACATCCAACATTCGCTTGCACGAGATGAACTGAATTATCCTATGATGTTAGATCCTGATGGACAAGGAATAATTTTAACAAATGCTACTTTTACCGCATTCCTTAATGAACGTGGTACTCTTAAAAATTATGAAAAAGAAATTCCAAGTAATATGACTTCATCTGTATATTTTACAAGAGATGGTGTTTTCCTTGACATGTCTCAAGGTGGTAGTGGTACTACAATTCAGGTCTATAATTCATTTTATCCACAATTTGGAAATTCAATTATTTTTAATGGAACTATATCTGATGACATGAAAATTGGAAATAGCCATCATGATTATATTA
>Ga0208764_10002808_pt1 | contig 10826 bp, 12 predicted proteins | sample ETNtaG_18_FD_185762 | JGI IMG/M metagenome (GOLD analysis project Ga0208764, IMG submission 185762) | Marine microbial and viral communities from oxygen minimum zone, Eastern Pacific Ocean - ETNP201302SV91 (SPAdes) (version 2) | ecosystem: Environmental > Aquatic > Marine > Oceanic ... | reverse complement strand
TTTTGCAAAGACTCTAAATCGGATAACAGAATTTCAGTTTCGATAATTTCAAGATCCCTTATAGGATCTACATTTTTATTCACATTTTGTATTTTTTCAGAGTCAAAACATCTCGTTAAATGAATAATAGTATCTACTTCTCTAACATGAGAAAGAAATTTATTTCCTAACCCTTCTCCTTTGGAAGCACCTTTAACTAACCCAGCAATATCTACAAAAGTGATTGCAGCATTAATTGTTTTTATTGATTTTGATATTTTAGAAATTTTAGCAAGTCTTTCATCCGGCACAGCAACTATACCGACATTCGGATCAATAGTACAAAAAGGAAAATTTTCTGCTTGAGCTTTTTTTGATATAGTTAATGCATTAAATAATGTTGATTTACCAACGTTGGGCAATCCAACAATTCCACACTTAAAACTCATTATTATTTTTGATTAATTTTGCTTGAAAAAAGATCTAAGTCTTTACTTATTAAAATAGATAACGATTGTATTATATTTGTAGCAACTGCATCTACTTCATCTTTTTCATCAACCGAGAAGTTGTCCAAAACATGATCTGCTCCATCCGAATTTTTTTGGGGCCTGCCAATACCTATTCTTATTCGAGAATAATTTTTTCCAATATTTTTGTCTATAGAATCAATTCCGTTGTGCCCAGCACTACTTCCACCAAATTTTACTTTAATTTTTCCAAGGTCAATATCCATATCATCATGGAATACAAAAACATCTTTTACATCTATTTTAAAATATTCAATAAGTTCTTTAATACATATTCCTGAGCTATTCATAAAAGTAAGGGGTTTTATAGCGTAAACTTTTTTTTCTTCAATCGTTCCTGTTGTTAACAAACCTTTAAATTTTGGTTTTTGTTTAGATAATTTAAATTTTTTGTTAATTTGATCAATCACAAAAAAACCTACATTGTGACGATTGTTTGAATTATTTGGATTAGGATTTCCCAAACCAACAAAAAGTAGCATAATTTATAATTTATCCTATGTTATTTTTTTTTAGTTTCTTTATTTGAAGACTTACCCTTATCTCCCGTTGCAGCTTTTGTTTTATCATCGGAAGAAGGTTTTGCAGTTTTGCCTTTATCCCCTGATGCTGCTTTTGCTTTATCATCAGCAGGTTTACCTTCTTCAGTAGAGGCAGCACCTTCAGCACCCTCAACACCTTCGGCCGGCGTCTCTCCCTCTACAGCAGCTTCTTCAACTTTTTCTGGTTCAACTAAAATTGTTGGAGCTACAACAGTTCCTATTACAAAATCTCTATCAGTGATTGTAGGAACAACACCATCTGGCAATTTTACGTTAGATATTTTAAGACTAGTATTAATTTCTGTATTATCTAGATCAACAATTATTTCTTTTGGAATATTTTCTGTAGGACATTTTAATTCTACTTTTCTTCTTACAATGTTTAAAACTCCACCTTTTTTTAAACCTGGAGACTTATCTGAATTAATAAATTTTACAGGTATTTCTAAAATTAATTTTGATCCTTTTTTAACTCTGATAAAATCAATATGAATAGGTTCATCAGAAATAGGATCGTAAGCAATATCTCTCGGTAAAGCTTTTTCTGAATCACCATCAATATCTAGATCAAAAACTTTAGACATAAAAGTTTCAGTATTTATTAGGTTTTGTAAATGTAATTTTTTTAAACTTATATTTAAATTACTTTTTTCCCCACCGTACAATACAGCAGGTATAAAACCATCAGCTCTTAATTTATTTACCTGGCCGGTGGATACAGTATTTCTTTTTGTAGCTTTTAAAATATTCATAAAATGAATGAAAGGGTGTTTTTATATTATGTTTGGAAAAAAAACAAGTAAAATTACTTAAAAAGACTAGAAACCGAAGTAGAGTTTGCAATCCTCTTCATAGCTTCAGAAATCATTGAAGCAAGAGAAATTATTTCTATTTTTTTACACCCTCTAATTTTTTTTGAATTATCTATTGTATCAGTTGTTATTAGTTTTTTAATTAGAGATTTTTCTATTTTATTTACCGCCTCACCACTTAATACTGCATGGGTAATATAAACATATACATCTTTTGCACCTTTTTCTTTTAGAGCTTTAACTGCGTTTACTATAGTGCCTCCCGAATCTATTATGTCGTCTACAATCACACAGTTTTTATTTTTTACATTTCCAACAATATTCATAACTTCTGATTTCCCTGGAGCTGGTCGTCTTTTATCTATTATGGCAATGCTGGAATTTATTCTTCTGCTTAATGCTCTAGTTCTTTCAACTCCACCAACATCTGGTGCTACACAAATTAAATTATTTAATTTAATTTTCTTTTTTATGTGTCTTGCGAAGATAGGAGTAGAAAATAAATTATCTACTGGAATATCAAAAAAACCCTGAATTTGGCCTGCATGCAAGTCAACACTTAGTATTCTGTTAGCGCCTGCATTTGTAATTAGATTCGAAACCAATTTTGCCGATATTGCAGTTCTTGGAACTACTTTTCTATCTTGTCTTGCGTATCCGAAATAGGGAATTACAGCGGTAATATTTTTTGCAGATGATCTTCGTAATGCGTCGATGCAAATCAGAAGTTCCATTAAATTATCATTGGCTGGATTAGAAGTTGATTGAACAACAAATATACTATTGCCCCTAATGTTTTCATTAATTTCTACGTAGACTTCGCCATCAGCAAATCTTCTGATATTTGAGTTGACTAATTTTAGTTTGAGCTGTCTTGCTATATCTTTGCACAGTTTCAAATTACTTGTACCAGCAAGAACTTTCATAAGATAAGTTGTTTATATATCTTTAATAAAAATTTTCAAATCAATTAAACATTTAATTAAGTCATTAATATGACGGAAATACACCTTCCATAATCTTCCTCTTTGTTTAAACAAGATCTTCTATAGCTGTAAAAAAAATCTTTTTCTATAAAAGTATCCATTTTTATATTTTCTATATTTTTAATATTTAAGTCCGACATCTGTTTGTTTATAAATCCTCTAAGGTCAAAAGCATATTTTTCATTAGCTTTTTTTTTAAAAAATTCTTCATATTTTGGTTTTTTAGCTAGAAATTTTTCAAAAAAATCAATTTTTACCTCATAGCTTTTTTGTCCAATACATGGCCCAACTACTGCCACTAAATTATTTGTATTAGAATTCAATTCCTTAAATTTTTTAACTGTATTTTCAATTACTCCATTTAGAGCTCCTTTCCAGCCAGAATGTATACATCCAATAATTTTTTTTGAATGGTCATATAATAAAATAGGAGCACAATCTGCTGTAAGTATACAAATAGCAACATTTTGTATTTTCGTAACAATAGCATCTCCATCTAATTTATTTTTTATAGAATTTTCATTTTCAAAATATATAACTCTGTTACTGTGAATTTGATTTAGTGTAATTAAAACTTCATTCTTGCAACCAATTTTTTCACAAACTAAATTAAGATTTTTTAAAATATTTTCTTTTTTATCATTTGAACCTAATCCACAATTTAAACTAGAATATAAACCTTTTGAATGACCGTTTTTTCTTGAAAAAAAACAATGCTTTATATTTTCAAATTTTTGTAATTTTTTTGAAAAAAACATATTTAAAACCCTAAGGAAAATTTTCTACTTTTTTTTTGAGCAAATAAAACTTTAAAAAGAATTCCCATTTCCTTATAATCTAGCAATCTTTTTAGTCTATAAAACATATTTGCTTTTTCTTTAAATGTCATTTTTTTAGATAAAATATTTGCTCTTTCCAAGATACCAACTTTTTTTAAAAATTCATTTTGAGTTGTTATTTTTTCTACATTGAGTTTATTTTTTTTTAAAATTTTATTAAATAATTTAAAGTTTAGGTGTGATGTAATATCTGAATGATAAGGCATTGAAAGAATGTTTGTATATTTATGTTTTTTAACCGATTGTAAAGTATTTTGATTTTTTTTTACATCATAGCCATAATCAAAAATTAATAATCCTCCATCAAATTTTTCAATTCTTTTTGCTATGGCTTCAAGAAACTTTAAAGCTTCTATTGGGTATTCAATAATATTATTTGCAGGAATTAAATCTAAATTTTTTATACGTTTTATTAAATTGCTATTTGCTTTTTTATTAAAAAATTTTATTTTTTTTTTATTTTTTGCCAATGTAACATGCCTTTCAAAAAATAAATTTTTCTTTTTATATATCTGCTTGATTGGCAACGAATCAAAAAATTCATTACCTAGAAAAATTACAGGACCATAATTTATGTCATTTATTTTTTTTATCCATTTGACTTTATCATTATTAATTTTTGCTTTTTGAATTGCTTTTAATTTGTCACTTATTTCAAATAAATTTATTTCTAAAGAATTATAAAAATTTTTGAATTGTTTAAATGTTTTTAATAAATCTAAACACAACGAGCCTTCACCCGGGCCAAGTTCAACCAATAAAATTTTTTTTGGCTTTCCTAAATATTCCCAAAAAGAAACACACCATACTGCTAACATTTCTCCAAAAAGATTTGATATTAAAGGAGATGTAATAAAATCCCCATCTTTTCCAAAAGGATTTTTTTTCATGTAATAACCAAATCTTTTATCGTAAAGCGCAATATTAATAAATTTATCTAATGGGATAGATTTTTTTTCTTTTAATATATTAATTATTTTGTTCATTATTTTTAGTAAGAAAGATTATAAAACAACCAGCTAAAAAAGTTATTAAACTTAATAAAACTCCCATTGAAAAATAACCAAAAAAGTAACCGAGATGTACATCTGGTTCTCTAAAACCTTCTCCAATAATTCTTGCAATTGAATACAAAATTAAAAAAAGACCTGAGATATAACCAGGTTTTAATAACAATCTTTTTTTAAATGCAAAAAAATTTATTAAAATAAGAAGAATAACACCTTCTAAAATAGCTTCATAAATTTGTGATGGATGTCTAGAAATATTGCCACCGTTGGGGAAAATAATTGACCAAGGAAGTGTAGAAATTTTTCCAAAAAGTTCTCCATTAATAAAATTGGCAATTCTTCCTAGACAAATACCTATAGGAGCTACACAACATATGATGTCAGAAAAGTAGAAAAAATTAATTTTTTTAATTCTAGAAAATATAATAGTTGCAATTATAACTCCTAATAATCCACCATGAAAAGACATACCTCCTTCCCAAAGCTTCAAAATTTCAAAAAAATTATTACTATAGTAGTTTAAATTGTAAAAAATTATATAGCCAAGCCGACCACCAATAACAATTCCTAATACTAAATAAATTATCAAATCATCAAAGTCCTTTTGTTTAATTATTGTAAAATTATATTTTTTTTTCATTTTTTTTATTATTTGAGCTGCATAAAGCCAACCCAATATGATCCCAGCAATATAAGCAATGGAGTACCATCTAATTTGGAATACTCCTAAATCTATAAATATTGGATCAAAATTATGAACTATCATTTGCAAAAAAAGATTTATTTAACTATGAAATTAAAATAGCTTAAAGATATTTAGAAATATATGGAAAAATATAATAAGTTATTAAGAAATATAACAGAATTAATCGAAAAAGGTTTATTTACATCAAAGGATCTAAAAAAAGAAGTAGAAGATTCGTTAAAATTTAAAATGGAAATTATTGCAAATAAGTTAAATCTTGTTTCGAGAGAAGAATATGATGTACAAAAAAAAATAATAGAAAAATTACAAAAAGAATTGACTAAACTTAAAGCTAATAAAAATAAAAAAACTTCTACAAGGGTAAAGAAATCTTAACTCTTAATCCATTTAAAGGACTTTTTTCTAAAGAAATATTTCCACCATGGGAACGAATGATATCGTTTGAAATTGATAATCCTAATCCTACGCCAGATTTATTTTGACCTCTACTTTCATCAATTCTATAAAATGGTTTCATAACATTTTGGTGTTCTTTCTCAGGGATTCCTGGACCATCATCGTCAACAAAAATTATAACATTATTAATTGTTTTTTTTATTAAAATTTCTATTCTTTTTCCGAAAGACAATCCATTATCTATTAAATTTGTCAGACATCTTTTAATTGAATTTGGACGTATATTAATTTCTAAATTTTCTTCAACAGAAAAATTAATTTTCTTATTTTCATATTTTGTAACTATGTCTTGAATTACATTTTTTAAATTAACTTTTTCAGTTTCTTCATTTTTTTGATGTCTGGAAAATTCCAAATATTCATTAAGCATTCTTTCCATTTCTTCAATATCATCACCCATTTTTTTTGCTAAATCTTGTTGTTTTAATAAAGCCAATTGTAATTTTAATCTTGTTAAAGGAGTTCTTAAATCATGGCTTATTCCAGATAGCATTTCTGATCTTTGATTTAAGTGAATAGTAATTCTTTTTCTCATTTTGTCGAATTCATAAGCTGCTTGTCTTATTTCTTTAGCACCAGAAGGTCTAAACTCTTTGACAAATTCTCCTTTGCCAAAACTTTGTGCTGCTTTAGCTAACTTTACAATTGGTCGAGTTTGATTTTTTAGAAAAACTATGGCGATAGTAATTAGAAGCAAACCTGGTAAGGTTATCCATAAAGCAAAAATTCTAGCAGAAGAAGGTGATATTTTATCTTTAGGGAAAAATATTTTAAGATAACCGTCGCGATATTTTATTTTTAATGCTACCTGATCTTTGTACGAAGTGGTATCAAATGAATATGAACTGCTTCCAAAAGTTGATTTAAGTTCTCTTCTTAGGCTTCTATCCATGGGACTATACCATCGTTCATTATTATTTTGCTGAAATAGTTCACTTTGTTCAAAAGAAATATAAAAATCAAAATTTTTGTTATACAAATCTATTATTGTTTGTTTTTGTCCCATCTCAGGATTGGTATAAACATCATACAAAGTTCTAATTTCACTTACTAGCGAACGTGTCATTCCTTTGTTTGTTTTTATCCAAAGACTATCAAAAAAAACTACAGTAATAATTATTTGTAACAAAATTATTGGAGCAGCAACAATTAGTAAGGATCTATAAAATAATCCTTTAGGTAATATTTTTTTAGTGAGATTATTCAATCCATAAAGCATAGCCTGATCCTCTTATTGTTTGTAAATACTTAGGGTTTTTGGGATTTGTCTCAATCTTTTGTCTAAGTCTTGTTATCATTACATCAATTGTTCTTTCTTTTGAAATATTAATAATTTTACCAATATCATCTCTAGAAAAAACTTTTCCTGGAATTTCTAGCATTTTCTCCAAAACTTTTTTTTCCTGGGGGTTTATTTTTATAGTTTTATTGTTTGCTTTAATCTGAAATTTTTTCAAATTGATCAAAGCATTTCCAATATAAATAGTATCTGGCAGTGTAGGTTTTTGAGTTTTATTTAGTATGTTTTTTATTCTTAACAAAAGTTCTTTAGGCTCGAAAGGTTTACCAAGATAATCATCGGCTCCTATTTCTAATCCTTTAATTCTGTCTACAGTTTCACCTTTTGCTGTGAGAAGTATTACTGGTGTTTTATCAACCTTTTTAATTTCTTGTGTCAAAGATAAACCGCTTTTTCCTGGCATCATAATGTCTAAAATTAATATATCGAATTTAATAATATCTATTTTTTTTTTTGCATCAAAAGCATCTATAGCAGTAGTAACCAAAAAATTATTTTCTTCAAGATATTCTTTAACTAATTCTCTTATTCTATTGTCGTCATCAACTACCAGTATATGAAAAGAATTTTTATTCATTAACAATTTTTTTTAAAACATTTTTAAATTTAATTACAGAGTCAGAATCAGAATTTTTAAATGCATTATAGATCCTTTTTTTTTGTTCTAAGAATATCTCTTCAAAGAGTTTTTTACCTTTATCGTTTAAAAATATTTGTCTATGCCTCGAATCTATTTCTCCCTTTTTTAATAAAATGGCTTTACTATTTATTAAATCTCTTAAAATTCTATTTAAGCTTTGTTTTGTAATTTTAAGTTTGCTTAATAAATCTGAGACTGTCAAACCCTCGTGTCTCTCAATTAAATGTATTGCTTTATGATGCGCTGTTCCGAATGAGTATTTTTTTAGGATTTTTTTAGGGTCTGAATATGTTTCTCTATAAGCATAAAATAATTGTTCAATAAAATCCTTTATCTGATCATCTTTTAAATATAATAGGTCTCTCATAATTGTTTTGGGTCAGTTATATTGACATATCTATCTAAGATAGATACTTTTTTGAACTAAATAAATCAATTAAGATTAGTAAATTTTTTATGGAATCCATACCTTATGATAAAAGATCGGGAAAAATCTGGTTTAACGGAGAACCAATAAACTGGTCTGAAGTAAAAATACATGTTTTAAGTCATGGATTACACTATGCCAGCTGTGTTTTCGAAGGTGAAAGAGTTTACGATGGTGAAATATTTAAACTTGAAGAGCATACTGAAAGATTATTTCATTCAGCTGACAGAATGGGTTTTAAAATTCCTTATAGCCAAGAAACGTTAAACAAAGCTACGAAGGACATCGTAGCAATTCAAAAATAAAAAATGGTTACGTTAGACCCGTAGCATGGAGAGGTAGTGAAATGATGGCAATTTCTGCACAACAAACCAAAATAAATATAGCAATTGCTGCTTGGGAGTGGGGACCTTATTATGACATTAACAAAGGTATCAAATTAAATATATCTAGATGGAGAAGGCCGGCACCAGATACAATTCCCTGGGATACTAAAGCTTCGGGACTTTATATGATTTGCACACTTTCAAAACACGAAGCAGAGAAAGAGGGTTTTACAGATTCATTAATGTATGATTATCAAGGCAATATAGCTGAAGCAACTGGAGCAAATGTTTTTTTCAAAGATAAATCTGGAGAGTTACATACTCCAATCGCAGATTCTTTTTTAAACGGTATTACGAGAAGATGTATAATTGATATCGCAAAATCAAAAAATATAAAAGTTTTTGAAAGAAAAATTAAACCTGAAGAAATGAAAAATTTTGTAGGATGTTTTTTGACAGGGACCGCAGCAGAGGTAACGCCCGTTTCACAAATTGGTGAATACAAGTTTACAATTTGCAATGTAATTAAAGATTTATCAGAAAGTTATCAAACTCTAGTAAGAAAAAAAACAGCAGCTTAGTAATTCAAGATTAATCAGTTGCGTGGTCTATTCCTTTTTTAACGTAATCATATCCTGTATAAAGCGTAAGGAAAGCTGACATCCATAATAAAATAATTCCAATTGTATGAGCATTATAATCTTCAAAGTTGATAAGTTTATTTCCACTTTCCCCTGTTAGAAGAATTGCGATAGCAAACATTTGAATAAAAGTTTTAAATTTTGCTAATCCAGAAACTGGCATGGTGACTTGAGATTTAGCTAAAAATTCTCTTAATCCTGAAATTAATATTTCTCTTGTAAGTATTATAATTGCAGCAATAACTTCATAATTTATAATTATATCATTCATTACAAGCAAAACTAATGCAGTGGCAACAATAATTTTATCCGCTATAGGATCTAAAAGTTCTCCTAGCCTAGACTCTTCTTTATATAATCTTGCTAGAAGACCGTCTAAAAAATCAGTAAAACTTGCTAATACAAATATAAAAAAAGGTATTAAATCTCCTAGAAAACCAGGTATATAAAAAGTAATTACAAATACTGGAACTAAAATAATTCTTCCTATAGTTAAAATATTAGGTATTTTTATTTTCATAAATTAAATTTAGTTGTGAAAAAAATCATGTATTTTTTTAGCAACAGAAGTTTCTATACCTTCTACCTTTTTTAGATCATCAAAACTAGCAGATTCAACAGCTCTGGCAGAACCAAAATAATTCAGCAAGGCTCTTTTTCTTGTTCTGCCTATACCGTTTATTTGATCTAGCAAAGATTTTGTTAAATTTTTCTTTCTTTTCATTCTATGACTGCTTACTGCGAATCTGTGAGCCTCATCTCTTAATCTTTGAAGAAAAAATAATAAAGGCTCTCTTTTACTCAACTTAGTAGTGCTAGCGTTGTGAAAAAAAGTTTCATCTCCTTTATTTCTGTTTCTTCCTTTTGCTATTGCTATTATGGGAATATCATGAAATCCATATTCATCTAATATTTTTCTACCTACTGAGTATTGACCTTTGCCACCATCAATAATCACTAAATCAGGAATTATTACATCTCCTTGTTTTTTACTTTTAATAATTTTTGAAAATCTTCTTTCAAAAACTTCTTTTAACATTCCGTAATCATCTCCAGCTTTCAGTTCTTTATTTTTGAAATTGAATTTTCTGTATTGTTTTTTAATAAAACCTTCCGATCCAAATGTAATTAAGGCTCCAACTGAATTAGATCCTTGTATATGGCTATTATCATATACTTCAATTAATCTTGGTGAGATATCTAGTTTAAATTTATCTGCAAGTTCATTTAGAAGTTTATTATTGGTTTCAGACTCGAAGATTTTTCTTGTTAATGCTTCATTTGCATTTTTTTCTGCCATTTTACATAATTTTAAGGCATTTCCTCTTATAGGAATTTTTATTGATATAAATTTTTCTTCTTTTTTTTCTAGGGCAGTTTTAATCAGTTTTAAATTCTTAATTTTTTTATTTAGTAGAATTTCGGCAGGTATATTTTTATTTTCATAAAATTGGGCAATAAATGATTCTAAAACTTCTTCTGCGGTATGGGATTTATCATGAGAAGGAAAATAAGATTGGTTTCCCCAATTTTGTCTAGATCTATAAAAAAATACCTGAACACAACTCTTTCCCGCTTCTTGAGAAATGGAAATAACATCAGCATTATCAAGATTGGTAGAACTTATATTTT
>Ga0208764_10002807_pt1 | contig 10827 bp, 9 predicted proteins | sample ETNtaG_18_FD_185762 | JGI IMG/M metagenome (GOLD analysis project Ga0208764, IMG submission 185762) | Marine microbial and viral communities from oxygen minimum zone, Eastern Pacific Ocean - ETNP201302SV91 (SPAdes) (version 2) | ecosystem: Environmental > Aquatic > Marine > Oceanic ... | reverse complement strand
ACAAATGACGTTTTACTGATATCCAGGAACCAAATAATCCTAGTAACACCCCTGTACCAAATAAACGCAGAGTGTTTGTGATGCCAAGACCAACTAAATTGAAGTCACTTGCATAGAGAGTCGATAGATTTTTTATGGGCTCACTTAGTATCTGGATCGAAACAGCAATTAAAAACCAAGCGATTATACTTCCGAATATGCCATACCATACGCCGCTATATAAAAACGGACGCTGTATAAAACTATCTGTTCCTCCAAATAATTTTGTTATTTCAATTTCATGACGATAATTATAAATAGATAAACGAATTGTATTGCCAATGACCAATAAAACTGCAATTGCCAATAAAGCAGATAGTATAAACGTCAAGAGTTTTACTATTTTTATAATATGGATCAAACGTTTTATCCAAGTATTATCGTATTGTAGATTATCAATCTCGGGTATTATTTCTAAATCAGCAATTAATTTTTTAGTTTTATTTTCATCAATATCCTTAAATACCGGTTTTACTAGAATGACATTTGGAAACGGATTCTGATTAAGCACATTAAGCACATCTGAGAAACCAGAAAGTTTTTTATACTCAGTGAGCGCTTCATCTTTTTTAATGAGGATTGTTTGAGCAACATCATCACGTTTTAATATTCTATTTGCTAAATCATTCGCCTGTTGTTCATTAATTGTAGTATCTAAAAATAAATTTATTTCAATCGTTTTATCCCAATTAGCAGAGATAATTTGAACATTATTAAGAAAGACATAGAATCCTGCAGGAAATGCAAGCGAGATACCAATAACAAAAGTTGTTAATATATTATTGATTGGATTTTTTATATATTGTCCTAAACTAAAAAAGAATGCATGTGCATGTTGTTTAAGCCAAATTTGCATATGTTGCTTCAATTATATAATTTCACGTTCTACTTTAATTTACTATTAGTTTATCAGGCGTGTCTGCGCTATTTGTAATTCTTCCTTTGTTTAGAATAATAATTCTTTTTTTCATGTTTTTAATCATATCAAACTCATGACTTGCAATAAGCACAGTAACACCCACTTGATTAAATTGTTCAAATAGTTTCATTATTTCCCATGAAAGAGTTGGATCCAGATTCCCGGTAGGCTCATCAGCTAACAAAATAGCAGGGCGATTTACTACCGCTCTAGCAACTCCAATACGTTGTTGCTCTCCACCGGATAATTCCATCGGGTAACTATTAATTTTTGATAATAGATCGACTTTGTCAAGCGCTGCCTGTACTCTCCTTTTTATTTCTTGGTGGCTATTGCCAGCTATTACTAAGGGCAGCGCAACGTTATCAAAAATAGTTCGGTCATTAAGCAATCTATGATTCTGAAAAATAAAACCAATATTTCTTCTGAATATAGGCATAAGATTTCTTTTAATTCGTTCCAGATTCTGGCCTTTTACTATAATTTGTCCGCGTGTATGGCGATCAATTAAATTAATTAATTTTAATAAAGTGCTTTTGCCAGCTCCTGAGCGCCCGCTTACATAAACCATTTCACCTTTATCAATATTGAGATTTATATTTTGCAGGGCTTTGTTGCCGCTAGGGTAAGTCATAAAAGCATTTATGAATTGAATCATAAATCGCCACCTAATAACGCATCAATAAATTCTGAAGCATTAAATGGTTGTAAGTCATCAATATTTTCTCCAATCCCAATAAAATGAATTGGAATTTTCAATTCATTAGCAAGAGCAAATACAATACCACCTTTGGCAGTACCATCAAGCTTAGTTAAAATAATTCCGTCTACACCTATAGTTTCTTGAAATTGTTTTGCCTGAGCTAACGTATTTTGTCCAGTACCAGCATCCAATATTAAAAATGTCTCTTTTTTTATTGATGAGTCAAACTTTTTACTGATATTACTAATTTTTTTTATTTCATCCATCAGATTTTTCTTGTTGTGTAAGCGACCCGCAGTATCAGCAATTAATACATCAATATTATTAGTACGCGCAGATTGCAGTGCGTTATATATGACAGCACCTGCATCAGACCCACTAGTTAGTGAAATAACTTTAACATCATTTAACTGAGCCCATTTATTCAATTGTTCGGTTGCCGCCGCTCGAAAAGTATCGGCAGCTGCGAGTAGGACACTTTTATTCTTAGATTTTATATATTTTGCAAGTTTTCCAATAGTTGTTGTTTTGCCGACACCATTAACACCAACAACTAAAATTAAATAAGGTTTATTAATATTGTCGGGAACTACTAAATTTTTTTCCACTGGGTTAAGCATTGATAAAAGAATTTCTTTGATATGTGCTTCAAGTGGGATAGCATCTGAATTTGTTTTAAGAGCCGATTTTAATAACTGGATGATTTGCTCAGTTGTTTTAATGCCAATATCAGCAAGTAAAAATCTATCTTCTAGCTCTCTAATAATGGTATTATTAATTGTACATTTATGTTTATTAAATAATGAACCAAAAAGATTTGCGCGTGTTAATTTAAGGCGACTAGCAAGTGATTTCATATTGGTTTAATGTTTTGATATATCGCCACTAAATTTTTAAAATCGAACATAAAAAATATTTTTTTACAATAATTTCATTATGTAAATAAATCTGTACTTAATAATAATATTGAAATATTTTAGAATAGGCTCAATCATACGGAATTTAATACAAACATTATAGATAAAAAACAATGAAATATTCATGGTTTAAAATAAGTAGCATATTTTTAATTTTGGCAAGTCCAATCATTGCCACGGCTCAGGTGCATAAGTATGAACTAAATAATGGCCTTAAACTTTTGGTGAAGGCAGACCACCGAGCTCCTGTTGTTGTAACACAAATTTGGTATAAGGTTGGGAGTAGCTATGAACATGATGGCATTACTGGAATATCACACGTACTAGAGCATATGATGTTTAAGGGAACAGAGAGATTTGCCCCCGGTGAATTCTCACGCATTATTGCCGAAAATGGTGGTCGTGATAATGCTTTTACTGGTCCCGATTATACAAGTTATTTTCAAACCCTTGAAAAATCAAGATTATCAATTAGTTTTGAACTGGAAGCCGATCGAATGCGGCATTTAAAATTATCTGATGAAGAATTTATAAAAGAGATTGAAGTGGTAAAAGAGGAGAGACGATGGCGCACCGAAGATAATCCCCAGTCATTTTTATATGAAGCAATAAAAGCAGCTGCTTTTCAAACGAGCCCATATCGTTTTCCTGTTATTGGGTGGATGCAGGATCTAGATAATATGGAAATTAATGATCTGAGAAATTGGTATAAAAAATGGTATGCGCCTAATAATGCAACAGTTGTAGTTGTCGGCGATGTCGATCCAAATGATGTGTATGCACTTGCGTACGAACATTTTGGGCCTCTTTCTCCGGGGGAATTAATAACAACAAAAAGACAAATAGAAGTTCCACAACAAGGAACAAAGCGTATCACTGTAAAACGTCCTGCTGAATTGCCAACTTTAATGATGGCTTATAAGACGCCAGTAATAATACCGAATAACCTTGATGATAATGAATATGACTGGGAGCCATACGCTCTAGAAGTATTAGCAGGAATATTAGATGGTGGTAATAGCGCAAGGATTGCTAGCCGGCTAGTTAGAGGCAACGAGATTGCAGCAGCAGCAAGCGCAAGTTATCAAATGGCCTCACGTTTAGATAACCTGTTTACTTTGTCTGGAACACCTGCATCAGATAAATCAGTGCAAGAGCTTGAAATAGCGTTTAGAAATGAAATATTAAATTTACAAACATATCTAGTTAGCGATGAAGAATTAAACCGCGTTAAAGCACAAGTAATTTCTTCTGATGTTTATGAGAAAGATTCTATTTTTTATCAGGCAATGATAATTGGTATATTAGAAACAGTCGGTTTATCTTCAACTTTAGCTGATAAATATGTGGAAAGAATTAAAGCTGTGACAAATGAACAAGTTTTGACAGTTGCAAAAAAGTATTTGATTGATGATAGGCTGACTATTGCCGATCTATACCCACTCAAGATTGAACAAAATTCTGCCAATACAAGAAAAACAACAGAAGGAAATGCTCGTGCACATTAGAACGATTTTATTTTTTTTATTTTTTTATACAGCCTCTCCTTTGGCATCTCCAAATATAGAATATTGGACAACCTCAAAGGGGACTGATGTTTATTATGTATATTCTCCAGAATTACCCATGGTAGACATACAAGTTATTTTTGATGCTGGGAGTATTCGTGACGGCAATACATTAGGAATTGCAATGTTAACTAATAGTTTATTAGCAGAAGGAGCTGACGGAGATGATGCAGATACAATAAGTAGTGGTTTTGAGTCACTCGGAGCAATTTATGCTTCAGACATTGGTTATGATTCCGCATCACTTCAATTGCGCTCACTTACACAAAATGAACTATTTACGAAAGCAATGGAAAACTTTAAAAAAGTTATTTCAAAACCTGATTTCCCCAAAGATTCTTTTGAACGTAAACGCTCACAAATGCTAATAGGAATAAAAGCTAAACAACAATCACCAGGCACTATAGCAAAAGATGCATTTATGAGCGCAATTTATCGATTACATCCTTATGGCAAACCAAGTGAAGGCGATCAGGAAACTATAAAATCTATTAAAAGAGAAAATATAATTTCTTTTTATGATAAATATTACACAGCAAAAAATTCAATAATTGCAATTGTTGGCGCTGTTGACCGACAAGCAGCAGAACAGATTGCGGAAAATATTGTAAGTTCATTAAAAGAAGGTAAAAAAGCTGATTCATTAACAGAAGTTAAAAAATTAGATGAATCAAAAAATATTTTTATTGATTACCCATCAGCTCAAACTCATGTTCTTGTAGGACAGCCAGGTGTAAGCCGTGGAGATTCTGATTATTTTTCATTGTATGTTGGAAATCATATTCTTGGCGGTGGCGGTATGGTTTCACGTTTGTTTGAAGAGATTAGAGAAAAAAGAGGCTTGTCATACAGTGCTTACAGTTACTTTACGCCCATGCTTTTTAAAGGTCCCTTTATTGCGGGCTTACAAACAAAGACAAATCAGGTTGATGAAGCAATTTCTATTTTATTAGAAAATATCAAGAAATATATTGAAGAAGGGCCAACTCAAGATGAGTTAATTGCAGCAAAAAAAAACATAATTGGTGGATTTCCATTGCGCATTGATAGTAATAGTAAAATCCTTAATTATGTGGTTGTTATCGGATATTATAAACTTCCACTCGATTACCTTGATACGTTTAATAACAATGTTGAAGAGGTCACGATCGATAATATTAAAGATGCTTTTAAGCGTCGTTTGTCCCCAGAAAAATTTGTCACAGTAAGCGTGGGCAAATCTCCTGAAAAAACATACGAAGATAAATGAAATTTGGATAGCTCAACAAAGATTCGGATCATTGGCGGAAAGTGGCGCGGCAGAAAATTAAATGTAATTGAAGCTCCTGGTTTACGGCCTACCCCAGATAGAATACGTGAGACATTATTTAATTGGATGAATAAAAAAATTATCAATGCTCGTTGCCTCGATTTATTTTCTGGTACCGGCGCTTTGTCATTTGAAGCATTATCTCGAGGCGCATCCGAGGTGACAATGGTCGAATCTAACCCGAGCATAGTAAAAAATTTAATAAAAACTGCCGATATTTTAGAGAGCAAGCATCACTATATTGAGTGTGTAGATGCAATAAGTTGGTTAAGGAGGCAAACGAGAAGCTTTAATATTATTTTTCTAGACCCACCATTTGGCCAAGGGCATGTAGAAAAATGTTGCCAAATCATTTATGAACAGTCATTGTTAGACAATGATGGAATAATTTATATAGAATCAGAAAAAGATATGGATATACCTTCAGTGTTTAAAATAAATAAGATTACTTATACAAAACAAGTGCAATCAGTATTAGCAGAATTAAATAGAGAAAATTAAGATGGCACAAGCAATTTATGCAGGCAGTTTTGATCCAATAACAAACGGTCATATTGATATAGCAAAGCGTGCAACAAAGTTATTCGATAAAATTATTATTGCTGTTGCTGAAAAAAAATCAGAAAAAACATTACTTGATATAGATGAAAGAGTTTTACTTATAAAAGATGTATTTTCTGATACCAACAATATTACAGTTATTTCTTTCGATAGTTTAGTGACTGATCTAGCAAAAGAGAAATCTGTGAATGTAATCATTCGCGGAGTAAGAACAATTTTTGATTTTGACTACGAATTTAAAATGACTGCTATGAATAAGAAATTGTATGAAGATCTTGAAACAGTATTTCTAACACCAACAGAAAATTTTAATTTTATTTCATCAAGTCTTGTTCGTGAAATAGCCGCATTAGGCGGAGACGTTAGTCCATTTGTCCCTGAATCCGTAAAATTGATTTTAGAAAAAAAATTTTTAAGGTAGTTTGTTTTGCATAGTAATATTAGAAATTTTTTTTTTACCATTTTATATATATATTCAACATATATATTTGCCGATAGCGCAAATCAATCAGCGGTAGCAACCGCCCATGAAATTGCAACTCGTACCGGAATAGAAATACTGAAAAAGGGTGGAAATGCATTTGACGCCGCCGCCGCAATTACCGCTTCATTGGCTGTTGTAGAACCATTTGGTTCTGGTTTAGGAGGAGGAGGTTTTTGGTTGCTACATCGAAGCGTAGATAATAAGAAAGTTGTTCTTGATGGTCGCGAGACTGCACCGATGAGAAGCCATAGAAATATGTACGTCGATAAAAACGGCAATATTATTAAAGGACTTTCTTTAAATGGTCCGATGTCATCTGGCATACCTGGGGTTGTTGCAGGGATCGATCATTTGGTGAAAAACTATGGTCGTTTAAGCTTAATAGAAATTCTTAAACCCGCGATTCAACAAGCAAAAAATGGTTTTGTTGTTACTGAACGTTATCGTAAGTTAATTCGGTATAGAGAAGATATAATGCGTAAATACATAAGCACTTCATCTATTTTTTTTATAAATAATAAGATTCCTAAATTAGGCGATTTTATTGTTCAAGAAGATCTTGCGAAAACACTCAGCATGATAGCTGAGAAAGGCAGCGAAGGATTTTATCAGGGGAATTTTGCTCAAAAAATTGTCGATAGTGTGCAAGAAAACGGCGGTATATGGGAAACATATGATCTTGAAAATTATAAAATAATCGAAAGAGAACCAATTTCTATAAATTACAAGGGAAATAAAATAATATCTGTTCCGCCGCCTTCATCTGGAGGAATTGTTCTTGGGCAAACATTAAATATTTTAGAGAAATTTGATTTAACACAATATAACAATTCAACTCGCAAGCATATTATTATTGAAGCGATGAGACGTGCTTATCGCGATCGCGCTGCATATTTGGGCGATTCAGACTTTGTAAACATACCAATTGATAGGCTATTAGATAAAAATTATGCCGAGGGATTAGCGCTAACAATTAACGTTGAACGTGCAACACCAAGTAGTGAATTAGGTAGCATAGCTACTGCTGATAATTTAGGCACAAATACAACACATTTTTCAGTAGTAGACAGAGAAGGTAATAAAGTTTCATCCACACTAAGTATTAACTTACCATTTGGTTCCGGTTTTGTGGTTGAAGGAACAGGCATTGTCCTGAATAATGAAATGGATGATTTTACTATCAAACCTATGACGGCAAATAATTATGGTTTAGTAGGGCATCATGCAAACATCATTCACCCAGGTAAACGTCCTTTGTCAAGTATGACGCCAACATTTATCGAATCCAACGATCGTATTGGAATTCTTGGTACACCAGGAGGAAGTCGAATAATAAGTATGGTGTTATTAGCCATTTTAGACTTTGTTAAAGGCGAATTACCGGAGTCATGGGTAAGTCTTCCGAGATTCCATCATCAATATATTCCGGATTTAATCCAATATGAAATGGGCGGTCTCTCAGATAAGGAAAAAAAGAAATTAGTTATGAAGGGCCATAAATTAAAAGAGATAAAAAGAAAATACGGCAATATGCAGGCAATTATGATATGGAAGAATAGAAACACTAGTTTTGTTGCCAGCGATCCAAGGGGTGAGGGTGTTGCTGAGGCTATACATATGCATTAGTTATATTGTCTAACATTAAGTTTGACAGAAAGTACAATAGAAAGTAGATCTTTGATTTTGCTTAATTACTTTTATTTTATTTCTACAGTGTTGGCATAGTTTCCCGGCACGACCGTAAACTTTTAATTTATTTTTAAAATAACCGGGCGTACCATCAGTATTTACATAATCACGTAACGTTGTCCCCCCTTTGCTTATAGCTTTTAATAATACAGTTTTTATTGAGGCGACTAATTTTTCATAGCGCGTTTTTGAAATTCTGTTAGTTTTGCATTTTGGGTTAATACCCGATAAAAACAAAGCTTCATTTGCATAAATATTACCGATACCTACAACAATATTGCTGTTCATAATGAATGTTTTAATTGGTACTGTACGATTTTTAGATTTAGCATATAAATAGTCAGAGTTAAATTCATCCTCCAAAGGCTCAGGCCCAAGATGAACAATTAATCTGTGCACGGCAGGGTTTTGGCTTGTCCACAAAATTGAACCAAATTTTCTAGGGTCGTGGAATCGCAATATATATTTTGATTCAAAAATAAAATCAACGTGGTCATGTTTAATATGCGGCAGGTTTTTTTTGACCAAACGTAAACTACCTGACATACCAAGATGCACGATTAAGCAGCCGTTGTCTGTGTGAAAGAGAAGATATTTTGCGCGGCGAGTTATTTGATTAATACGTTGATTTTTAAGAGAATCTTTTAGATCTGAGGGAATTAACCATCTAAGTTTTCTTTCTCGGATAATAATATCATTTACATGTTTACCGACAATATATGAAGAAATTCCGTTTTTTGTTGTTTCGACTTCGGGAAGTTCTGGCATTATAAAAATATTATTTTTTTCTAAAACATTTGTATGGCATCATCATCAGCGATTTTGTATTGAATACCACTAAGTTCTTTACCTAGAATTAAATTTGGTTTTTCTTTTTCTATAGAAAAAGAAAATATTTCACCTGATAATGTTTCAACAGATATGGTTGGGTTGCATGATTTACTGCTATAACAATCTTCTTCACTAGAGCCACTATTTAATTGATATTTGTCAACTGTAACCGCAATTGCATTTTCCCATGTTTTTATAATATTTTTTAATTTTTCATCATCATCATCTTTTTTTGTAGATATCCATTGGCCATTATTTTTGTAAATTTTATAGTCAGGAAATTGTATCGATACAATTTTTTTATCGTCAGGCAATAATTTATTTTCAGAGAAAAAATAAACACTAACCATTAGTTGAGCAAATAAGTAATCATCTATTAGATGTATCGTTTCATTAAATAAAACATATCTTTTTTGGTCGATAGGATTAGTAGTTCCAAACAGAAAGTTGTTTTGATCTAATTTTAGAATAACCTTTGGGTCTCTAAGGTCAAATTGTGCAATATCGATTTCATTCAGATTTAATTTTTTATAAGACTCAGTTTTTAAAATATTTAGTATCGGCTTAATTCTTATCGGGTTAACCGGAAATTTTAGTGGTTCATCTACTTTCCATTCATCATTATATTTACTAAAGGACACTGTTTTATGATTTTTTCTTATAATTTCAATTTTTGATATAGTATCTGGGTTAATGGTAGATAAAGATGATGGCTCATCCTCAATATTGTCTTTGTCGGAAAGAATAATGATTGATAATAAAATAACAACAACAAATAAAAAAATATTAATCCATATTCTTTTGTTCACGCTATTGTTTTTTTCTTCTAATTTGAATAAGAATACCAATAAATGTTAAAACTATCGGGACTAAAAACAGAAATCCTATTCCGAATACCCCAAGTATTAAAAATGGTGTTTTTAATTGTGCATCCATTATAGTTTTTGATGGGATTAAAATAAAATCATCATCATTACTTAACCAGTTAATTATTCTGGTTCCTAATTCGTTATTTCCATTATTTGAATAATAAGCATTAGATAAAAAATCCCCATCACCTATTACCACAATGCGTTGTTCTTTTGTGCTCTGCCCATTATTTTCTTTTTCAAAATTTCTTTGCAGACTTAAGCCTAATGTTAACGGCCCCTGAATTTCGGCATCAATATTTAATTCAATCTCACCTTCTAATTTACCTGTTTCACTCCATGTGTGCTTACCCGTATTTAGTATAGGTTTATTATTCCATACATCAGATTTTATTGGCTTAATTGCAACAGCCATTGGGAAAAGCGTGACAAAATCAAAATCTTTAGTAACAGGGTGTGTTTGATAGAGACTTTTTGTAATAAATGTAATTGTTGGATCTTTAATACCTATTTCTTGCCCAACCGTGTCAATGATTATTCCCTTTTGAAATTCTATAGATAATTTTTCAGCAAGTTTGTCCAATTTGTATAATGGTCCAGGCTCATGAAGCCACAACAAGTTTCTACCATTATCAATATGATCCAATATAATTTCGATTTCATTTGATAGATAATCATTTGTGGGCCCTGCTATTATTAAAATTTTAGTGTTATCCGGTATGACTTTTGTTTCGGCAAGGTTAATAGGTTGAATACGATAACCTTCTTTAAGAAGATTATTTGCCCAACCGCCTAAATCACCATTAGAAGCACTTAATGCACTACGTTCTCCATGACCTTCAACAAAAGCAATCCATCTTTCTTGATTTCGCAGCAATCTTTTTAAGGTATTTGCAAATACCTGTTCACTGTCTGTTTTTAAATGCTCAGAACGCCCT
>Ga0208764_10002806_pt1 | contig 10828 bp, 10 predicted proteins | sample ETNtaG_18_FD_185762 | JGI IMG/M metagenome (GOLD analysis project Ga0208764, IMG submission 185762) | Marine microbial and viral communities from oxygen minimum zone, Eastern Pacific Ocean - ETNP201302SV91 (SPAdes) (version 2) | ecosystem: Environmental > Aquatic > Marine > Oceanic ... | reverse complement strand
GAACCTTCAGATCCGTATTTATCTAAAGCTTCTTTTTTCTCAATTTCTTCTAATAATTTTATACTTAAAGTTACTTTTCTTTTATCTAAATCAAGATCAGCTATCGCACAATCAAGCTTTTCTTCACCTGTCCATCTGTTTGGTCTAGCATCTGCTGCATTAATCGCGATTGCTGATTTTTTAATTTGAAAATCCATTTCACAACCTTCTGGTCTAACAGTTAAACCTTTGTTGTCAGTAGATATAACTTTAACAGTAATTATTTGATTTTTAGATTTATCATTAAACCAATCAAAAGGATCAGCTTGAGTTTGTTTTAAACCAACTCTAATTTTTTGTTCAGAAGCTTTTACTTCAAGTACTTTAACTTTAATTTTATCACCTTTTTTATACTTCTCTAATTCTTCTTCACCTTTGTTAAGATAAGTTAAATCATTGCAGTGTAAAAATGTATCTATATCTAAGTCCTCAACTTTTACAAATAAAGAATATTCATTTTTGTTAATAATTTCACCTTCAACAATAGTTCCAACTGGATATTTCGTTTTAAATGTTTCAAATGGATTTTCTTGTGCTAATCTATGTGAAATTGCTACACGTCTTTTGTCTTTATCAATTTCAGTAATTACACAATTTATCTCATCACCAACTTTTAACATTTTTTTAGATGAAATATTTTTTTTAGTCCAACTTAATTCACTGGAGTGAAGTAAAGTCGTTAGTCCTGGTTCTAATTCACAGAATGCACCAAAGTCCATTAGTTTAACAACTTTAACTTTATAAATTTTATTTAATTCATAGCTTTCAATATGTTCAAAAGGATCAGGAGATAGTTGTTTTACAGAACAACCAACTTGTAGCTTTTCTTTATCTACAGTAATTACTTTTAAATCATGTTTTTCACCAATATTAAAAACCTCATCAGGATGATTAACTCTAGAATAAGAAATTTCCTGCAAGTGAACTAAAACATCTAATTCACCGTTAACGTTAAAGAAACAACCAAAAGAGCTATAGCCTTTTACCTCAGCGCCTTTGATAATATCTCCAACTTTATATTTTTCTATAATTTTAACTTTATCTTCTTTTTTAAATGATGAAATTATTTCTCTTCGTGAAACACAAGCGTTACCTCTTATTTTGTCCAATTTTATTAGAGCAAATTTTTGAGGCTCATTCATTAAATGGCTAATATCTTTTAATGGTTTGTCACTAATTTGTGATCCAGGCAAAAACATAAGTGATCCAGTATCTATGTGCTCAACAATACATCCACCTTTACATTTTGACGTAATTTTACCCATAATTGGTTCATTTTTTTCATAGGCATCTACAATTTTATCCCAACCTTTAATTTTTTGAGCTTTGCTAGCAGAAACTAGTACTTCACCATGTTTATCTTCAATTTTTTCTAGTAATACTGGAATAGTTTCACCAATTTTTATTTTTTCTTCAAGACCCATACTTTTAAGTTCATTAACATCAAGTACAGGCTCACTCTTTAGGCCTTCAACAAATAAAAAAACAAATTTTTCAGTAATTTTATTAATTTTACCTTCTATGATTTTACCTTCTTCAATTTGGATTTTAGAGAGCTGACTATTAAGTAATTTTTCGAATTCTTGTGATGCTGGATTTGATAAATCTTTGTAAATTTCCATTAACTATTAAGTTTCCTGTCTATAATTTTTTTTATTTTTAAAAAACACGCTCTTTTAGTAAGTTTCGATGTATTTAGCAACACTGAATCTTTAGTTTTCTTTAGGGGTGAAATTTTTCGATTATAGTCTGTTTTATCACGTTTTTTGATACTTTTAAGCACTTCATTATAAGATACTTTCGTATTTAAACTTTTTAGCTCTTTGTATCTTCTAAGAGCTCGTGTTTTTACATTTGCTGTTATAAAAAATTTTAAATCAGCATCTGGCACAATTTTATAGGTAATGTCTCTGCCATCTAAACATGATCCTTTATATTTTTGAGGGGGATTATAGGCAAAATTTAATTGGAAAGAATGAACAAGTTTTCTTGTGCTTTTTACTTTTGATATAATTGATGCCACTGTTCCTACTTTATCTGATAAAAGAGCTTTATTTGCAAGATCTTTTACTTTGAGAGTTTTAATTTTAGATTTGATAAAATTTTGATTAAATTTTTTTGGAAACTTTAATTTTAAGTAAGCAATCATTCTATAAATTTTTCCAGTATCTAGATAAAAAAGATTATAATGTTTTGATATTGCTTTTGCTAAAGTTCCAGCACCAGCTGCGGCTGGAGAGTCTATTGCTATTTTTAAAATATTTTTTCTTTTAATCATTTTTTTTCAATTCATTTATAATATTTAAAAAATTTGGAAAAGAAGTTTTTATTGAGTCCTTATCATGTATTTCCCATTTACCACCAAAGGATAAAGCAGCAATTATTCCTGTCATAAATACTCTGTGGTCTTTTAAATAATTTTTAATGATTATTTGTTTTTTTAATTCCAAATTAGGATTGCCATATATTTTTATTGTACTTTCCGTTACAATATTTTTTATGCCAATCTTGTTAAGAATTTTATTACCCCACTTAAGCCTTGGACTTTCTTTTTGATTTAATTCTGTTAAATCCTTAAAATATGAAATTCCCTTTGCTTTAGCAGCAACTAAAAATATAACTAAAAATTCATCTATAGCACCACTATTTAGTTTTGATGGGCAATTAATCGCATTAAGTGTTTTTCCGCCTCTAATTTGAATATCAGCTATATTTTCTCCTTTATAGGTTTTTTGATTTTTAAAAACTATATCTGCGCCCATTTTTTTTAAGATTTGGATAACACCTATTCTAGAGTGATTAATATTTACATTTTTTATAACTAGTTTTGAATTTTTAGATAAAACAGTAAGAACAATAAAAAAAGCACTTGAGCTAATATCTGAAGGAATTTTGTAATCAAAAGGTTTTATTTTTTTTACTTTTTTTACTTTGATTTCATCATAATTTTTATTGCTTTTTACTGAGACAGGTAAACCCAGATATTTACACATTAACTCAGTGTGATTTCTTGATTTCTTTGCTTTGATAATGGTGGTTCCTTTGGTTCTTAGTCCAGCAAAAATTACTGAACTTTTGCATTGTGCCGAACCTTTTTTTTCTAAATATGAAATAGGTTTTAAGTTTTTTGATCCTTGTATTACCAAAGGTAAATTTTTTTTATTTTTTAATTTTATAATTGCACCAAATTTACTTAAAGGATCTGAAACTCTTTTAAAATCTCTTTTAGATAAACTTTGATCTCCTACAAGTTTTATCGGGTTAGTAGTATTAATCAAAAATCCAAGAATAAGCCTACCTAATGTTCCTGAATTTTCAGCATTAATAGTTAGATTTTTTTTATATTTAAATCCATTAAGGCCATTGCCATAAATCCTACAGAATTTATCTCTTATGATAACTTTAATACCTAATTTTCTAACAGCACTTATTGCTGCTTGGACATCCTTTGAAATTAATAAATTTTGAGCTTTTGAAACTCCACTTGCAAGAGAAGCAAGTAGCACCCATCTAATACTTATACTTTTATCACCACTTACAGAAATTTTTTTATCAAACTCTCTTATTTTTTTTTTTATTAATAGTGAGTTGGGCATCAATGCTTAATTAAATTTAAAACTATCTCCAAAATAAGCATTTTTTGCATTAATGTTTTTTACCAAGTTAGAGGGAGTGTCTTGAGCTACAATTTTTCCATTACTTAAGATCATAGCAACATCAACACAAGCAAGAAGATCCCTTGCTTGGTGATCACATATACAAATTGTTATATTACTTTCTTGTTGCAAATTAACAATTGTTTCTTGTAGCATCTTAATTGTGAGAACATCTAAAGCTGCAAAACATTCATCTAATAATAATACTTTTGGTTCACTCATAAGAGATAGAGCTATTACTAATTTTTTTTTTTGCCCACCAGATAAAAATTTAGCTTTGATATCTTTGAGATTATCAAGTTCGAATTTAGAAATTAGATAATCAATTTTATCATTTCTAAGATTTTTATTATCAATTATAATCTCACTAATTGCTTTTAAATTATCAAGAAGTGTCAGATCATTAAAGTAACCACCATATTGAGGCACATATCCTACTTTAAATTTTTTGCTTCTCAGATAAATAGGATATTGAGTAACATTATTTCCTTCAATTTTAATTTTTCCATTTTGTGGACTTATTAATCCTGTAATTAGATTAAAAATTGTTGATTTGCCAACACCGTTTGGTCCAAGCATTCCAAAAATTTGACCTTCATTAATTTTAAAATTAATATTATCTAAAATTAGTCTATTTCCATAAGCTAGTGAAATATTTTCAAATTCAATTACAGAGTTAATATTTTTAAACGATTTAATTCTAAATTTTTTTATTACAGCCATTTTATTGTTTGCTTCTAATATTTACTTTTTTGTTATTTTGAAACATATAAATTTTAGTATTTTTTGTGTTTATATCTATTTCAATCGCATCTGCTTTTAAAATATTATTTGAATAGGTATAAACTATCTCTCTTGACATAATCATAGAATTTCTTTTAATTGAAAAATCTAAATATTCTCCTAAAATATTATTATCTAAATAATCTATTATTACATTTTTTGAAAATATTGTATCAAAATTTTCGATGTTATATTTGCCGAACTTTGATGTAATTTTTATATTATTTAAATTTGCCATTTTTACGTACCCATTTACATTTGTAAGATAAATAATGTTGGGATTATTGTATTCAATCTCACCTTGAGACGCTTTTATTATATATTCATTTCCTCTAACATCTTTTGATGAATAATAAACATCTTTAATTATGTTAGAGCTATTGGAAATATCATTAGAAATATCATTAGAAATATCATTAGAAATATAGGGTTTAATTTGTTCGGTTTTTTTATTATTTAAACTTTTGAAAAGTAAAAATATTAAGAAAATTAAAAAAAAAATAATTATAGAAATAATAATTTTTCTTTTCATTTAAGAAATATCGGATTCAAGAACGTTATGAATATGTAATACACCTATAGTCTTAAATTTGTTTTTTTGGTCATGAACGCATAACGATGTTATTTTTTTATTATTCATCAAAGCTAATGCTTTTACCGCTAACGCATTTTTATCAATACTTACAGGATTTTTTGTCATGATATCTCTGACCTTGATGGTTGGAAGGTAAATTTTTCTTTGGTTAAATCTTCTAATTTGTCCATCTGTAATGATGCCACTTGTTTTTTTTGATTTATTTTGAACAACTAAAATACCTAATTTTTTATCACTTAATATCTTGATTGCAGTTTTCATTTTTAAATCTTCTTTAACAAATGGAATTTTATTGCCTATCAACATTATATCTTGAACAGTTTTCAATTGTGTTCCAAGATTACCAGCCGGATGAATTTTTTTAAAATCAAGTTTTCCAAATTTTTTATAATGCATAGATGAAATTGCTAAAGCGTCACCTAAAGCAAGTTGAGCTGTTGTACTTGATGTTGGTACTATTCCTCCCGACTCTTTTACTTCTGGAATAATAAGTTTAATATCTGATGCTTTATATAAAATAGAGTCCTTTTTTGACATAATTCCAATTAATAAAATTTTATTCCTATTTGCATATTGAATTATATTTTTAAGTTCACTAGTTTTTCCTGAATAACTTATTAAAATCAGAATATCTTTTTTTGATATACTACCTAAGTCTCCATGGGATGAGTCACTTGCAGATAAGTTGAAAGAGGGTGTACCAACTGATGATAAGGTTGCTGAAATTTTTGCAGCTATGAGACCACTTTTACCAACACCACACAAAATTACTTTTGATTGACATTTTGCAATTTCAATTACAGCTTTATTAAATGAGTTATTAATAGTCTTTTTTAATTTTTGTAATGCTTTAATTTCAAGATCAATTACATTTTTTGCCGTAGGTATAAATTTTTTACTCATTAATGTGACCAGATATCATCCTTAAATAATGCTAGATCTAGATTAACTCTAGTTTTTAAAAATTTTAAACTTTCTTGGTAGAGCTCAATCCTATTTTCTCTTTTTAAAATTTTATTAAGTTCTTCATGAATTTTATGCAGATATATCACATCATTAGCACAGTATTTTAATTGTGCAGGAGTTAGCTCACCACCAAAATCTGAACTTTGAAATTGTTTGTTGACATCAATGTTCATAAATTCTTTTATTAATGTTTTTAGAGAATGACTATCAGAATATGATCTTGCTAACTTTGAGGCAATTTTAGTATCAAGGATATTATTTGTATCTGTTTTTAGATAGTATTTAATATGAGCTATATCTGCACGCCCATAATGAAATATTTTTGTTATTTTATCATTAACAAGCAATTTTATTAAATTTGGTGCATTATAGTTTTTCCTATCAAATTGAATAATATGTGCGTCTGAATTGCCTGAAGATAATTGAATTAAGCACAGAGGGTCACGTCTTACATTTAAACCCATAAATTCTCCATCTATAGCTATTAGATTGCCTAAATCCAAATCATCTGGTAAATCGTTTTTGTGAAGTTGAATATTATTACTCATTTCTAAAGATATATAACGGAATTCAAATGAAAGCAAAAAATTGTCTAATTTTTGGTGGGAGTGGTCAAATAGGTCTTAACTTAATCAGAAAGCTTACAAAAAATAATTATCGAGTAACTGTAGTAACAAGAAATATTCATCAAAAAAGCTATAAAATCAAAACCCAAGGAAACGCAGGCTATATTGACATAATTGAGGCAAATATTTTTGATGAAAAAAAAATTAGAAACCTTTTTAAAGAAGCAGATATTTGTATTAATTTAATAGGAATTTTGTTTGAAAAAAAAGGTGGTAATACATTCAAAAATATTCATTCAGTTTTGCCTTCATTGCTGGCTAAACTTTGCAAAGAATATAATTTAACACATTTTATTCATTTATCTGCTTTAGGAATAAATGATTCTATAGACTCAGATTATGCAAAAAGTAAATTAGAAGGTGAGACGAATGTTTTAAAAAATTTCCCACTAACAACCATTTTAAGACCTTCTATTGTATACTCGGTAGATGATAATTTTACTACAAATTTTATGACATTATTAAATAGATTGCCTGTATTCCCTCTTTATTATAAAGGGAAGACAAAATTTGCACCGATTCATTGTTCAGATTTAACAGATACAATCTATCATATAGTTTCTAAAAATATTTATTCTAAAATTATTGAATGTGTGGGACCAGAAGTTATATCTTTAAAACAAATTTTAGAAAAATTACAAATATTAATAAGTAAAAAAAGAATTTTATTACCTTTTCCATTACCAATAGCAAAATTGACAGCAACTCTTTTTGAGATATTACCAAATCCTTTACTTACTAGAGATCAATTGAGACTATTAAAGTATGATAATGTAAAATCTGGAAAATACAAAACTAATTCAGACATTGGAATTCCTAGTGTTAGATTTTTTGATCAAGAAGTAAAAAAATACAGCTATATGTGGAGAGAAGGTGGTCAATTTTCTACTGATAAATATTTATCAGAAAATAACTTAAAAAATAAAACTGATAGTAAATTTTAACCTGACTGAATTTTCTTTTCAATGAATTCTGACACTTCTTCTTTTTCACTTACTTCTTCCTTTTTACCTTTAGGCTGATAAGCATATAAAAGGTGTAATTTACAATAAGAAAAATCCTTCAGCGAAGATCTGCCACAAAAATAAAAAGACTTTTCATCAGGATGACCAATAGGCCACTTACACGAGCTCTCATCTAACTCTTCTAGTTGTTTAGGATTTTCTGGTTCAAAATCTTTTTCAATAATCAAAGATTTAAATTTACTTTTTCGTTCTCGTTTAAGATTATTTTTTTCTGTTTGAGAATTTTCAAAATTTTGATTTGAAGTTGCGGCTCTGGTTTTAATCTTTCCAGATAAGTTCAAACGGTGCGCTTTTCCAATAACTGCATTTCTACTGATACCACCTATAATCTCAGCAATTTGGCTAGCAGTGTTCCCTTTACCCCAAAGTTCTTTTAATTTATTTACTTTTTCTTCGTTCCAGCTCATAATCTATATATTGTATTAAATTTTATAAATATAACAATATACTGATGCTAATTAGATTAAAACAAGCAATATCTATTAGTTATCAACAAAATAATATTAAAATTGGTTTACATATATTTTCAATCATAACTTGTATCTAATAATTAAAATTTATAAAAACTGATTAAAATTATGAGCTATTTAGCAAAAAATTATAATAGAAAAAAAATTTCATTTAAATATGGAAAGGGTAGTTTTTTATACTCTACAAATGGAAAAAAATATTTAGATTTTGTTCAAGGCATAGCTGTTAATTCTCTAGGTCATACTCATCCTAAGTTAGTAAAATCAGTTAATAAACAATCAAAAAAACTTTGGCATGTTTCAAATGCTTTTCAAATCCCCGAAGGAGAACTATTGGCTAAAAAATTAGTTAAAAAAACTTTTGCTGATTATGTTATGTTTCAAAACAGTGGCGCAGAAGCAACTGAAGCAGCAATAAAAGTTGCTAGAAGATATTTTTATTCAATCGGAAAACCAAAAAAAAATAGAATATTATGTATTAAAAATAGTTTTCATGGAAGAACTCTAGCCGCAATCTATGCGAGTGGTTCAAAAAAAATGACCGAAGGTTTTGGACCAAAAGTAACTGGTTTTGATCACTTTAAATTTGGCAATCATAAGTCTTTAAAAAAAAAGATATCTAAAAATACAGCTGCAATAATGGTTGAAACTATTATGGGTGAGGGTGGTATTAAAGTAATACCTGACTGGAGTATAAAAGAGCTAAGAAAAATTTGTGATAAAAAAAATATATTATTAATATTAGATGAAGTTCAATGTGGAATTGGAAGATCAGGTGATTTTTTTGCTTTTGAAAAATCTAAGGTAAAACCAGATATTGTTCCAATTGCAAAAGGAATTGGAGGTGGATTTCCAATTGGAGCAGTATTAATGAACAAAAAAGTCGCTTCTGGAATGACCGCAGGAACTCATGGCTCAACCTTTGGTGGGAATCCACTTGCTATGAGTATTGGAAATACAGTGATGGATATAGTTTCAACTAAGAAATTTTTGCAAAATGTTAAAAGTATTTCAAAATACTTTTTATTAAACCTTAATAAAATCAAAGATCAATATCCTAATTTAATTAAAGAAATAAGAGGCAGAGGTTTATTAATTGGAATACAACTTCATACTGATCAAGTGAAATTTATAAAAAAACTTATGGATAATAAGTTGTTAACTATAAGAGCTGCCGAGAATGTAGTCAGAGTGCTACCTCCGTTAAACGTTAAAAAAAATGAAATTGATCAAGCTTTAAAGGTAATTAAAAAGGTTTGTTCAGAAACTAATTAATATGAAACATTTTATAAATTTAAAAGATATTCCGGCCAAAGATCTTAGAAAGATAATTGTTGATGCAAAAAAAAGAAAAAAATTGAGAAAAAAGTTAAGTACCCTTGAGATTGATAAGGGGGCTCCCTTAAAAGGAAAATTACTTATTCAAATGTTTGAAAAATCAAGCTTAAGAACAAGATTAAGCTTCTATTTAGCTATTAAACAGCTTGGAGGTGGAACGTTAACACTTAGATCAAATGAACTTCATCTTGGACAAGGATGTGAAAGTATTGCTGATACTGCAAAAATACTCTCAACTTATGGTGATGGTTTTATGTTGAGAACAGACAGTGATGAGAAAGTTGAAAATTTTAGAGATCATTTAACAATACCAGTAATAAATGGTTTAAGCCCATCTTCACATCCAACTCAAGTATTATCTGATGTGTTTACTATTGAAGAAATAAAGAAAAAACCAATTTCAAAATTAAATATATGTTGGATAGGTGACTCTAATAACGTTTTAGATAGTTTAATAGCAGCTTCTGTTAAGTTCTCATTTAAATTAACTATTGGATGTCCTAAAAAATTTGAACCAAGTAAAAAAGTTAGATCTTGGGTTAAAAAAAATAATAGAAAAATATTTATTTATAATGATGCAAAGAATGCTGTTAATGGAGCCGATGTGATATTTTCAGATAAAGTTATATCTTTGAATGATAAAGTTAATAAGGAAAAGAAAATAGAACAATTCAAAAAATTTAAAATTGATAAAAAATTAATGAAGTTGTCCAATGATGCCATTTTCTTGCATTGCTTACCTCGTGGTGATGAAGTTAGTGATGAAGTTTTTCTAGGAAAAAAATCTCACGTATGGCAACAAGCTCTAAATAGAGTGCATGTTCAGAAGTCAATCTTACTTTATAGTTTTGGAAAATTAAGGTAGGGGTAAAGGACTATCTGAGTTTTGATTTAAATATTTTATAATTGAAGCTCTATCTTCTTCTTTTTTAAGTCCCGCATAAGCCATTTTGGTTCCTTTGATCCATTTTGCAGGTTTTGTTAAAAATCCATTTAGTTCTTCGAATGTCCATTCTTTTTCATATGCAGCTAGAGCTTTTGAATATTTGTAATCAGCAACTCCTCCAACTTTTCTTCCAACCACGTTGTATAGTGCTGGTCCAATTTTATTTTTTCCATCTTTAACTATTGAATGACAGGAAATACATTTTTTAAAAAGTTTTTTTCCAGACGCAATATCTCCCATTGCCATTAATGCAATTATATCAATTTTATTTTCAGTTGTAGACGAAGCCGTTGATACTTGTTTTACCTCAACTACATAGCCAGGTGTTTCTGGTTTATCTACATGAAAAATTACATCAGATAATTTATCAATTCCTATTACCAT
>Ga0208764_10002802_pt1 | contig 10837 bp, 9 predicted proteins | sample ETNtaG_18_FD_185762 | JGI IMG/M metagenome (GOLD analysis project Ga0208764, IMG submission 185762) | Marine microbial and viral communities from oxygen minimum zone, Eastern Pacific Ocean - ETNP201302SV91 (SPAdes) (version 2) | ecosystem: Environmental > Aquatic > Marine > Oceanic ... | reverse complement strand
AGGATAAGCCTCTTAACAAATCGGTCGGTGGACGCGTCGTCTTAGTAGGGTGAAACGTATGTCAAAGGGTACACCGAGTATGGGCAAGAGGCAGAAATCCACTCACATTCGTTGCAGGAGATGTGGTCGCCATTCGTATCACAAGCAAAAGGGCCAATGCGCAAGTTGCGGGTATGGCGATACCGCTAGACTTCGGAAGTTCAGGTGGAATAAGCGCAATAGATCCATGTCCCAGAAGAAGTGACGCCTGCCGGAAACGCCTAAGGCCTGGTTGCATACCCAGGAATGATAGCCGATGTGCGGAATCATCGGAATAGTTGGCGCTCCGGGAAATCAAGTCGCTAATTCAGTCTACGATGGACTAATTGTGCTGCAGCATAGGGGTCAAGATGCAGCTGGAATAGTTACCAGCGATTCAGACAATATCTGCCATCGGAGAGCAAATGGACTAGTCCGGGATGTCTTCCTTGAGCGCCATATGAAGAAATTAGTAGGTACAATGGGGATCGGGCACGTGAGATACCCAACTGCTGGATCAAACTCTTCCGCAGAGGCACAACCCTTCTACACTAATACTCCATTTGGAGTCAGCCTAGCTCATAATGGAAATCTGAATAACACCCCTGACATAATTTCCGGCTTACTAGAATATGATCATCGAAGAATTAACACTAGTTCTGATTCAGAGGCACTGCTCAACCTTTTCGCAGCAGAAATCCAGAGATCAGTAGATGGCCGACCAGGGGGCATGCACGCCCTGGAAGAGGACGACATCTTCCGAGCAGTCGAGAGGACCCACTTGAGGGTAGAAGGAAGCTACAGTGTAGTATGCCTGATTACCGGATGGGGCATGGTTGCATTCAGGGATCCAAATGGAATACGTCCACTATTCATGGGAAAGAGAGACTCCGGAAACTTCACCGAAAGGCTAGTGTCCTCAGAAAGCGTAGTTTGCCAGTCACTCGGCTTCGAGATGGAAAGAGACGTAGATCCAGGTGAAGCAGTAATTGTAAGGATGGATGGCCGGATTATCTCAAAGGTTTGTCACCCCAAGATTACTCACACTCCATGCGTCTTTGAACACGTCTACTTTGCCAGACCCGACTCTGTAATTGACGGGATTTCAGTTCACAAGGCAAGATTGAGGATGGGGGAATCCCTTGCAAAGAGGATCTCTAACTCATTCCAGGGTGATGAAATAGATGCAGTCATCCCAGTACCAGACAGTGGGAGAATAGCAGCTCTCGGGCTTTCTAGTTCCTTGGGTATCCCCTACCGAGAGGGGTTTGTCAAGAATAGATACATTGGGAGGACTTTCATAATGCCAGGCCAGAAGATCAGGAAGGACTCGGTTAGGAAGAAACTGAATACAATCGACGAGGAGTTCGAAGGTAAGACAGTCTTGATTGTAGATGATAGCATAGTCAGGGGAAATACATCTAGGAGAATCGTCCAGATGGCGAGGGATGCCGGAGCATCAAAGGTGCTGTTTGCCTCATCATCTCCCCCCATCATCCATCCGAATGTGTACGGGATCGATATGCCGGCCAGGGAGGAATATGTCGCTTATGGCAAGACAACAGAGGAAATCTGCAACTCTATAGGGGCTGATTGGCTGATCTATCAGGATCTAGAGGATCTTGTAGAATCCTGCACGGGTGCAGGTTCAGACTCTCCAGTTGATTTTGACTGCTCTTGCTTCAATGGCGTATATGTTACCGGGGGGGTAACCGAGGAGTACCTAAGTAGGATAGGACGGAAAAGGGCCGATTCAGAGAAGGAACAGGCATCAGTTTGACAGCAGTTCGGTAAGCTGCTCTTTCAACACCGGAAGAGCATCCTCCCACGTGGAAACGATTCCGTAATCCGCAACACCAAAGATTGGGGCTTCCGGGTCTTTGTTTATCGCCAGGATAAACTTGCTAGAACGCATTCCAGCGAGATGCTGGATAGCCCCACTTATCCCAACTGCAATGTAGAGGTTAGGAGTTACAGTTTTCCCAGTTTGGCCGACTTGCATGCTGTGTGGTATCTCTTCCCAGGTATCCACTGCAGCCCTACTCGCACCAACCGCGGCCCCGAGTACGTCTGCGACTTCGTTCAGGTGAGAGAAGTTTGCTGGCTCCCCCATCCCCCTACCTCCTGAGATTATGATATCTGCTTCGGAGACATCAAGTCTCTCACTTGCCTTGGCAAGTGCCTGTTTGACCGCAACCGCAACCTCCTGGCTGACATTAATCGTGGATACTTCTGCGCTACCTCCATCTTCTGCCGATTCGAATGAATTGGCCCTTAGGCTGATGGCGCAGGGAGGTGAAATACTTACTTCTTCGATCGCCTTTCCAGAGTAAATAGTCCTAGTCGCAGAAAAACCACTCTTTAGGCTAGTGACATCTTGCACAACCGGAATTCCCTTTGATGCAGATATTGACGATATCAACTCCCTGCCAATTGCGGATGACGAGGAAAGGATCAGTTCTCCTTCGACCAAGGGCGATAGAGACTTCGACCAAGCAGAGCAATCGTAGGTTTCGAAGCAATCCCCTTCTACTGATATGACCTTTGAAACGCCAGAAATCTTTGCCGCATCGGAGGCACCCGTCCCTCCGGGGCAGATGACCGTTATCGAGCCCCCTAGTGAGGATGCTGCCCCGACTAGTTGCGCTGTAACCGGATGCAAGGTACCATTGATAGACTCTGAAATTACTGTTGTACTCATGTTTTAACCTCTAGATAACGTTCGCTTCTTCCCTCAACTTGTCAACCACCTCAGGAACCGATTCCGAACCAACGAATTTCTGCCCCGGTTGCTTCTCTGGCGGCGAAGAATGACCCTTGATTATGATCATTGAATTACTGTCACTGACTCCCAGTTCAGCCGGTGAGAGGCTATCTATTGGCTTCTTTTTGGCCATCATAATGCCTCTGACATTCGGTCTCCTTAGCTCTGAGTCACCCTTGTCAAATGTAAAGACGCAAGGCCCACCAACTTCCACCTTCTCTAAACCCGAGGGCCCTAGACGCGTAGCAGAGGCCAATCCACCATCAATTGACACTCCAGTGACACCGCCTACGCAGGAGAATCCCAAAGTGCTAGCCAAACCCGGTCCCGTGGAGCCGCTGTTTGTGTCCGCCGCCTGCTTTCCACACATCACAACCTCGAACCCCGTTTCCTTTACGGCAGCAGATAGTAGTGATTGGACTTGGATGCTGTCCAAAGCTGAATCAGTCAGAATGTGGATTAATCGGTCTGCCCCGACAGCTGCAGCCTCTGTGAGGCACTTTGCGGCTCGAGCAGGGCCACATGTAATCGCCACTACTTCCCCGAATCCCGACTCTTTCAACTGGATGGCGTTCTCGAGTGCATACTCATCGTAAGGGCTAATTGACCACTTTGTGATCGAGGCCTCATCGACCCTGCCTCCACTAATGCTAATCTTAGCAGTAGTATCCGGGACCTGCTTCAGAAGAACTGCCACTCCCATAATGATGCCCGATTCACGGGGCCAGAGGCGGCTCTTTCAATATTGGGACGACAGACTCTTGCTGTTCAAGGCTCTCTTGTGAAAGACTGAATGCCCGTAATGTGCCTTCCCAGTATTAGATTGTGGATGTCATGGGTACCCTCATACGTCTTCACTGATTCTAGATTTGCCATGTGCCTCATCACCGGATACTCATCTAGGATGCCATTGGCACCATGGATGTCTCTGGACATGCGTGCGATTTCAAGAGCCATGTCTACGTTATTCATTTTGGCTAGGGAAATCTGCTCCGGAATCCAACTGCCGTCGTCTTTCTTCTTGCCTATGTGGAATGCTAGTAATTGCCCCTTGGTAATCTCACGAAGCATCCACGAGAGTTTATTCTGAACCAGTTGGAATGAAGCAATCGGATGTCCAAATTGAATTCTACTAAGGGCATATTCCCTCGCAGAGTTGAAGCATGATTGAGCAGCCCCCACAGCTCCCCAAGAGATTCCAAATCTGGCATTATTGAGGCAACTGAAAGGTCCTCTTAGGCCCTTTACGCTTGGGAGCATCCGATCCTTCGGAATTTTGCAGTCCTGGAAAACTAACTCACTGGTAACGCTCGCCTTTAGTGAGTGCTTCCCCTTCATTTCCGGAGCACTGAACCCCTCGTCACCCTTCTCAACAATGAAACCACGGATTTCGCCCTCGAGCTTCGCCCAAACGACTGCTAAGTCAGCGATTGTTCCATTCGTAATCCACATTTTTGCACCATTCAGGAGGAAGTGATCTCCCTTGTCTTCCGCACGAGTGATCATGTCACCAGGGTTAGACCCATAGTCTGGCTCTGTGAGTCCGAAGCACCCGACCAAATCCCCTTTTGCCATCCCTGGCAAATACTTCTCTTTTTGCTCCTCACTTCCGAAGTCCCAAATCGGATACATCGCTAGAGAGCCTTGAACGCTTGCAAACGAGCGAACACCACTATCTCCACGTTCCAGCTCCTGACAAATTAGTCCGTATGCAATGTAAGAGAGTCCAGGACAACCATATCCCTTCAAAGGGGCCCCAAGGATGCCCATTTCTCCAATCTCAGCTCGCCACTCGTCTGGGAAAACCCCATCTCTGCATGCATCCTCAATATTTGGAAGGACTCTGTCCTCTACCCAGTCTCGTACCATGTCTCTAACCATTCTCTCTTCCTCGGTCAGCAGGGAATCGATATCGTAGAAGTCTAATGCCTCGTATGCCATGTTCTCAGCCCCTCGCGAGCAAGTTTGCACATGAATTTATGCTCGTCCTTTTTTCTTCGAAAGGCGCCTTTCTTCCCTGATCACACTTTTCCGCTCTTCTTCACTTCCGATTTTTTTCGTGACCCATCTGCTAAGTCTTGGTGAAGAACTAGTCAATAGGGAGACGATCATCAAGGAAGCACCCCCGAGAATAATAACTCCGATCCAGATTTCGAGCATCGTTCCTCCTTCGTCCGTCGTAGACATTGTGAATGAAACGACAGTTCCACTATCCGTAAGTATCCACCCATCGAATGGCCCAGTGCCCCATGTTGACACAATCATCTCCCCCGATATCGAGGCGTCGAAATCTACTGCGTCAGTATTATCCAACCAGTGGAATGATCTACTTTCCTGTAAGTCGTGTTCAATCAATCCAAATGGTGCTAATGAAATGAGAGAATTTCCCTCTTTCTGTACGTTTATACCAGTCATAATCCCGTCAAACCCCTTCAATTGTACGATATCATTGTCATAAATTGCAGTTTTCGATGGATCTTCGATGTTCATCCTGATCCTAGCAATCGTCAAGTCTGAGGAGATGACTACACATTCCATTGACGTACTTGAGGGGCAAGTGACATCAATCCAAGGATTGCCATAGCCCCCGATCCAGAACAACTCGTGCTCTTGATTTATTACGCCAATACCATCGACACTGGATGAAACGATGCAGGTGTTGTAACCCCGAAGGCAAGAAATTGCGTTAATGTCACTTTCACCCCTATTTTCGAGAGGAATCGCCTCCACCCCCCCTCCATCCAATCCTCTGAACCGCCAAATCCAACCACCTTCGCCTCCAATGTAGGCCCAACTGCCATCTCCGTTCCAAGATACTGCCTTTAGTTCAGTGCTTCCGAAGTTCGAAGCGCCTCCTGCGCTCTCGATAGTGCTGTTGGATGAAATATACCTCAACACCAGCCCTCCTTCACCAACTAGAAGTGCAGTATTGCCACTGGGGTGGAATGACGAATCCAGTAGATTCTCTCCTCCAATAAAATTAGATTTAGAATTGTTTTCTGGCGCTTCGGACTCGATAACAAATATCGCAGATTCAGCCCCATGGGCTAGAACTGTCTTTCCATCCGGAGAAACCGAAGCCCCCTCTAAACCAAGATCTAACTCGTCAAGAAAGACGACACTTTCCATTTCGACCGGCGACTGTGCTACTGCCAACGGCGAAGAAAGTAGGACAAAGATTCCCATTATTGCCCTAAAACGCCCCTTGCCCACGGGTGCCGGAAACACCCCATCCGTTTAGCCCTTGTACTGGTTCGAGATACTTCTCTGGGTCGGCAGTATTGAAGAGACCCTGTTCATTCGGAGGGTCATGGAGCGATTCGACGTTCGCAGGGGATTAATCAAGGAAGTAGAGGGCAGCGGCGGATTGGCAGCCCTTGCAAAGGAGTTCTTCGACCAGGTCGAAGGCTCTTCTGACAAATCTTTCGAGGCTTCACATGGGGTAATGACATCTATTGAAGCCAGATATGAAAATGGTGCAATGATAGTCGATGTCACAAATGTCCCTCCCGACTTCGAGAACCCAGATGCGATGAAGTCAGCCATGGAAGATAGGAAGAGGTGGACAGCCTTCTTGGACAAGGCCACTGGTTACAATTCCAAACAACGAGGAGATAAGGCGAAGGAGTGGGCAAAGAAGGCATCAAAAGCCAAGTCAGCAATCTCTGCAGCAAAGCATTTCATGGAGATGTCAGAAAGTATTCCAGAGGATAAGAAGGAACAGGCAGAGTCCCTGATTAGGGAGATTGAAGAGCTCCTCCAGGACAATGACAATACTAAGGCGAAGGGCAGGGCTGAAAAACTGAACAAACTATTCAACTAGGTGGCCAAATGACCGAGGAAAAGTCCCTGGAAATAGACTCGGAATCCCGGGAACGAATCGAGAGGATGTTCTCCGGGTGCCAAGAGGTCGTTGGGATTAATCATGTAGAATCAGTTCTTTCCGGTGGTTCAAGTCACTCTGGTGATGGTGAACTGGTGGCTTATGTGGGACTGGAACCGAGTGGAAAGGCCCACCTTGGTTGGATGATTCTTGCTGATACAATTAGTAACTTAATTGACGAGGGTGTAAACGTAATCATCTTGCTCGCAGACTGGCATGCATGGGTAAATGACAAGTTCGAGAGGGACATGGGGAAGATTGCGATAGCTTCTGAGTATATGTCTGAGATGTTTAGGGCAATTCTGGGAAATCCAACTGAAGGCAAGGGGCCCGGAGAGATACAATTCCTGCATGCCTCCGACGTGATGGATTCGGGGAAGTATTGGGAAAGGGTGCTAAGGTGCTCGAAGAACATGAGCCTCTCAAGGGTTCGCAGAACATTCAGCATAATGGGTCGTGACGAGGATTCTTCAGACCACGATCTAGCAGCATTCTACTACCCTGCTCTACAGGCTGCAGATATCTTCGAGTTGGAGGTCGATATCGCATTCGGGGGGATGGATCAGAGAAAGGCGCACATGTACATGAGAGAGGTAGCCGAGAAAAACCACTGGATCAAGCCAACTTGCATCCATACTCCCATGCTATCGGGGCTAAAGGGCCCCGGAGGGAGGATGGACTCCTTCGACCACAAAATGTCCAAGTCAGACCCCGGAAATGCAATATTGTTGGACGATGACCTTGAGTCAATTAGGTCGAAGATGCGCAAGGCATTCCTCGAGGTCGGAAATCCACAATCCCCAGTATTCGAAATTTCCAGACATGTGATTATTCCCAAGATAGGGAAGATAACAGTCTCCCCTGACCCCAAATATGGGGAGGCCTCAGAGTGGGCGGATGCTCAGTCGTTTATTGACGCAGTCTCAGATGGGACAATACATCCATTGGATGCTAAGATGGCGGTTGCCGACGGCCTATCAGAAGCATTGTCCCCCATTTCTGATCATTTCGCAGGGAAACAAGAACTTCTGGAATCAATCAACAACATCACCGGCGGAAACTAGTTGCTAGCCTAATGTGCCACCAAAGAGTAGTGATTCCACAGGTATGATAATGTAGGCCAATTCCCATAGGAAGGAATAAACGTGCCAGAAGTAGGAATAGATGACATCGCCTTGCACTTCCCAAGGCTATACTTTGCTATGCAGGACTTCGCCGAATTTAGGGGAGCAGACTATGGCAAACTTAGCAAGGGATTAGGACTGGAGGCAATGGCGATTCCCGATGTCCACGAAGACACTGCAACCATGGGGGCAAACGCTGTTTCTCGTTTGATCGACAGAAATTCTCTCGATCCATCTTCAATCGGACGAATTTATCTTGGAACCGAATCAGCCCTCGACGGGGCAAAACCCACTGCGACCTACATCATGGATATGCTGGAACAGCGATATTCTCCAAAGTTCGGTGAAGAATGCTTCAGAAACTGCGACGTAGTCGATATGACATTCGCTTGCATTGGAGCAGTGGATGCCATGCATAATACCCTTGATTGGGTGGCTAGGGGGGGACAGGATAGAAACCGAATAGGAATAGTCGTTTTTGCTGATAACGCAAAATATGACCTCGGCTCCTCTGGAGAGTACACACAAGGGGCAGGGGGAGGGGCGATACTAATTCGTCACAAACCTAGATTACTGGCAATTCCAGATATCTGGGGAGTCTCAACAATGCCAGTTCACGATTTCTTCAAGCCCAGGAGGGAGGTCGAAACAAGAACAGTGGTTGAGAATGTCCTGGAACTCGCAGAGGAGTCAGGAGCCAGCATTACCTCAAACTTGGCAGAAAAGATCCTCAAGCTCCTCCCTCGCTCCAAGAAGAAGAACGACGTGATATTTGAGAATGAGAAGATAATGATTCACAAGGATACGCCAGTTTTCGATGGTCAGTTCTCAAATAGGTGCTACTCCGAGTCGGTTAAGCAGGCTTTCATCGATTTCCGTCGAAAGGCAATAAAGGAGGACAGATACGACCCAGAATCTGATGAAATTCTGACTAATCAATGGAGTCGGATAATAGTCCATCTACCATACGCATTCCAAGGCAAGAGGATGTTCCCCGATGTATTCAGGCATGATAGGAGGGAACTCCCTATGTGGTCGAAGATTGTAGAAGAGATAGGGCCGGAGCCGCTGCCGTCAGACTATGCCGACACTCCCGATGGGATAGAGGAATTTGAGAAAGCCAACGACTCATATCGCAGGCTCATTTCTAAGACTGAAGAGTTCCGCGTCTTCGTCGATGAAAGGATCGAGAAGACTCAAAGAGCTTCGAGCCTAATCGGCAACCAGTACACCGGTTCTATCTTCCTGGCATTGATGTCGGCTATGGAATCCGACTACTTGGAGAATGTAGAAATTGAATCCAATAGAATCGGACTGTGCGGTTATGGTTCAGGTGCAAAGGCCAAGGTGTTCGAGGGGATCGTTCAGCCCGGATGGAGAGAGATAGCCTCACGGTTCCACCTCTTTGAGCGCCTATCTACGAGACACGCTATCAACAAGACAGTCTATGAGGCATTACACAAGGGCAAGAGGAAGCGTTCTGTTGTCAAACCCAGCACTGAGTTCGCTTTGGTCAGCATAGGCTTGGAAGGGGACTTGGAAGGCCAAAGAAGATACCAGTGGATAGAGTGAGTTACCCTAATATTTCTGAAACTGACTCGACGAAGAAATCCACTTCTTCCAGTGTATTGTAGTGAAGAACGCCCGCTCTCAACACTCCTTCCGGCTCCAGTCCAAGGGCTTCTGTAAGCTCCAGAGCGTAGAAATTTCCAGCCCATACGAAAATGCCTCTTTCAGCCAATTTTTTCCCTATTTTCATTGCACTCATCGACGAATGCGTAAATGAAACGGTTGGAGCCCTTTCTGAGATTCTACTTGGTTCGGTAATTCCCCAGACCTTGAGCCCCTCAATTCTTCCTAGGCCTTCAAGCATTCTTAGGCAAAGGCCCCGCTCGTACTCTTCAATAGCACCATATGCTTCGATTAGGGCATCTCTTCTACTTAGTTCGGGTTTGTTACTTGTCTCTCTCCCTATCCATGCGATGTGTTCGATTGCTGCCTTGGTTCCCGCCATCCCCTCATGACTCTGAGTCCCAGTCATCCACCTGAATGGTAACTCCTCAGTAGCAACTCTCAATTTTGCCACAGGGAGTTCCGCCAAACGCTCTTTCTTTCCCCACAGTATTCCTTGGTGTGGCCCGAAGAACTTGTATGGTGAACAAAGTAGGAAATCACACCCCAAATCAGCTACATCGATTAGTGAGTGAGGTGCGAAATGGACCGCATCAACGACCACTTCAGCACCAACTCCATGTGCAATTTCTATGATTTTCCTCACATCGTTAATTGTTCCCGATAGGTTGGAAGCAGCACCCACTGCGACCAAAACTGTTCTTTCCGTTATCGCTTCAAACGCCGAATCCATGTCCAAAGTGCAGTCTTCTTTCCTAATTCCGATCTTTCTTAGGCTGGCTCCCGACCATTCTGCTGCTAGAGACCATGGACCTACGTTACCATCATGGTCTAGTCTAGTTACTACAACTTCGTCCTCAGGACCCCAAGTCCTACTTAGAGCACCAGCTAATTGGAAGTTCAGACTTGTCATATTCTGCCCAAAGACAATCTCTGCAGTATCATAGCAGCCAATCAAATCGGCACATGCCTGTAATGCCTCTGAAATTATCTCATCAGTCTCCAATGATGTCGCAAAACTCATCCCAGTATTCGCATTGCTGCTCAATAGATAATCACTCATTGCTTCGGTAACCGAAGATGGAACTTGACTACCTCCCGGGCCATCAAAGAAAACCGCCTCCCTTTCTCCAACAATTCTTCCCAATGATGGAAAGCAACTTCTGACTTTCTCTATTGGAAACACCTGATCAACCACTACTCCGGGGAAATGGCCCTATTGATAACAATCCTCTGGACTTCTTGCGTCCCCTCGTATATCTGAGTAATTTTGGCATCTCTGAAGAACCTCTCAACGGGGAAATCGGTTGTGTAACCATAACCTCCAAGGACTTGGACCGCTCTTTCAGACACCCACATAGCAGTGTCCCCAGCGAACAATTTTGCCATACTTGCGTCTTTGGTATGCCTCGGAGC
>Ga0208764_10002800_pt1 | contig 10841 bp, 8 predicted proteins | sample ETNtaG_18_FD_185762 | JGI IMG/M metagenome (GOLD analysis project Ga0208764, IMG submission 185762) | Marine microbial and viral communities from oxygen minimum zone, Eastern Pacific Ocean - ETNP201302SV91 (SPAdes) (version 2) | ecosystem: Environmental > Aquatic > Marine > Oceanic ... | reverse complement strand
GAAGCAATGGTATCGTTGTAGATGTTAGGGTTTTTAATAGACATGGCATAGAAAAGGATGAAAGATCTATTTCAATAGAGAGAACAGAAATAGAAATAGTTCAAGAAGATAGAAAAGTTGAAGAAGAGATACTTGAAAGAAACATTAAGCAAAGAGCAAGCGATATTCTTAAGGACACTGTATTAGATAAGAAAGTTAAAAAATTACCAGAGAATCAAAAACTAACGCCAGAAATAATTAATGATTTAAAACTTAATGAAATTTTCAAACTTTCTTTGAAAGATAAGCAAAAAAATGAAAATTTAGAACAATTAGAAAATCAATATAATAAAGTTTTACTAGATATTAAATCAAGATTTGAAGACAAGGTGGAAAAGATAAGACAAGGAGACGATCTACTACCTAGTGTTATGAAAATGGTTAAAGTATTTGTTGCAGTAAAAAGACGTTTAAGACCAGGTGATAAAATGTCAGGAAGACATGGGAACAAAGGAGTGATAAGCAAAATAGTCCCGGTTGAAGATATGCCATATAGAGAAAATGGAAAACCTGTTGATATAGTTCTAAATCCTTTAGGAGTTCCTAGTAGAATGAATGTTGGCCAAATTCTCGAAACCCATCTTGGATGGGCTTGTACCGAGCTAGGTGAAAAATTAAAAAATATTGTTAACGAAAGTTTAAAACAAACAGAAAAAAGAGGAAAAATTTCTTCATTGTTAAAATCAGTGTATGGTGAAAAACAATATGATGAAACTATTAATAATTTTTCAAATATTGAATTTAAGGATTTATGCGAAAATCTTTCAAACGGTATTCCAATTGCAACACCGGTATTTGATGGAGCCAAAGAAAAAGATGTAACAGATATGCTTAATTTAACAAAACTACCATCATCTGGACAAACACAATTATGGGACGGAAGAACAGGAGAAAAATTTGATAGAGAAGTTACTGTTGGAACTATATATATGTTAAAACTTCACCATCTTGTTGAAGATAAAATTCACGCTAGATCTACTGGTCCTTACAGTTTAGTAACTCAACAACCGCTTGGTGGTAAAGCCCAATTAGGCGGTCAACGTGTTGGTGAAATGGAGGTTTGGGCATTCGAAGCTTATGGAGCATCTTATGCTCTTCAAGAAATATTAACAGTAAAATCTGATGATGTTGCCGGTAGAGTAAAAATTTATGAAACAATTATAAAAGGTGAAGAAAACTTTGAGTCTGGGGTGCCAGAATCTTTTAACGTATTAATAAAAGAAATAAAAGCATTAGGATTAAATATAGAGTTGAATTAAAAAATGAAAGATCAAATTACAAATATTTTTTCAAAAGAACCTACTTTAGAACAAAGATTTGGAAGTATTAGAATAACCTTAGCAAGTCCTGAAAAAATTAAATCCTGGTCCTATGGAGAAATTAAAAAGCCTGAAACAATAAATTATAGAACTTTTAGACCTGAAAAAGATGGTCTTTTTTGCGCAAGAATTTTTGGTCCAATTAAGGATTACGAATGTTTATGTGGAAAATACAAAAGAATGAAATTCAGAGGGATAATTTGTGAAAAATGTGGAGTAGAAGTAACAAAAGCAAATGTTAGAAGAGAAAGAATGGGTCATATCAATCTTTCTTCTCCAGTTGCGCATATCTGGTTTTTAAAATCTTTACCAAGTCGAATTTCTTTAGCTATAGACATGAAGTTAAAAGAAGTAGAAAAAGTTCTTTATTTTGAAAGCTTTATTGTAATTGAGCCTGGACTAACAAGTTTAAAAAAACATCAATTAATAACAGAAGAAGAATTAATTAAATATCAAAATGACTTTGGAGATAATGCTTTTACAGCAGGAATAGGCGCCGAAGCAATTTTGGAAATATTACAAGCTTTAAATCTAGAAGAAGAAAAAAATAAACTTCAAAATATATTAAAAGAAATCAAATCTAAAGTTGCAGAAGAAAGAGCAATTAAAAGATTGAAGTTAATAGATTCGTTTATCCAATCAGGAAACAAACCTGAGTGGATGATATTAACAACAATCCCAGTAATACCTCCTGAACTAAGACCGCTTGTCCCTTTGGATGGTGGAAGATTTGCAACTTCTGATTTGAACGATTTATATCGTAGGGTAATTAATAGAAATAATAGATTAAAAAGGTTAATGGATTTAAAAGCTCCAGATATAATTATTAGAAATGAAAAAAGAATGTTGCAAGAATCAGTTGATGCTTTGTTTGATAATGGAAGAAGAGGAAGAGTAATTACTGGAACTGGAAAAAGACCATTAAAATCTTTAGCTGAAAGTTTAAAAGGAAAACAAGGTAGATTTAGACAAAACCTACTTGGAAAAAGAGTAGATTATTCCGGAAGATCTGTAATTGTCGTTGGTCCTGATTTAAAACTTCACCAATGCGGATTGCCAAAAAAAATGGCCTTAGAATTATTTAAACCATTTTTATATGCTAGATTAGATAAGTTGGGTCTAGCAACAACTATTAAACAGGCAAAAAAAATTGTTGAAAAAGAAAAAGATGAAGTTTGGGATGCTTTAGAGTTAATTGTAAGAGAGCATCCTGTAATTTTAAATAGAGCGCCAACATTACATCGATTGGGAGTTCAAGCATTTGAGCCAAAATTAATCGAGGGTAACGCGATTGAACTTCATCCTTTGGTTTGTGCAGCATTTAACGCAGATTTTGATGGTGACCAAATGGCTGTACATGTTCCATTAAGTTTAGAAGCTCAATTAGAAGCAAGAGTTTTAATGATGTCAACAAACAATATACTCAGCCCATCTAATGGAAAACCTATAATTGTTCCAACTCAAGATATGATTTTGGGATTGTATTATCTTTCTCAGGATCCATTACAAAATGAAAAAATAGAAGGTTATTTTCCTGATACTAACGAAATAGAACAAGCTCTTGATAGTAAAGCAATCAATGTACATTCTAGAATAATTTCTAGATTTAAAACGAAAGATTCTAACGGGAAAGAAGTTTTAGAAAAATACACTAGTACAGCCGGAAGATTTTTGTTAGCAAACATTTTGCCAAAAAATCATAATATTAAATTTTCATTAGTTGATAGAGTTTTGCCAAAAAAAATTGTGTCAGAAATTATTGATATTGTTTTTAGATTTTGTGGTCAAAAAAGTACAGTAATTTTTTGTGATAATTTAAAAAGTTTAGGCTTTAAACATGCTTTTAAAGCAGGAATTTCTTTTGGTAAAGATGATTTGATAATTCCTGAAAATAAGGAAAAATTAGTAAACGAAACTAAAAAATTAATAGAAGAATACGAAGAGCAGTATTCTGAGGGACTTATCACAAAAGGTGAAAAATATAACAAAGTTGTTGATGCTTGGTCTAAATGCACCGATCGTGTAGCGGGAGAAATGATGAAAAAAATTTCTTCTAAAGGAGAGAAGTCAAAAAAATCAAAAGAACTTAATTCAGTTTTTATGATGTCAGATTCAGGGGCAAGAGGATCTGCTGCTCAAATGAAGCAATTAGCTGGAATGAGAGGTTTGATTGCAAAACCTTCTGGTGAAATTATAGAAACTCCCATTATTTCAAATTTTAAAGAAGGTTTGACAGCTCTTGAATATTTTAACTCAACTCATGGTGCTAGAAAAGGTTTGGCAGATACAGCTCTTAAAACTGCTAACTCAGGTTATTTAACAAGAAGATTATGTGATGTTGCTCAAGATTTAGTTATTGTAACTTCTGATTGTGGTTCTGATGAAAAAAATTCAGTATTGTTATCTGAGATCATTGAAGGCGGAAATATAATAGTTAGTTTATCCGAAAGGTCACTTGGTAGAGTTGCAGCGCAAGATATTAAAAATCCAATTAATGGAGAAACTTTAGTTAAAGCTAACGAAATGATTACTGAGGAAATTTGTGAAAAAATTGATACCGCGGGTGTAAAAGCAATTAAAGTATTTTCAGTGATTACATGTTTACAAAAAAGTGGAATTTGTGCGAAATGCTATGGTAGAGATTTATCAAGAGGAACGTTGATAAGTGAAGGAGAAGCTGTTGGAATGATAGCTGCCCAATCGATTGGAGAGCCAGGAACTCAATTGACAATGAGAACATTTCACGTAGGTGGTACAGCTCAAGTAAAACAAGATTCACAAATTATATCGAATACAGACGGTATACTTAAAATTATAAACAAAAATTTACTTGAAGATTCAAAGAAAAATTTAGTTGTAATGGGCAGAAGCACCCAGTTATCTATAGAAGATGACAAAGGACAGCAAAAAGCACTTCATAAAGTTCCATATGGAGCTAAATTATTTTTCCAAAATGACGAAAAAATTAAAAAAGGAACTAAAATTTGTGAATGGGACCCTTATACAACACCAGTGATTGCTGAAAAAAGTGGTACAGCTAATTACGTCGATTTAATTGATGGAGTTTCATTAGCTGAAACTACTGATGACGCAACAGGAATATCATCAAAATCTGTTATTGATTGGAGATCACAATCAAAAAATACAGAGTTAAAACCACGAGTTACTCTTAGAGACGAAAAAGGAAAAGTAATTAAGAAAGCAGATGATAACGAAGCTAGATATTACTTAGTTCCTGATTCAATTTTGTCAGTAGAAGATGGACAAAAAATATTTGCAGGAGATGTAATTGCTAGACTGCCTAAAGAAACTTCAAAAACAAAAGATATTACAGGAGGTTTACCTAGAGTTGCTGAATTATTTGAAGCAAGAAGACCCAAGGAAAGCGCAATCATAGCAGAAAATGACGGTATGGTAAAATTTGGTAAAGAAGTTAGAGGAAAATTAAAAGTTACAATTGCAACTGAAACTGGAGAAGAATCGAATTATTTGATTCCAAAAGGAAAACATATTAATTTTAACGAAGGAGAAAAAATAAAAAAAGGAGAATATCTTTTAGATGGAAGCCCGGCACCACATGATATTCTTAGAATACTTGGTGTACAAGAATTAGCAGAGTATTTTATAAATGAGGTTCAAGAAGTTTATAGACTCCAAGGTGTTGTAATTAATGATAAACATATTGAAACAATTTTAAGACAAATGTTAAGAAAAGTAGAAATAAAAAATTCAGGAGATTCAAAGTTTTTATTAGGAGAAATCATTGATATAAATGAATTTGATGAACACAATGATGAATTAATCAAGAATAAGAAACAAGCGGCTTTAGGTGAAAGAGTTCTAATGGGAATTACAAAGGCATCTTTACAAACAAATTCTTTTATTTCAGCAGCTTCATTTCAAGAAACAACAAGAATTTTAACAGATGCGGCAATCAAAGGAAAAGTTGATAAACTCAAAGGTCTGAAAGAAAATGTTATTGTTGGACGTTTGGTACCGGCGGGGACTGGATCAATTAAAAATAAATGGAATATATTAGCCAAAAAACAGGACGAAAAACTTATTTCAGAAAAAAAAACTGAAGAGGCTATCAAATAGTTAAAAAAGCAACTTTATTTTACTAAAAAACCTCACATTATCACTAATATTTATTGACTTTTTGAACTTCAATTAGTAGTTTAGCAAAAATTTTTTGGTTGGAAGTAAGGTTCAATAATCTTAAACGCTGCCATTAAAAGTGCTGTCTATTTGTCCTTTTTTTTTCCATAAAATTTTTAAAATATTATGCCAACAATAAATCAGTTATTAAAAAAACCAAGAATTAGGAGAAAGTATCCTAATAAGGTTCCAGCGTTAGAGTCTCAACCTCAAAAAAGGGGAGTTTGTATTAAAGTTTATACAACAACTCCAAAAAAACCCAATTCAGCTTTAAGAAAAGTTGCAAGAGTAAGATTGTCAAACGGACATGAAGTTACATGCTATATACCTGGTGAAGGGCACAATCTTCAGGAACATTCTGTTGTACTTATCAGAGGAGGAAGAGTTAAAGATCTTCCTGGTGTTAGATATCATATATTAAGAGGCAATTTAGACACCCAAGGAGTTACAGCAAGAAAACAACAAAGATCTAAATACGGAGCAAAAAAACCAAAATAAAATTATGTCTAGAAGAAATAAAGCTCCAAGAAGAATTTTTTTACCTGACACGAAATATAAATCAACGGTAATTTCAAAACTTATAAATTCATTGATGTATGATAGAAAAAAAAATATTGCAGAAAAAATTGTTTATGATGCTTTAGATAAGTTAAAATCTAAATCTAAAGATGAACCTTTTAAAGTTTTTAATGATGCTATAAATAATATAAAACCACAAATCGAAGTTAGATCAAGAAGAGTAGGTGGAGCTACTTATCAAGTTCCAGTAGAAGTTAAAACAAAGAGATCACAAGCATTAGCAATAAGATGGTTTATAGAATCTTCACGAAAACGAAAAGATAAACGTATGTCCGATAAAATTTGTTCTGAATTATTTGATGCCTCACAACACAGAGGTTCAGCAATAAAAAAAAAAGAAGATGTACATAAAATGGCAGAGTCTAATAAAGCATTTGCTCATTTCAGGTGGTAATAAATTATGTCTAGAACTCATACATTAGATAAATATAGAAATATTGGAATCATGGCACATATTGATGCTGGCAAAACAACAACAACTGAAAGAATTTTATATTATACTGGCAAAAGCCACAAGATTGGTGAAGTTCATGATGGAGCAGCAACAATGGATTGGATGGAACAAGAACAAGAAAGAGGTATCACAATTACTTCAGCTGCAACAACATGTTTTTGGAGAGAACACAGGATAAATATAATTGATACACCAGGCCATGTTGATTTTACAATTGAAGTAGAAAGATCATTGAAAGTTCTTGATGGTGCAGTTGCTGTTTTTGATGGCGTTGCAGGTGTAGAACCTCAATCAGAAACAGTTTGGAGACAAGCTGACAAGTATAAAGTTCCAAGAATATGTTTTGTTAACAAACTAGACAGAACTGGCGCTGACTTTTTTAGATGTGTTGAAATGATTAAAGAAAGACTAGGAGCAAAACCTCTCGTAACACAAATACCAGTTGGAATAGAGTCTTCATTAAGAGGCGTTGTAGATCTTGTTAAAATGAAAGCGGTAATTTGGAAAGACGAAAGTTTGGGAGCTGAATTTGAAGTTATTGATATACCTGCTGATTTAAAAGAACAATCAGAAAAATATAGAAAAGAACTTTTGGAAACAGCAGTTGAACAAAATGAAAAAATTATGGAAGACTATTTAAATGGTAAAGAAATATCAGAAAAAGATTTAATCTCATGTATAAGAAAAGGATGTTTGAATTTTGATTTTGTACCTGTTTTGACAGGCTCAGCTTTTAAAAACAAAGGTGTTCAGCCTTTATTAGATGCAGTAATCGATTACCTTCCAAGCCCAATTGATATTGGAAAAATTTCAGGAACTAAACCAGGAACGGAAGATAAAGAAGACAGAAAATTTGATGATAAAGAATCTTTTTCTGCTTTAGCTTTTAAAGTTGCTAACGACCCTTTTGTTGGATCTTTAACTTTTATAAGAATTTATTCTGGAACCATTAAATCTGGAACTGGTGTTTACAATACTTCAAGAGATAAAGAAGAAAGAGTAGGAAGGATGCTTTTAATGCACGCAAATTCAAGAGAAGATATTAAAGAAGCTAATTCTGGAGATATAGTTGCTTTAGCAGGCTTAAAATATACGATTACAGGACACACTCTTTCCGAAGAAGATAAACCTATACTTCTTGAACCAATGGAGTTTCCTGATCCAGTAATTGAGATTGCTGTAGAACCAAAAACAAAAGGAGATCAAGAGAAAATGGGCGAGGCTTTAGGAAGATTGGCTAAAGAAGACCCTTCTTTTAGAGTTACAACAGACGAAGAATCTGGACAAACAATTATTAAAGGAATGGGAGAATTACATTTAGATATTATTGTTGATAGAATGAAAAGAGAGTTTAAAGTTGAAGCGAATATTGGTGCACCACAAGTTGCTTATAGAGAAACTATTCTTGGTAAATCAGAAAATGATTATATACATAAAAAACAAAGTGGTGGCGCCGGTCAATTTGCAAGAGTTAAGCTTGCCTTAGAACCTTTGGAACCTGGAAAAGGAAGAGAAATTGAAAACAAAATAAAAGGTGGAGCAATTCCAAAAGAATTTATACCAGGCGTTGAAAAAGGTATTACAGGTGTAGCTGATTCAGGTATTCTAGCTGGATTTCCAATTATTGATTACAAAGTTACAATATTAGATGGTTTACACCATGATGTTGACTCTAGCGTTTTAGCTTTTGAACTTGCTTCAAGACAATGCTTCAAAGAAGCATGTGCAAAAGCTACTTTAAAACTTTTGGAACCAATAATGAGAGTTGAGGTAGTAACACCAGAAGATTATATGGGAGACGTTATTGGGGATTTAAACAGTAGACGTGGTCAAGTTGGTGCTACAGAAACTAGAGGAAACGCAACCGTTATAACAGCAATGGTTCCGTTAGCAAATATGTTTGGTTATGTAAATAGTTTGAGATCAATGTCACAAGGAAGAGCACAATATTCAATGTTTTTTGATCATTATGACAAAGTTCCTCAAAATGTTCAGGACGAAGTAACAAAGAAATTGGCATAAAAAATGGATAAACAAAATATAAGAATTAGATTAAGAGCTTACGATAACAAAATTTTAGACCAATCTACATTGGAGATTGTGAATACTGTTAAGAGGACCGGCGCAAATATTAAAGGACCTATTCCATTGCCAACAAAAATTGAAAAATATACAGTTTTGCGTTCACCACATATAGACAAAAAAAGTAGAGAGCAATTTGAAACAAGAACTCATAAAAGATTAATTGATATTATTGAACCAACTCCACAAACAGTAGAAGCTTTAATGAAACTAGATTTAGCATCAGGAGTTGATGTTGAAATAAAAATATAGGAAATTTATGTCAAATATAGGTTTATTAGGAAAAAAAATTGGAATGACTAGGGAATTTTTTCCTATAGGAATTTCTGTACTTGTTACTGTTATTAAAGTTGAAAAAGGTAGAGTAATAGATTTAATAACAAAAGAAAAAAGAGGCTATAACGCAGTAAGAATAGGCTTTGGTAAAGTTAAACAATCAAAATTAAGTAAAGCTTTAAAGGGGTTTTATAGTAAAAAATCAACTGAGCCCAAAAAGTATTTAAAAGAATATAGAACTGATGATTTATCAAATTTTAAAGAAGGTAACGAAATAGGGGTAGAAGTTTTTAAAGATGTGAAATTTGTTGATGTTAGATCTAAAACGATAGGAAAAGGTTTTGCAGGTGGGATGAAAAGGCATAATTTTTCAGGCTTAAGAGCTTCACACGGTGTATCTGTTTCACATAGAGCACACGGATCTACAGGGCAAAATCAGGATCCAGGTAAAGTTTTTAAGGGAAAAAAAATGGCAGGTCATATGGGAGATAAAATGAGAACTTTACAAAATTTAGAAGTAATTAGAACAGATTTAGAAAATGATTTAATATATATTAAAGGTTCAATTCCAGGATCAAAAAACTCTTTAGTTTTCTTAAAAAATTCAGTAAAAAAAATTAACAAACTAACAACTTTGGAATTAATAAAAAAACATGAATTAACTAAATCAAAAGAACAGCCAAAGAAAAAAACAGAAAAAAAAGATTCTAAACCACAAGCAGAAAAAAAAAATGAAGAAAAGAAATAAAAAATGATAACAATAAACACATTAAGCATAGATGGGAAAAGTTCAAAAGTTGAAATTTCTGAAAAAGTTTTTTCTTCCGAAGTAAATGAAAAATTAATTTCACATGTTTTATACTCTCAAATAGCTAATAAAAAATTGAGAAAAGCAAAAACAAAACAAAGAGGAGAAATCTCTGGATCAACGGCAAAGATTTATGCACAAAAAGGCACAGGTAACGCAAGACACTCTAGCAGAAAAGCACCTTTATTTGTTGGCGGAGGTGTTGCTCACGGTCCAAAAGGAGACACTTACAAAGTTAGAAAGCTTAATAAAAAGGAAAAAAAAATTAGTTTGATTAGTGCAATTTCTCAAAAAACATTAGACAAAAAATTAATTATTTTTGAAGATTTTCAAACAAAAATTAAAAAAACTAAGGAATTCAATAATTTTTTAAAAAAAAATAAAATAAATAATGCTCTAGTTGTGTCAGACCTAAATACAAAAAAAAATATTGAACTTTCTTTAAGAAATATACCGAATATCAAGTTAATCGACACAAACTATTTAAATACTTATGAAATATTAAAATACGAAAAAATAATATTTACAAAAACTGCAGCAAAAGAAATAGAAAAAAGGATTTTAAAAAATGTTTAACATAAATATTTATGACAGTATATTGAAGCCAGTGATTACAGAGAAATCAACGAATCTTTCTTCGTTTAACAAAGTTGTTTTTAAAGTACATAAAAGCGCTAACAAAAAAATTATTAAGAAAAATATTGAAAAAATATTTAAAGTTAATGTGGTAAAAATAAATATTATTAATAAACAAAATAGGAAAAAAATAATTAGAGGAAGAAAAGTAAAAGTTAAAGGTTACAAAAAAGCAATTGTTACTTTGAAAAAAGGTCAAAACATTGACCTATCAGCTGGAATTTAAATTATGAGCTTAAAAACATTTAAACCATATACCAAGTCAACTCGTGGTACCGTTATTATTTCAAAAGATAATTTGTGGAAAGGAAAACCAGAAAAATCATTAACAGTTGGTAAAAAATCTTCTTCAGGCAGAAATAACTTAGGAAGAATAACATCAAGAAGAAGAGGAACTGGTCATAAAAAAAGATATAGAGTAATAGATTTTTACAGAAGCAAAGATGACATGAAAGCTACAGTTGAAAGAATAGAATATGATCCTAATAGA
>Ga0208764_10002799_pt1 | contig 10843 bp, 10 predicted proteins | sample ETNtaG_18_FD_185762 | JGI IMG/M metagenome (GOLD analysis project Ga0208764, IMG submission 185762) | Marine microbial and viral communities from oxygen minimum zone, Eastern Pacific Ocean - ETNP201302SV91 (SPAdes) (version 2) | ecosystem: Environmental > Aquatic > Marine > Oceanic ... | reverse complement strand
CCTTGAAGATGATTATTTTGTTGAAAAAAAACTATATCCAAATATTGATTTTTATTCAGGCATAGTAATGAAAGCCCTAGGATTTCCTATGGATATGTTTACTGTTTTATTTGCTGTAGGAAGAACAGTTGGTTGGGTTTCACAGTGGAATGAAATGATTGAAGATTCTAGTCAAAGAATAGGAAGACCTAGACAATTATATATTGGTAATGATGAAAGAGAATACAAAGGTATTCACAAAAGATAATTAACCTATAATAAACCTTTTATAACCTGACTAGCTTTTTTGCTTGGATCTTTAATATTCGCATTTATAAGATCTTTAAATTCCTTTAAGTCTTCTTTTTGTTTTTTTAGTAAATTATTATCGTTTAGTAATTTTTCTAACTCTTTATATATATTTTCATGATTAAATTTATCTTGAAGTAACTCTATAGATGATAACCTCCCTAATAGAAGATTAACTAATGAAACAAACTTTACCTTTACAAGCCTGGATATAAAAAACCATGTAAAACTATCCATTTTATAAACAACTATCGTTGGTGTTTCCGCTAAACCTAACTCTAAAGTTACAGTTCCGGAAGCAGCACAAGCAAAATCTGCTTTTTTGAATAAAGCAAATTTATCAACTTCATTGGTAACTATTTTATTTTTTGGAAAAAATTTTTCAACTAACGATAATTGTTTTGAAGAAGTTATAATTAATACATTAATTTTAGGATGTTTCTTTTCTAAAGTATTAATAACCTTAGACATTTCAATAGAATGACGATTTATCTCACCACTTCTACTGCCGGGAAGAAAAATAATTAATTTTTCATCTGTTAAATTATAATTATTTTTAATTGAATCTTCTTCAACATTATCAATAATTTTTGCTACAGGATGACCAATATATGTTGCTTCTAGTCCAAATTTTTTAAAGAAATCTACTTCAAAAGGTATAATGGATAATAAATGATCAAAATATTTAGACATTTTTTTAGCCCTACCTTGTCTCCATGCCCAAACTGAAGGAGCGACAAGACAAACGATAGGGATATTAGGTAGCTTCCTTCTAACTTTTTTTGCAACCCTATGATTAAAATCTGGACTATCGATCAACACAACCAAATCAGGTTTTTTATCTACAATATCTATCGCAACTTGATTAATTTTATTAATTAAGAAAAATATTTTCTTAAGAACTGGAAAGATACCAAAAACAGTTATTTCACTCATTTTGAAAAGAGAAATAAATTTATTCTCTTCCATTTTTGGACCTCCAACACCATGAAAAATTGGCGAATTTAAATCTTCATTTAAAGATTTCATTAATTGATCCCCCAATATATCTCCTGAAGGCTCTCCTGCTACTAGATATATATTTGGATTATTCAAATGCTTTATCCTTACTTAAGCCATAAATAAATAGATTATTACTATTAGCGTATTCAATAACTTTAGTTTTTTCTGAAATAAAAGCAGAATTTGACTCTAAAGCTATACCCGATAATCCAATTTTATTTATTAACTCTAAAGTTCTAATTCCGATAGCAGGTAAATCAACTCTCCTATCCTGAAAAGGCTTTGTCATCTTAACTAAAACTCCCCTTCCTTTATAATTATTATTTTTACAAATAATTTTTTTTAACATTTCATCTGTGCCACCAATATCTTCAGATAAGATTACTTCGCCATCTACTACTACACACGCTTGACCAATATCACTCAAACCAATCTCATGGCATTTTTTAATAGCTAGCTTAATATCACTTCGATTATCTGCAGTTAATGATCTTTCTGACAAAAGGCCATCTGAAATAAGCAAATGACTTATATATTTTTCAGCTCCAATAATATTAAAATGATGGTCCTCTTCTAGAAAAGATATTAACTCCTTTAAAATAGAAGCATCTCCTTTCTTTGATAAAGAAATTAATCTAAAAAATAATTTTAAAGAACCAAAATCAGGAAATAATAGCCAAACATTTGGTTTTCTTACCCCTCCTATTAAAATGAGATCTCTACAATTATTCTTTTTTAAAATTTTAATAGCAGAGCCAATTTGGCCCATTCTAATCCAAGAATGTGGATAATTTTCAATTTCTTTAGAGGCTGATCCCTTTACCCCAATAACAAAAACATCTTTTTTTTGATTTCTAATAGACTTTATGACTTCCAGAGGAAAACCTCCATCGCCAGCAATTATCCCTATTTTAAAAGACATAATATTATAATTTTCCTAAGTATTAGATGGGCTTACATAAGCTCTGTTAGTTACAGAAGAAACGAAATCAGATATAGTTTTAACCGTTTCAGTTTGCATCTCCAATTTCTTAAGCTTTTCAATCCTCTTAACAAATTCAATTGACTCATCATCAAACAAAATAGCATAAGCTTTTTTAGCATCAGAAATATCTTCTTTAGAAAAACCTCTTCTTCTCATGCCTACTAAGTTTATACCTTCAAGATTTGCCCTATTTCCAACAGCCATACCAAATGGAAGCAAATCCCTTGTAACAGCAGCTAACCCTCCAATAAAAGAATGGCAGCCCACTCTTCCCCATTGATGAACTGCAGCTAATCCTCCTAAAATTGCCCAATCACCAACCTCAACATGGCCTCCTAAAGTTGCATTATTTGCAAATACACAGTTACTTCCAACCTTACAATCATGAGCTATATGAGAACCCACCATAAATAGGTTATTACTTCCAACTTTCGTTAGCATTCCCCCTTCTTTGGTGCCAAAGTGCATTGTAACATGCTCTCTTATTAAGTTATTTGATCCTATCTCCAACAAGCCATCCTCGCCATCATACTTTAGATCTTGTGGTTCAGATCCTATGACTGAAAAAGGCCAGATCTTTGTTCCTTCACCAATTACAGTTTTTCCAGAAATAGTTACATGAGAATATAGTATAACATTATCAGAAATCTCAACATTCTTACCAATAATGCAATAAGGACCAATAAAAACATTTTGGCCAATTTTTGCTGAATTATCTACTATCGATGTTTCATGAATATTAGTCATTTTCAGACTCATTAAGTCTTACAACCATAGCAGAAAAACTAGCTTCACAGGCTAGTTTATCATCTACAAAAGATTCTCCATAAAATTGCCAAACATCACCTCTACTTTTTTCTTTGGTTACTTCCATTTTTATTTGATCGCCAGGAGTAATTGGTTTTCGGAATCTAGCCTTATCAATTTTCATCAGGAAAACAGAAAGATCACTTGCATCGCCTCTTTCATTTTCTAAAACCACTAAACAGCTAGCAGCTTGAGCCATTGCCTCAACAATCAGTACGCCAGGCATAATTGGTCTATCAGGAAAGTGTCCTTGAAAAAATGGTTCATTAATAGTGACATTCTTAATAGCTGTAAGTTTTTCTGTAGTATATTTTAAAATTCTATCAACAAGTAGAAATGGGTATCTATGAGGTATTAACTTCATTACTTCTTGAGCTTTTTCTAGTGGATCTTTTTCTTTCATATTTTTCTCAATCTTTTTTTGATAATTTCCTAATATTTATTAAATCTTTCTTCCATTCATCCATTTCCTTTGCTGGGTAACCTGCCCACTTCTTTCCTGGAGCTAAATCTTTTGTAATTCCAGCTTTTGCAGCTATTTGGGATCCTTGCCCAATTGTCAGATGACCGGCTGCACCTGATTTTGCGCCCATTACAACAAAATCTTCTAAAACTGTAGAACCTGCAAGGCCAACCATACCAGTTAAAATACAATTTCTTCCGATTATACAATTATGCGCAATATGGACCATATTATCTATTTTAGTTCCCGTTCCGATTATAGTATTTTCTGAGGTCCCTCTATCAATTGTACAATTAGAACCAATTTCAACATTATTATCAATTTTTACTAATCCAATTTGAGGAATCTTTTCATGCCCAGATGATGTCATTGCAAAACCAAAGCCATCCTGCCCAATACATGTGCCATTATGAATTAATACATTATTGGATATTATTGAATGTGTTATTGAAACATTTGCCCCTATATAACAATTTTCACCTATTTGGACATTAGCAGCAATTACAGAATTAGGGCCTATAAATGTATTATTACCAATATTAACATTATCACCTATTACAGCACCCTTTTCAATAACTGCATTTCCCGTAACTGCAGTTTTAGAAACACCTGATTCTTGATTATCTTTAACGCCAGAAAGATAATCTTGACTTAACTCTTTTGGATAAAATTTTTGAGAAACTAAAGCAAATCCTAAATAAGGATCTTCCACAAATAATAAAGGCATTTCTTCTGGAGCAAGATCTTTATGCTCTTTCTTAATTATGCACGCACCAGCAGAGCTATTTTTTAATTCTTCTGTTAAAGACAAATTAGAAAAAAAAGTAATGTTTTTAGAATTTGCCGAAATTAAAGATGAAATATCATCAATTAATATATCCATAAAATTAGATGAGCTAATTTTTCCTTTTATAATATCAGATAATTCTTTTAATTTATAAGGCCCAGATTTCTCAAAAAATCTATTATCACTCATAAGAAAAATTTTTAATCTTCGTCAACAATAACATCAATTTTAGGAAGTCTTTTATTAAGTTTCTTAATAACTTCAGCTGAAACATCTAACTTGGGGTCAGCAAATAAAAGAGCTTGCCGCTCTAAAAGAATTTTTGCTCCTTTTTCATTCACTATTTCAGTAAGAATTGGGCTTATAACTGAATCAATAGAATTAGAAGCTCTTTGTATTGCTTGTTGAATCTGTTGTAATCTTACATTTAGTTCATTTTGCTTTTCTTCTGCTTCATTTCTTAATTCTTCAGCGCGTTCTTGAAAAACTTCAGGAGATAACAGTGTTCTTTCGTCCTCTAATTTTTTTCCTTTTTCTTGTAAAGATTTTGTAATTTCATCTCTTAATTTAATTATCTCACTATTTAAAGCTTCACTTTGTTTTCTTAAAGAGGAACCTGCTTTTGATTGACCAACAATATATTGTAAATTAATAAATAAAATATCTTCTGCTGCAGTTAATTTTTCTGAATAACTTGTCAAAAACATTGCTACAAAAGCAATAACCAAATATTTTTTCATAACCTTTCCTCCATTAAGTTAAATGATGTTAACATAACTGTAGAAAATGCTTAGATCAATCATTAAAAATTGACCAATAAACATATGTTACACTAAGTTACTAAATAAATTTAAATGTAATTAAAATTTTGTTCCACCGCTAAATCTAAAGAATTTAGCATCATCATAATCTTCAGAAACCACAGCTCTACCTATATCAAACCTTATTGGTCCAAAAGGTGAATTCCAATTCAATGTGACCCCAATAGTTGCCCTAAAAGTCGCATCATCTACAAATCTAGTACATAATTGTCCATATATCTCGTTCAATCCCGCGCTATCATTTCTACAAGCTTCATCAATCGCCGAATAATCTTGGTTTAAGAGATTTGTCAAATTATAAAAGGGGCTATTGTCTTCGCCTAAGAGTTCTTGGGCTCTATATGTATTTATCACTCTATCCTCATCATCATTTTTACCTATTATGCCAAAATCAGTAAATAGAGCTGTTCTTAATCCAAATTCATCCGGAAGTCCTAACGGGACTGTAACCTCAAAAGTACCAATAGCAAAGAATTCTGCTCCTCTCGGTCTATCGGTAACAACTTCTTTTGGGCCAACACCTGCCCTGTCAAATCCACGGAAGGTATTTCCACCTTTAAAGAACCTGTCATTAATCCTTAAATTATTACTTCCATAATTATAAATGTAGCCACCACTACCTCCTACATTAAGAACCCAATCACGCGCTATTTCATAATAATACCTACCGCCAACACTCGTTCTAATGTATTCTGAATCTCCAAGTAAACCTGCGATATCTTGACCAACTGAGAATGACCAACCGCGAGTTGTATCTATAGGATCGTCTCTAGTATCAATTACATAGCTATAACCTATTTCAGATTTATTAGCATTATAGTCATCAGCCAAATTATAACCGCTTTGAAACATATAACTTGAGATTTCTTCTTTAAGGTATCTATAAAATACAGATAAACTTGCATACTCCGCCATTGGCCAAACTGCTCTAATTGAAGCGCCTGATTGTGTGGATCTATAGGATGAATACCTTCTATAATCATTATCTATATGAAATATATCAAAGCCTGCAGTTAATCTTCTTCCTAGAAAGTAAGGCTGAGTAAATCCAATTTCAAACTGCTTTCTTCTTTCCGAAGTCGATATATTTAATCTTACTGATTGCCCTCTTCCTAATAAATTTCTTTCAGAAATACCAATTTCAAGAAGTAAACTTTCTGCAGATGAAAATCCAGCCCCTAGAGATAATTCTCCTGTGGGTTGTTCTTCGACTTCAAAATCAACTATCATTCTATCTTCTTGAGTTCCAGGTCTTATTGAAGTTTCAACTTCTCTAAAATATCCAAGAGATTTTATTTTTGTTTCTGATCGATCTATTAGCACCTTATTATATGCATCCCCTTCTGAAACTCTTAATTCTCTTCTAATAACTTCATCGCGAGTTCTGGTGTTTTCGTTTATATTAATTTTTTCAATATAAACTCTTGGACCTTCTTCAATTAAATAAGTTATATCTACAACGCCTTCTTCTCTTTTTCTTCTTACTCTAGGTCTAACTTCAGCAGATGCATAACCTTCTTCGCCTACAGCTAATGTTAGCTGATCTACTGTAAGATCTATATCTGTTGCTTTGTATAGACCTCCTTTATTGTGTTCTATTAAATACAAAAGTTCATCAGTATTCATGTTCTCCAATGAACTTTCTATAAAAGAATCTCCAAACTCATATATTTGCCCTTCATCAAGCACAAAAGTGATAACAAAATCCTTACCATCTTTAGTTAATTCCGCTACAGCAGAAACAACCTGGAAATCAGCATAGCCTTCGTCTAAATAAAATTTTCTTAATTGTTCTCTATCATAAGCAAGTTTATCAGGGTCATAGGAATCATCTGAAGAAAAGAATTTCCACCATTTAGATTCTTGGGTTACTAATTGGCTTTTTAATTTTCTATCACGAAAATTTCTATTTCCTAGAAAATTAATAGATGACACACCAGTTGTTTGCCCTTCCGTAATTTCAAAAATTAGATCAATTCTATTTTGAGGTTGTCTGATTACCTTAGGCTCAATAAATGCAGAAAATCTACCTGATCTTCTATAAAGTTCAATTAACCTTTGAACATCTGCCTGAACTTTTGATCTCGTGTAAACTGATCGAGGGCCAAGTTCAATTTCTTCTTCAAATTTATCATCTTTTAATGCTTTGTTACCTTCAAAATCAATTCTATTAATTATAGGATTTTCTATCACGAAAACAATTAATCCAGAATTCTCATATCTTATTGCTACATCAGCAAATAAACCTGTATTAAAAAGAATTTTTAACGACCTATCAACTTCCTCATCGCTATATAGATCCCCAGGTCTCACCGTCATATATGATCGAATTGTATCTGCTTCAATTCTTTGAGACCCTTTAACCTCAATAAACATAATTCTTTCATAAATTTTAGCTTCTTGATTATCACTAGCGAGCTCTTGAGAGTTAGCAGTTATAAATAAAAAGGATGCTAAAAATATAGCTTTGATAAATACCGTTAATTTGTATTTCAGCATAATTATCCTTTTTTATTATTATATTCTTCTATAGTCGACTTATATCAAGAAAAGTTACAAATATCATTAGCGCAATTAATAGGCTCATGCCTATTTGCATACCGATTTCTTGAGTTTTTTGGCTTAAAGGTTTCCCGTTTAAAACCTCAAAAGAATAATAAAGTAGATGACCTCCATCCAAGACTGGTATTGGTAAAAGATTTATAATGCCAAGATTAACAGAAATTGCAGCAATTAAAGCCAAAAGAGGGATGATTCCATAATTAGATATTTCGCCAGATATTTGAATAATTTTTATTGGCCCTCCCATTTGATCGACTGATTCCCTGCCGGTAATCAACTTTCCCAAGTAAGCTAATATTTTTATCGATAAATTATATGTTTCCTTTGATCCTCTATAAATTGACTCAATAAAGCCATATTTTTTTAACTCCATATGATCAGGGTTTTGACTTCCCATGATTCCAATTCTTGCTGATGAATATTTGGATCCAAATCTATCTTTTCCTTCAATAATTTCTGGTGTAAGCGATACTTTAATCAAAGATCCCATTCTAACTATTTCTAATTCAACTTCTGTGTTAGGGCTGTTAATAATATGCTCCCTTAATTCATTAAAAGTATATATTCCTTGATCATTTAAAGAGATAATTTCATCGCCAGCCTTTAAATTTGCATTATATGCAGGAGAATTTTTTACAACATCTCCAATATAAGGCTTAAGAATGCTTTCACCTCTGAAAAAGAAAATAAAAGAAAATATAAAAATCGCTAAAATAAAGTTAAAAATAGGACCTGCTGCAGTAGTGGCTATTTTTCTCCAAACAGATTTATTATGAAAATTCTTTTCATGGTTTAAATTATTAAAAGAATTATCTTTTTTCTTCCCGGAAGGATCTTCATCACCAGTGAACTTAACATAACCCCCTATAGGAAGAATTGCCACTCTCCATAAAGTGCCAGATTTATCATATCTTCCCCAAATTTGCTTACCCATTCCTATAGAAAAAGTTTCTACACCTATTCCGCACATTTTTCCTATTGAGTAGTGCCCCAGCTCATGAATAAAAACTACAATTGTTATAAGAAGAGCAAAAGCTAAGAAATATTGTATTACAGTAGGTAAATATAAAATTATATTTTGAATTATATCCATTTAAAACCTCTGACTTATTAATTCTTCTGTTTTAACTCTCGATAAATTATCAAGATCGAGAATATATTCAAGATCTCTAGTTTTATCAAAATTTCCATTCCCTAATGAGCTTGAAACATATTCTATAGCATCTTCAACTACAACCAAAATATCTAGAAAATTAATCCTTTTATCCAAAAAAGCCCTTACAGCTAACTCATTTGCTGCATTAAGAATAACTTGTAAATTTTCTTCATTACTCCTTAAAATTGACCTCACAAGTTTTAAGGCATGGAAATTATCCTCATTAATATTCTCAAAAGTTAAGTTGCTAAGCGCCTCAATATTTAATGATTTTGAATTATCTTCATAAAAATTAGGCCAATAAAGAGCAAATTTTATTGGATGTTTCATATCTGGTTCACCAAAAGAACCTAAAATTGACTTATTCTTAAATGACACAATACCGTGAGCAATTGATTGTCTATGAACTAAAACCTTAATTTCTTCTTCTGAAAGATCAAAAAGATACTTAGCTTCAATTATTTCTAGCCCTTTATTCATTAAGGTTGCGGAATCTACGGATATTTTCTTTCCCATATTCCAATTAGGATTTTTGATAGCATCAGAAGGAGTAACATTTAGTAATTCTTCTTTTGATAAACCATAAAACGGACCTCCAGAAGCAGTTAAATAAACTTTATCTATTGGATTTTTATTAGATTCAAGAATTTGAAATATCGCACTATGTTCACTGTCTAAAGGAATAATATTAACTTTTCTTAATTTAGCTTCACGCATTATTAATGAGCCTGCAGAAACGAAGCATTCTTTATTAGCTATACAGATTGTTTTTGAATTTTTAATAGACTCAATCAAAGGTTCCAAGCCGGCTAGACCGACAATACCAGCTACAACAACATCAGTTTTTTCTTTTGCACAATCTAGTAAACCTTCCCTTCCAGCCAAACAGCTAATTTTCTTACTATTTATCTTTTCAGAAATTAATTTATAGTCTTTAGTATTTCCAATACATATAAATTCTGGATTAAATTCTTTTGCTAGAGATATAAGTTTTTCAGTATTTCCATAGGATGTAAGAACTTTTATTTTAAACTTATCAGGGTCTTGTCTTATTATATCTAGAGTAGTTGTTCCAACAGAACCTGTAGCGCCAAAAATAGAAATAGAAACTTTTTTCATAAATATTACCCAACTATAATTCCTAAAGGATTATCTAAATACCCAAATAAAATTAACAAGGGTAATAAGAGGAAGAAAACTGCTAAAATGCTATCAGCCCTATCAAACATACCTCCGTGCCCAGGTAAGATATTTCCAGAATCTTTTAAATTTGTTTTTCTTTTTAGAAATGAAAGTAACAAGTCTCCTGCAATAGAAAATAATACAATTAATAGTCCAATCGCCAAATTAAATAAAAAAGGTTTGTCTGATATAAATGATAAAATTAATGAAAACCATAACGAACCTAATATCAAAGAAGAAAAGAAACCTGAATAAGTTTTATTTGGTGATATCTTTTTAAAAACCTTTGGTCCAGATATAGTTTTCCCAAAAAAATAACCGCTGATATCAGAAATAATAATGGTAGAAACGATAAGGAACAAAGCTATTAATCCACTTTCCATATCTCTAATCCATTGAATGACTGATAAACTAACTAAAATATATATGAATCCGAATGACGACCAAAAAGAAGGGATATTAAAGAAGGAAGATAATGAAGAAATAATTAATATAGAAGAAGCAATTAATACTAAATCCATTGATACAAAACCATCATTGAAGATAACTAATGTAGAAAATAGTATTGAAATTATACCTCGAATAATCCATTTATTTTGTGAAACTATTCTCATCCACTCAAAATTAAGTATAATTAATACCAATGACAGGAAGATCTTTAAATACAATCCTCCCAAGTAAAGAATTAAAAAACTTACTGAAGCAAGAATTAAAGCAGATAAAGATCTTAATTTTATATCATCAAACATTTATTTTTTCTCGCTAATAACATTTCCAAACCTTCTTGACC
>Ga0208764_10002798_pt1 | contig 10851 bp, 9 predicted proteins | sample ETNtaG_18_FD_185762 | JGI IMG/M metagenome (GOLD analysis project Ga0208764, IMG submission 185762) | Marine microbial and viral communities from oxygen minimum zone, Eastern Pacific Ocean - ETNP201302SV91 (SPAdes) (version 2) | ecosystem: Environmental > Aquatic > Marine > Oceanic ... | reverse complement strand
GTAGCGATATGAACCAAACCTTTATTAAGACGCTTACTAATCACAATAACCACTAGTCAGCTTCTTCAATAAATAGAATCATATGACCATTGATGAATTCAATCACTATTGCAAAGCACTCCCCCACACTACTCATGTCGTTCAGTGGGGAAATTCAGAAGTATGGAAAGTAGGTGGTAAAGTCTTTGCTATAGGGAGCATTGGCAAGGACGGACACCCTGCTTTTACCTTTAAAACATCTGAGCAAAACTATTATTTTCTGGAAGAAAAGCCTGGCTATAGGCCTGTGCCCTATCTCGCTAGTCGTGGAATGAAGTGGATACAGCAGTACAATTGCGAGAGTGATGAAGATGAGGAATTAAAATATTATTTAAGCGCGTCGTTTAAGCTAGTATCGTTAAGGTTAACCAAGAAAATGCAAAAAGATCTTGGTTTAAATCAACCTCAATAGAAGGTGCTTACACCATGTTGAAAGCAAAAATCTTTACGCGAAACATCCGTCCTTATGTTGAAGAGGAGTTGGCATTAGCCCGCAATGAGCAAAATTACGGAAATAAGGCTGAAGCCTTCGCTCATTTGGAAAATGCCCACGTTCTTGGTCAAGCCTCTACAAGGCTACACGTTAAAGTACACGTTCAAATGCTTTTGTGGGCAGTGAAACAAGGCAATATTGGTGAGTTTTTTGGTCAACTTTTCAGAATTGCGGGCGCTGCCACAAAAACTGTATTTGGGCTAGTACCTCATGGAAATACAGGTGGCGCTAACGTTAGCCCATTTAAGGCAATGCCAATTAAACCAGACTTAAATACGATCATAAAAAAAGCGCGTTCGAATGAAAATTAAGATTAACGTTGTTGATGCATTTACCAATGTAAGGTTTAAGGGCAATCCTGCTGCAGTAGTTATAACGGGTAAATGGCTTAGCGATGAAAAAATGCAAGAAATCGCTGCTGAAAATAACCTTTCAGAAACCGCCTTTTTAGTTGAAGATGATAATGGCGTATTCGCTATACGCTGGTTTTCCCCTGTGACGGAAATCGATTTTTGTGGTCATGCAACGCTGGCATCCGCGTTCGTAATCTTTAGCGAAAATTACCAATTACCGCACATTTCTCTATTCGCCAAGTCGGTTGGGATGATGAAAGTCGTTAAAAAGAGCGACGGATTTATTCAGATGGATTTCCCTAATAGAATGCCCAGCCCTGTCGGTGAAGTGCCTGAAGCGTTACTAAAAGGGCTCTCTATCAAGCCCAAAAGCATTTTAAAGAATAACCAAGCTTACTTTGCTGTTTATTCTAACGAAGACGACGTTTTAAGCGTAATTCAAGACAGCGAACAACTAAAAACACTAGCGCCTTATGATGTGGTAGTGACAGCGCCTGGTACGCAATTTGATTTTGTTTCGCGTTATTTTTGGCCTGCGAACGGCGGTGATGAAGACCCGGTTACCGGTTCAATCCACACTGGGCTAGCGCCTTATTGGGCAAAAGTATTTGGACGATCAAAACTTATGGCTTATCAGGCATCTAAACGAGGCGGCACATTAAAATGTGAGGTGGCAGGTGACCGCGTGCTTATTTCTGGTCAAGCGGTGTCTTACCTTGAAGGTTACATTAATATTTGATGGTTGATTGCCTTACACGAACTAATCGATAAAAGAGAACTCTTCTCTCGAGTGTTACTGTCCGCTTCAAACAAAAAAGCGGAAGATATCTAACCTTCCGCTTTCACTCACGCAACAGCGCATTGCTGCATCTAGTTTTAATTAGGCAAATGTAATTTAGCGCCCTACTGCAATGCCCTCTCTGCGAGGATCTGCGCCGCCAATTAATTTACCTGATTTAAACTGAATGCCATGAAGACCGCTGTTTAAATCCACTACTTTAACGTTATGGCCGAGTGCCTTTAAAGGCTCTTCAAGCTCAGCTATTGGTGTGCCCTTCTCTAACGCCGTATAGTCGTTTCGATTAGTAATTTTAGGAAGATTGATGGCTTGCTGAATATCCAAGCCAAAGTCTAAAACTCCAATTAGGGTTTGAGCGACGTAGCTTACAATTCTAGAGCCGCCCGGCGAGCCTACAACCACCTCTAAATTCCCTTCTTTGTCGAACACCATTGTTGGGCTCATAGCACTTCTAGGGCGTTTACCAGGCTCTACGCGATTTGTTACTGGAAAACGGTTTTTGGTTGGTGAAAATGAAAAGTCGGTAAGCTGATTATTAAGCAGGAAGCCTTCTACCATAATCCCAGAACCAAACATAAATTCAATGCTGGTAGTCATTGACACTGCATTGCCCTCTTTGTCTACTATAGAAACGTGTGAGGTATTGGGCAACTCCATTGACGTACCAAGTGCTACATTCGCATCGGCGTAAGGATTACCCGCGCGTTTGCGGCGCCACTCTTTATCAACAGCAATACTCTCGGCTCGGCGCTGAAGATAAGCGGTATTAATCATGGCCGCAAACGGCAAGTTAGTAAAATCGCTATCCGCAATGAACTTCTCGCGGTCGGCATATGAAAGCGCACTTGCTTGCGTATAAAGGTTGGCAAACTCTACTGAATCCGGTGCGTATTGACTAAGGTTAAAACCTTCTAACATTTTTAGAATTTGATAAACGTTTACGCCACCTGAGCTAGGTGGTGCCATACCGCAAATGCGTTTTTCGTGGTACAAGCCACATACGGGTTCACGTTTTACTGGTTCATAGCTTGCTAAATCTTCCAACGACATTTGGCCAGGGTTAATCTCCGCATTATTAACCGCTTCCACTATTTTTTCGGCAACTTCGCCTTTCAGCAAATAGTCGCTGCCCTTTTCCGCAATACCTCTTAAGGTTTTAGCCAGCTTCTTATTTTTCTTTACCGTGCCTTCTTTTAACGGCAGGCCTGCCGGGAAGAAGTAAGTAGAGCTTGCAGGAAAAGTTTTAAGACCAGGGTGATAGTCTAATGCAACAAGTTTGGCTAAACGCGGCGATACTTTAAAGCCGTCTTCAGCTGTTTTGATTGTATCGTCGAACAGCGTATTCCAAGGCAGCTTGCCGAACTCGCCCTGAGCCATTTCTAGAGCTTTTACTGCTCCAGGCACGCCAACTGACTTACCGCCTACTACGGCATCTAACCAGCGCATTGGTTTATTACCTTCAATAAACCAATGAGAATTGACAGCTTTCGGTGCTGTTTCACGGCCGTCAAAGGTGTGAAGTACTTTGTTCTTATTATCCCAATAAAGGATAAACGCACCACCACCAATACCTGACGATTGTGGTTCAACCAGCGAAAGCATCGATTGTACAGCCACCGCTGCGTCAATCGCGCTTCCGCCCTTTTCTAAAATATTCTTTCCCGCCCAAGACGCATAGGGATTTGCCGCTACAACCATATAATCTTCGGCTTCAAATGCCTTTTTCTCTATGTAGCCTGTTGCTGCTTCTGGTTCTCCGACTTCACGTGTTTGCTTCGCGTTCGCACCAAAAATAAAACAGCTAGATAATGCAAGAGTTACCACTGAAGCTCTGAAAAAAGCACTGCGTCTCAAAATAATACTTCCTCTTATTTAAATTTTTCGGGGTTTATTGGGCGTTTTTTCAGAAACGCATCAAACGCTTCTTGAGCTGCGGTTGTGCCCAACGCTTCCAAAAATATATCAAACTCTTCGTTCATTTGTTGGTTTGTTCGCTCTCCGTCACCTTTTAATAGCGCTTTTGTTTGTTTAAGCGAAAATGAAGGCTTGGCGACGAGTTTCTCTACCGTAGTTTGAACCGTTTGATCTATTTCGTGAGCGTCGACAATTTTTGTCAAAATACCAAATTGATAAGCATCAGCAGAGGTAAAGGGTTCGCCCAGCATTAGCCACTCTGCCGCCTTTATATGACCCGCAACCTTAGGCAAAAGATAACTTGATGCATATTCAGGAACAAGCCCTAAGTTGATGAATGGTAGAACAAATCGGGTATCTGGAGTGGCGTAAACAAAATCGCAATGAAGTAAAAGCGTTGTGCCTATGCCCACTGCTAATCCGTGAACTTGTGCAATAACCGGTAAATTACATGCAGCCAAAGCTCGCATAAAGGCAGCTGTTTCTGGCACCTGAGCGTGATCTTGTTGCTGTGCGAAGTCTCCAATGTCATTTCCTGCAGTAAAACAATCGCCCGCGCCTTTAATAACCACCACTTTGGTTGAGCCATCGTTTTTAACACCTAATATGGCATTCGCCATTTCTTGATACATGTCGCGTGTTAACGCATTTTTCTTATCGGTTCGGTTAAGTGTAATGGTTAAGCATTGCTGATTTGTTTCGGTAATAATGTAAGACATAATTACTCCTTTACTGTCGTCTTTTTGTTTTGGGCGTACTTCAGTTTTCACCCTGTAGGCAATTTCTGTATCATAGCCAGCAAATTCTAATTTCAAAAATAACTAACACTGATGATGTCACTGCCGTTTTCGCTTAAGTATAGCGCTGGTCCTTTATTTATTGCGCTATGCTCCGTTGTCGCGTTTTTCTTTGAGCCTATGTCTGGCAATTATTTGGCTTACGACAGGTACGCCATTCAAGGTCTAGAAACTTGGCGAATAGTCAGCGGCAATATCGTGCATACCAATGGCTACCACCTACTTTTAAATTTAGCAGGTCTGGCTTTATTGTGGGCACTCCACGGTGAACATTATCGCCTTGGTTTGTATTTAAAAGTTTTTGTGTGGTGCTGTTTGGGAACCAGTATTGGCCTTTATTTTTTCTCTCCAGATCTCATTTGGTACGCAGGCTTATCTGGCGCACTACATGGTATTTTCGCATGGGGCGCCTGTGTTGATATAAAAGAGAAAATGAAGTCGGGTTGGTTATTGCTTATAGGTCTAGCCATCAAGGTGGGATACGAACAAATTGACGGTAGTAGTGAACAAGTTGCAAACCTGATTGACGCAAAAGTTGCCGTAGACGCCCATTTATTCGGTGCGCTTACGGGTATCGCAATCTTTTTACTTATGTTTATTACGGCGAAAAGAAAATAGAAACTCGAGCGATATAGCGTCACTCTTTTTGCGCATTTTGATTTGTTAAAGCAGATTAATGTGCTGAAGCAAAAAATGAAGATTTAAAAAAAGGCCCGAATTCATTGAATTTGGGCCTTTTTTGTAAGCTTTTTCCGTCCTTGATAGCTACCGCGCTGTGAGCAACTCAGTGGCTCTTAATCACTGGGTTGCACTCGCAGTTTTGCCTATAAGTTTTCTTCGAATAGCTTGTATATACGACGGTATTCATCAAGCCAAGAGCTTGGTTGTACGAAGCCATGTGGCTCTACCGGATAAATGGCCGTTTCAAAATCTTCTTTCTCAAGCTCGATAAGGCGCTGTACCAATCGTACGGTGTCGTGGAAAAACACATTGTCATCAACCATAGGCGCATTGATAAGCAATGGCTTTTCTAGTCCATCTGCGAAATAAATTGGCGAACTGCGCTCGAACGCGATGGGGTCAATATCAGGCGTATTTAGAATGTTTGCTGTATATGGCGTGTTGTAATGTGCCCAATCGGTTACCGGACGAAGTGCTGCACCTGCCGCAAACAGATCTGGCGCGGTAAACATAGACATAAAGGTCAAGAAGCCGCCGTATGAACCGCCGTATGTGCCAATACGCTCACGATCTACATTTGCATTTTCAACAAGCCAGTTAACACCATCACGCAAATCTTGCACTTCAGGCGTACCCATTTGACGATAAATAGCGGTTCGCCAATCACGTCCGTAGCCAGCACTAGCGCGATAGTCCATATCTAGTACGACATAGCCTTGCTGCACGAGCATGCTATGGAACATGTATTCTCGGAAGTAACCAGACCACCCCATGTGGGCGTTTTGCAAGTAGCCTGCACCGTGATTAAACACTACCGCTTTATTTGGTGCCGTCTTGTCGTAATTTTCCGGTAAATATACTCGTGCGTAAATAGGTGCATCGGTATGCGTCGATTCAATAGCAACGATGTTAGGCACCGCCCATGGAAGTGCATTAAAATCAGCACTGGTGCTTTGCGTGATTTGCTTTGCCGCTGTTGTTTCGTTTGCTGGCTTAATGTAAAGCTCTTGTGGCTGATTCACCTTGCTATGGCTTAGCAGCAAATTTTTACCATCAGGGCTAAGTGAGTAGTCTGTCATACCATTCAAATCAGTCATGGTATCGATGGTATTATCACTTAAATCTGCACGATAAACTTCGTAAAGCCCCGGGTGCTCCATGTTAGCTTTAAAGTAGATATAATTGTCATCGCTAGAAAGCGTTAAATCGTCAACAATAAAACGGCCGCTGGTTAGCGCGACTGGCTTCTCGCCAGGCTTTTGGACGTATAAGTGAGAGTAACCAGTATGCTCAGACTGATAGTAAAGCGTCTCGCTGTCATTTAGCCAATCAAACGCGTTGAAACGGTAGTTTACCCACGCATCGTCATGAAGCCTATGTTGGTTTTCTAGCGTTTTATTTTCTAGGTCGACCGTTGCAATCCAGCGGTCTTTGTTGTCCCATGCTTCTAGCATAACGGCAACGGCGTTACCGTTTTTGTGCCAGCGAATAGAAGGCTTAGTCCAGTACCAGCTTTGCAGTAAGGTAATGTCGCGCGGCAAACGATTAACTTCATAGGTCTCGCCATTGGCTTTCGCGTTTTCTTCTTTTACGTCTGCGAGTACGTCGTCATTGTACCCAGGCAAATTAAAGTATTTAAGTTCACTCTTCTCGCCTGTTTTCAAATTAAGCAGCCACAGTTCATGATTTACCGATTCTGCATCTGCAACACGTTGGCGCACGGGTTTCGCGGCAATACGGCTGTCTTCTTGGATATAATGCGGCATGATGTCGCTGTCATCACGAGTCGGCTTACTTTCCGTGGTGGCGACTACTGCAAAGTTACCCGCAGGTGATACGCTAATACCCGCTAGTCGATGCGACTTATCAAAGTAAAACGGCGCAGGTGCTACACTGCTGTTTTCTTTGGCTAACGCTTTTTGAGCGTCGTCTTTTTCTTGTCTGTTTTTGCGCTGTAGTTTGATATATTCCACCAGCGACTGTTGTTGCTCGGCAATATAATCTTTAGGCGGCTCAACCGCTTTGGGTTCGTCGCTAAACTCCCAGCTCAATAATTCTTCGCGGGTGCCGTTAGATAGGTCTATAGCAATAAATTTGTTACCGCTTAACGCCATTAAGCGGCCATCAGTCATAAATGAAAGCGTTGACAGCGCATTCCCGCCACGCGCTATACGCACGGTTTCACCGTTGGTAAATTGCACATAAACACTGTCTTCAAATGAATAAGCAATTACACCATCATTTCTTACTACACGTTCATCAAAACGATACTTGTGTAAATCTGATAATGACGCTTTTACGGCATTGGCAGGGTTTGAGAGTTCAGCAACATAAACATCTGTTAACGCGCTATTCTGTCTTTCTTTTTCAAAAACAATTTTATCGCCATTGACCGACCACCCCATACCTTCGGGTAGCGCGCCCATCCATTGAGGGTCTGACATTATTTGCTTTAAAGTAATTTCACCATTTTTCGCGCTGTTCTGAGGCGCGACATCTGGTGTAACGGTTTGCTGGACAGTGGCAGCAGGAAGCGATGTAGACGCTGCTTGGCTAGATGGTTCGTTAGTAGTGCTTGCACATCCGCCCAACGCAAAAGTAACGCTAGCCGCGATGAGTAAAGAAGAGTATTTTTTCATTATTTTAAGTCGTTGTTATGTAAAAAACGTTAACATTATACGCAGAGCAGTTACCAATGCGCTAACGTTCATCGATTGAGATAGTGAACCAAACGTAAACCATCTGCGTTTATGGTTGTGAAACTGGTCTGTCGGCCTGAACAAAATAACAAAAATTCACTGATGAGGTAAAACACTATGAAAGCGAAAGGTTTTGTACCTGCGTTGCTTGCGCTCAGCTTTTTCACGACTCCTAGCTTTGCGAGCGAGTGCCCCAGCGTACTAAAGTTCATGAAGCGTAAGCTCAACTCACAAGAAACGGTGAATTTGTGTAACGAATATGCCGGAAAGACCCTTTTAGTGGTGAACACAGCCAGCTATTGCGGCTACACGCCACAATTTGAAGGTTTAGAAGCTCTTTATAGTGACTACAAAGACAAAGATTTTGTAGTACTTGGCTTCCCGTCGCACGATTTTAACCAAGAAGATAATGATGAAGGCAAAACGGCAGAACTGTGTGAATTGACTTATGGCGTAAAGTTTCCGATGTTTGAACCAATATCGGTAAAAGGTGAAGACGCCGATCCTATGTATAGAATGCTAAAAACCGCCACCGGCAAAGCGCCATCATGGAACTTTAATAAGTACCTTATTGACAGCTCCGGTAAGCAAATAACCCACTACCCTAGTTCAACAAAACCCACTGATCCGGCTTTTATCGCTGACATAGAGGCACTCCTCAAAAGCGAATAAAACCGCGAATATCAACGCTGCCTATAGGTCACACCAAACGAGAATCTAAAAGCCGCGCATAAAAAAGCCCCGCGTAACACGCGGGGCAATCAAGCACACTCAACTTGGAACACACTTTTAGCTGAAAACATACTTCCTACGTTTTAGCTAACTGCATTAATTTAGTGTGTTTAGTTGTTGGTTAGTTCAATAATTTTTTCGCTTGCTTCAGAAAAAGCCTTGTTTGCTTGCTCTTCGCCCATGTTAAGTCCTTCAGCATAAACGAATTTTACATCACTGATACCAACGAAATTTAAAAAGTGTTTTAAGTATGGCGTTTGCGTATCAAAGTCTGAACCTGCATACACACCACCACGCGCGGCAAAAACAGTCGCTGATTTATTTTCTAGCAATCCGACAGGACCTGTCTCGGTATACTTAAATGTTATACCAGCTCTTGCAATACGGTCGAAGTAAGCTTTTAAGCTCGATGGGATGCCAAAGTTGTACATTGGCACGGCTAGCACAATTTCGTCAGCCGCTTTTACTGCTTCAACAATGTCATCAGAGACTTTTACCAATGCCTGTTGTGATTCATTTCGCTCAGACGCCTCAGTCATCCACGCTTGCATTTCTTCACCTGTTAAATGAGGCAGTGCCAGAGAGGCTACATCCACGCGGTTAATGTGCACAGAACCGTCATTCTCAATTTTTGAAAGGTACTCGTTTGCAAGCTTTGAAGAATTACCTTGGTTGCCATTTAGGCTGGAAAATATAGCCAGTACTTTTTTCATGCCGAACTCCAATATTCGTTGTTTCGATAATATATGGCTATATTACGGCAATCGGGTTGGATGAAAATATCAAAAACATGAAGGCTTCGTTCTATTTTGTAGAACAGACTGCCAAGGAAAAGAACAAATGTGAAATTATTGAAAACATTACATTACGTTAATGTTGCAAGGAGGTTGATCTTCTCTTATTTGCTCAGCGTAACCGAGTTTGCCACAACACAATTAAGAGGATACAAAATATGAGAAGGACCAAAGCGCTCCTTGCATGTTCAATATTACCACTGTTTTTAATTGGCTGCTCGGATGACGACGACGATGTCGTACAAGAGCCCACACCCGCCCCGGAATACGCAAACGTTCGAGTTGTTCACGCAGCATCAGACGCACCAATGGTAAACATCACTGCTAATGACGCCATACTCAACGATCTCGAAAGCGTTGATTACCAAGTCGCTTCATCTCGCTTCGAAGTTGAGACAGGCATGTACGATATTGGTGTTACAGGCATTCTTCCAGGTGAAAACGCTGAAGTGTTGCAAGCTGACGTTACTTTAGAAGCTGACACGAACTACGATATTTTTGCCGTAGGTAATGTTGGCGATGAGTCGTTATCGCTTTTAACAGTGACCAGTATGGAAACCGCAGTTGACGCGGGTAATGCTCAAGTGCAGATTGTACATGCAGCATCAATGGCACCTATGGTTGATATTTATGTTACGGCACCAGATACAGATATCACTGCCGAGCAGCCGCTTGTTACTGCTGAATTTACTGACGCAACCGATTTAATTCAAGTACCTGCGGGCGATTATCAAATTCGTATTACACCGGCCGGTGAGACAACGGTTGTATACGACTCTGGTACGGTAAACCTTGCAGACGGTGCCGATTTGCTTATCGCTGCTACTAATAACGTAGGTACCGGCGATTCACCAGTAACATTACTGGCCGCGGACGGTGATGGAAGCTTCAAGATTTGGGATGCAGAAGCAGGTGCTGCTATCCGCGTTGTGCACGGTATCAGCGACGCACCAGCGGTTGATGTTGTAGCAAATAACGAAATAGTATTGGTGGACGGAATACAGTTCCCGCGCACCACAGACTATTTGTCTGTTGCAGCCGGTGACTATCTCATTGACGTTGTAGCCGATAGCGACAACAGTGTTGTGGCAATTGACGATGCTGAGTTGACGCTAGAAGTAGGTATGTCTTATACCGCTATCGCAAACAACGTTTTGGCTGCACCAGAACTTGATGTGCTTGTTGATATGCCCCGCTCCGTAGCGACAGAAGCGAAAGTGCGTATTGTACATGCTTCACCTTCAGCAGGTAACGTCGATATTTATGTAACTGCAGATGGTGAAATTAATGCTGTCGACCCAGCATTTGCTGATATAGCATATGAAACAGGTGACTTGGTTGAAACTGGTTATGTAAGTCTTGCTGAAGGTGATTATGTGGTCACTGTTACACCAACAGGTACCAAAACAGTAGCGATAGAAACCGGCGTTTTAACGCTTGAGAATGGTGAGATTTACACTGCTATCGCACTAGATGGCGCGATGGAAGGTGATTTACCTCAATTAGCGTTGCTTGATGGCCTAGCACCACCTCCACCAGCTTTTAATGCT
>Ga0208764_10002796_pt1 | contig 10860 bp, 4 predicted proteins | sample ETNtaG_18_FD_185762 | JGI IMG/M metagenome (GOLD analysis project Ga0208764, IMG submission 185762) | Marine microbial and viral communities from oxygen minimum zone, Eastern Pacific Ocean - ETNP201302SV91 (SPAdes) (version 2) | ecosystem: Environmental > Aquatic > Marine > Oceanic ... | reverse complement strand
AAAACCCCGACTATGTCGGCGTGGACATGTTCAACAGCGCCAATCCAACCATTCAGCGGTTGACCATCCAAGATGGTGGCCAAGATGTAGCCTCATCATCGGTCAACAACCGATATGGAATCGGCCTCTCCATCGGGGCTAGCAGCAATCCGTTGGTTCTCGGTGCCACATTCGATAATTTGACCACACGAGGCGTCAACATGTGGGGTGATTCCTCCGGATTTTTGCGCGACCTCGTCATCAGCAACATTTCGGCTGTCGGTACAGGAGGTTGGCTTTCAGCGGGCGTTTGGGTCGAAGACAGCGTCGCCTTGTTTGACAACGTAAGCATCGATCGTTCCGACAATGGAGTTTGGGTTCAACACATCAGTCAAACCGTGAATACGCGACCGACATTTTGGGACACCACCATCACCAACAGTATGTATCGAGGTGTTTATGTTGAACAGTATAATCATTCAAACTTCAACTCACCACTAAATGCAATCTTTGATAATTTGGAAGTGACTGATTCAGGTGGAATCGGAGCGAAAACTCCGGGACTTTGCTACCATGCAATCGGCGTCAACACCAGCGGCGTTGACATTCGAAATTCTCGGGCTTTGAACAATGCTTGCAACGGATTCAAGGGATACATGATCGATTCCGCCACCATCGTCGATAACCTAACAATTGTCAACAGTGGTGATCCGATCTCCAACAGCAACAATGACCGCGCCGGTTTGTTCCTCAGAAGTGCAAATTGGGCGAGTCAATTCCGCAATATCAGTGTCACAGGAAGTCCGGGCGATGGCATCCACCTCTCCAAAGCCAGTTTGCAAGGCCATATGTGGTCTGCCATCAACAATACAGGCCATGGCCTCTACGTCGATGAATCTCATCCGGATGTGACTGGAATTACAGTTACAGACAACGGCCTCAATGGTCTGCGGGTATACGATTCCAGCAATGTCGAACTGTTTGACTTGGTCAGCGCTGATAATGGAGATTTAGCAATGATTCCCGAGCAGGGAGTCGGTTTGACATTTGAGAAATCGAATGATGCCATCTCTGGGACCAAGAACGTCTCTTGTACGCGCTGTTCTTCGACCAATGACGCTTGGGGTGGAGTCCGAATCGAGAAGAGCATCGATTTGCAATTTCATGACTTAGTGGTCACCGACCCAGGGAATGGTGCTCTCGCCGTCGAGATTGACAATGGTGCCCTCATCTTTGATGGGTGGGTAGACATCCACGGCCTAGACGTTCAGGCCAACCGAACAGGGCCCATCGTTCAACTCTCCGATACCGAAGCCAGAATCTCAGGTGTTCGTCTCAACGGTACACACAACGGACTCGCGTGGGATGGAAGCGATGCTGCCCTGACGAGTTCTCTCTCGGACGTGGTCCTATCCGGCCCCAATTGTCTCGAGTTGACCGATTTACATCTGGTGGTTGCGGATGATGTCGATGTCTCTGCCTGCACGGGCCAAATCAACTTACGAGATTCTACAATCAATATGTCTCATTCCGCTCAAGGTACTTCTGTAACGTTCGATATGACCGGACAACCGAGCACCCTACGATGGATCGATTCTGCTGATATCGGTTTGCTGAACGTTGGCGTAGGCAGTCAGGTAGACGAGATGTGGACCATGCACGTTTGGGCGACGAATCAGAACAGTCACGGGTTGCCGAATGCTGTCGTCAATCTCTCCTTTGATCAAACTGAATCCGACCAAGTTCACACATTGCCATACAGCGGAAACCTCGTTCTTGGCCCCTTCTCCGCTCAGCAAACCAGCTGGTTGGGTGCAGGGTCGTGGACGGAATATTGGATTGGCTGTGAATACGATGGTCAGCGCGCGGATTCAGAGTCCTCTGCTCCGATCCCAGTCAATCGTGTGCCAAACTTCACCTCCCCGGTGGTCATTTGTGAAATCACATTGACCAATCAAGCACCACTCATCATTTGGGATACACCGCTTGATGAGGATGTCTTTGGAAGTGGTGCGGTTGTCGATTTCAATGCCTCTGATACATGGGACTTGGATGATGACCCCATAGCGTTCACATGGACCAGCAACCTCGATGGCGTATTCAGTACACTTGATTTGTTTTCAGTCAACGATGGCAACGGATTGACTCTTTCTGATGGCCTTCATACAATCACTCTTGAGGCCTGCGACAATCAGGGCAATTGTGCCAACGAGAGTCGCGAAATTGAATTGCGAAACCTTCCACCAGTCATCGACATCATCACCGACCCCGGTGTCGACATGGACGGGGCGCTGCGCCTCTTCCGAACCGCGCCGCTTCACATCAACATGACAGGGACCACCGATCCAGAAGGGGATACGATTCTGTGTGGTATCGATGTCTCATACAGGTCCGATGATGGTGCGATAGAACCCTGTGCAATGGAATGGAATACAACGTTCCTTGATGCTGCCGAATCAATGACATCTTTCACCTACACAATTACTGTGACCGATGGAGTGAACACACCGGTCGATCTCATCTATCAAATTGAATTGGTCAACGAGTTGCCTCATCCCGTGTTCACAGTCACCAGAATAGGCAACACCTCGGCATATACGGTACAGCTCGATGCTTTCGGTTCATATGATCCTGAAGGTGACCCCATCATCTATCGCTGGTCAAGTGATTTACTCGGTGTGATGTTTGATGACGGCGATGGAGTTTGGTCAGGGCGCCTTCCAGCAGGAACACACGAAATCACTCTATCACTGAGCGATGACCGTGTCGAGCATCTCGATGTTTGGTCAACACTCAGTCAAACAGTGGTGGTGGAGAATACGCCATCCACCGCTATGATTTCGAGCCATAGCGATTTCTCAAGCGATTCTAGTGAAATTCACGATTTCAAATCAGAGGGTAGTGGAGATTGGGATTTACCCTGTGAAGATTTCAGTGATTCATGGGTGGTATCACACATTTGCGAAGAGGGGACTGTGGTCAACCCCGACAATGTTGCTGTTCGTTGGGATTCAAGCCTGATCAATGGAGCACTGGGAACAGACTGGTCGCTATCGACTCGTCTTCCAGCAGGTCAACAAACAGTTTCCTTCACAGTCGACGATGGCGTCCACCCTCCCGCCGTTTCCAGCATTGAAGTCGACGTCTCAGAGAGTCCTCCAACCCTTGTCTTAACCAGTCCAATCCCAGGTGTTGAAGTCGATAGTGACGGCCCGGTCCTGTTCGATTTCAGAAGTTCATTCGATGCAGATGGTGATGATTTCTGGGTCAACATATCTAGTGACTTGATGGAAGACCCAATCGTTGTCAATGGTACGAATGAATATTGGTACAATGACAATTTACCATTCGGGATTCACAATCTTACATTCACCTTGACGGACTCGACAGGTCTCACCAGAATTCACAATCAAATCTTACACGTCAATCCCACCGCGCCTCACGCGATTATTTCCTCTCTGGAAGAGGGCATGTACATCACACCGGGGGATACCATCATTTTCGATGGTTCCCAGTCATGGGATGCAGATGATGACATCATCCAATACATCTGGCACCAGGTGACATCAGCCGGATCCGTTGAGGTTGCAAATGACATGAATTTCACATCATGGTTCCCACCTGGACAATCCACTTTCACCCTCACAGTACGCGATTCAAGGGGTGTCATGGACATGGCATGGGTCAACATCACAGTCGGCACCTCAAACCCAGTTCTATCACAATTGGAAGTAGATATCGACAAACTTGAAGCCGATGTCAAGAACACCTTGGTTGTCAACGTCCTCTTACAGGATGCCGATGGAACCACACAGATGGAAGGTAGCGTGCAGGGGCGAGTCGCCTTCGGCTCCGAGAGTGTTGAATTCATGATGTACGATGATGGGGCTGGCAATGACGAGATTGCGAACGATGGCATCTACACCGGCATCGTAACCACAAAACCTGGTGCCGAGCAATGGGCGACCGTCGAAGTTTGGGCTTTGGATAATGACATGTCATCCAACGTAGTCAAAGAGCAATTGTCCATTCACGATGCGTCGGGAATATCAGGGGTGTTTGGATTGTTAGACTCTACAAGCGTGACCACCTTCATCGCCGCCATTCTCATTCTTGGTCTGATCGGTGGCCTCTATGTTCTTCGAAGCAAGAGACAATTGGCGGCAGATCTTGAGTTGATCGAGTCATGGGGTGGTGGTATTGGAGCCGGACAAGGATTCGATTTAGGAGAGGATGACACGGCTCCACAATTGCCGGACATGACTGCAGAAGCCCCACCGGCGATGAGTGATTTCGACGAAGTCTAATCCTTCGACACGTAATACTCAGCATAACGCTCGGCATTCAACGCGTAGGTGTATTCGTCAAGGACTCGTCTACGCCCATTTGCTGCCATTACATCTCTTCGTTCAGGGTCGCTAAGAAGTTCATTGATGGCTGTGGACAACGTTTCAGGATGATTGATGTCAAACAATCCTCCTACCGTTTCATCGACCATTTCAGGAAGCGGACCATCGTTCACGGTCACGACAGGTGTCCCACTCGCCATCGCTTCGAGAGGAATCAGGCCCTGACCTTCATAGTATGAAGGATAAGCGACCAAATCAGCACTCCGGAACAATTGCGCCAACTGCTCGAATGGCAAACTGGGCTCGATTGTGACCGCTTCCGCAACGCCCAACCGCTTGGCCTGTCGTTCCAAAGTCCGCTTCATATGACCGCGTCCAACAATCACGAGTTGAGCCTTAGGATAGTTCTCAAGAACACATGGCATGGCTTTGAGTAGAGTTCTGTACCCCTTGCGTGCAACCAACCGACCGACCGCCAAAATCAGGGGCGTTTCAGTATTAGGTGAACCTTCCAGCGCATTTTCGTCAGGCTCACCGTAACGCTTGCGCATTTCTTCGTGAGCGAGCATGGTGTCTTCGTGATCACAATCTAGGGGCACGAACATGTTGGTGTCTACTCCCCATCGGACCACTTCACATCTCCAGTTTTCGGGCGGGTCATATCTCGCTTCAAAATCAGCCTTTGTCGCCTCGGAGTTAGCCACACAGAGTGTCGATGCACGCACCGCCGCACGCTCGTATTTTGCGTAGTGTTTCGCAGTCAATAGGATGGCGAGATCGTTGGGATTTTTCCAGACCGCAGATTCACCGTGTTTTGCTGCGCGAGTCATCCCATCACGCTCCCCCAACCAAGAGCCATGCAAGCTTGTGATTACAGGACCGACCTTTTCCCGGACGGCTCGGTATTGCTTTTCTTTCCACGAAATCATGGGTGCGTGTACGTGCACTGCATCGAAAGGATCCTTACGGTGGATACGCAAGAGTTCTCGCAATGCCCATTTCCCATAGGATACGGTGAATGCCATCGGTAAGGGAGCCCATTTGACCGAGAGAACGGAAACACCCTTTTGTTGTGGTATATTTCGGGGATTTCTCTCAACACTTTTGTCCCGGCGTGTAATGACTGTCACTCGGTGTCCTTGCTTGACCAGTGCCCCGGCAAGATGGAACACGGTAGAACCCATGCCACCCCATCGTGGGGGGTATTCCCCGGATAACATCGCAATATGCAGGCCGCACCCTCCAATGGGGCCTGTAAGGCCCCCCGTTTTCAATGAATCCTGTTTAAGTCGACAACGGTTGCATTCAAATTGACCATCTGGTTCCGAGGGACGGGGTTGTCATGACAGATACACTACCAGTTCACGTAACAGTCGTCATTCCGACGCGAAACGAAGAAGCCGCTATTGTCGATACAATTCGCTCGATTCCAAATGATGGCTGGTGCGAAAAACTCGATTTTCTCATCGTCGATGGCAACTCTTCGGATCGAACTCGAGAATTGGCTGCGGAAGAAGGCGCATGGGTTGTAATGGAGCCTCGGAAAGGCTACGGTCGCGCTTATCGAACAGGATTTGCATTGGCTAAGGGTGACATTATTGTCACTCTCGATGCCGATTGTACTTACCCTGGGGAAGAAGTTCCAGGGTTGGTACGAAAGTTGGTCGAAGAGAATCTCAAATTCATCACTTGTGATCGCCTACGTCGGGCGGAAGAAGGTGCCATGTCCGGATTACACGGATTCGGCAATTGGGGACTGTCCGTAACCGCCCGCATGCTCTTCTGGTATGGGATCCATGATTCACAGAGTGGAATGTGGGTTTTCTGGAAGAATATCATGGAAAACGACAAGATGCGCCCCACTCACGATGGGATGCCTCTCTCGGAAGAAATGAAGATTAATGCTCGACGTGTTTTCGGCAAAAAGAAGGCGATTGAAGTCAGCGTTCCATACCGTGTTCGTGTCGGTGACGCTGAAATTAACACCTGGGGCGATGGTTGGCTCAATTTCCGATTCCTCTTCGCCAAGCGATTCGGCATCAATCGGACACGTTCCGAGTGGGGTCCTGACGAGAACACTCAGGTTTGATTGCTAACACTTCGATTTCGAAGGATTTTGCATCGGGGCAACAGCCTTACGTGTGCGGGTGCCTCCGGCACCCGATGGTAACTCAAGGTTCGCATCTGAAGCGCGCCCTCGCCGCCGCGGTTATCTTCAGCATGCTGCTTTCTTGCATGCCTTCTACTGTTGCGGATGATGACATGGCTTCAGCCAACGTAGCTGTGCCAGGGACAACCTACACCGAATGGGTCTGCAATGGAGATGGTTGTTCTCATGGCAACGACAATCGAGATTATTGGAAGGTCGACGCCATCAATGGTGACATCGTTGAAGTCACAGTTTCTGGTCAAATGAGCAACCCTGACAATGGAATTTGCACCCTATTTGGTGCATTTACTGATGGATGGGAGGGGGACGTTCGCCTCAAGGACTCTGCCGGCAATGAACTCAGTCATTCTGGTTTTGACAGTGACGGACCCACATCTGTTTCACTCCAAACTCCAGCGAGTAGTACGGACAGTTTCTTTGTTGAAATTACAGGTGACAACACCAATTGTAATGATGAGATTGAATACACAATCACGTTCACTTTAGACGAATATGGCCGTGACACTGATGACGATGGATTCCCCGATCGTGAAGATGATTGTGATGACACTCCGGGGACTTCTACTCAAGACAAGGTTGGATGCCCGGACAATGACGGCGATGGTTGGTCTAATACAGGTGATTTGTTTCCTGATGAACCCAGCCAGCATGCAGATCTTGACCATGATGGCTATGGAGACAACCCCAACGGGGTCGATGGCGATCAATGCGCAACTGAATGGGGCGATTCCTTTGAGGATCGTTTTGGTTGCCCAGACCGCGACAATGATGGTTGGTCTGACCCAGACAATTGGGGCGAATGGGGTCCTGTTTGGACTACCGCAGATGGAGGCGATTCATTCTGGGAAGATGCGACCCAATGGTCCGATTACGATACCGATGGCTATGGTGATAACTGGGCTGATTCAGAATGGAACGATTCTCACGAAGCGATGGGTGTAGGGCAATTTGTTGTGAATGCAACCACACCTGATTTCTGTCCGCTTGATACCGGATATTCATCGCAAGATCGCATGGGTTGTCCAGATACAGATGGTGATGGTTGGTCCGATCCCAGTGGCAATTGGACATGGGAATATGATGACGCAGATGCCTTCGTCGGAGATCCGACGCAACATGCCGATCGCGACCGTGACGGCTTTGGTGACAACGCTTCAGGAAACAATGCAGATTCCTTCCCCGACAACCCAACCCAATGGTGGGATACCGATGGAGATGGTTACGGGGACAACAATGGTGAAGGTGACTGGCAAGCGGACAACTTCACCGATGATGCTACGCAATGGGCCGATTATGACCGAGATGGATTCGGTGACAACGCCAGTGGAAACCAAGCAGATGCTTGTCAAAGTCGGCCCGGTTCATCCGTCTATGACCGATACGGTTGTCCCGATTCAGATGGCGACGGTTATTCCAATCCAGATCTAGATTGGCCTGCTCACCCAGAAGGGTTCGCAGACGCATTCCCTGGTGGCTTGAATGCAATCTGTGGAGAATTGTGTTCAACCCAATGGCATGATGTAGATGGCGATGGCTATGGTGACAACCAAGGAGACAATGTTTGGCAACCGGACGCCTGTGTAACCACTTCTGGAACCAGCACACGAGATCGTTGGGGTTGCCCCGACGCCGACTCAGATGGGTCAAGTGATCCGAACGTCGAGTTGGGATGGCTACCTCACCCCGCTGGTGCAGCCGATGCTTTCCCATTGGAACCCACACAGTGGGAGGATGCTGACGGTGACGGCTTTGGTGATGAACAAACAGGATTCGAAGGCGACCGTTGCCGAGATACCCCGGGGACCAGTCGAAGCGATCGATTTGGTTGCACGGACACAGATGGTGACGGGTGGTCAGACCAAGGCGACCGATTTTCTCACGATGCGACTCAATGGTTGGATGCCGACCGCGATGGATTTGGTGACAACCCTGAAGGCCACCAAGCTGACCAATGTCCCAACGACCCGATGAGCGCGGGTGTCTCCGTCATCGATCGTTTGGGTTGCCCAGATACCGATGGTGATGGCTACTCCGACGCTGATGATGGTTGGGAGGCTTCACCCGATGGCCAAGCGGATGCATTCCCCAAGAATCGTGTTCAGTGGGCTGATTCAGATGGCGATGGTTTTGGCGACAATCCCATTGGTGGCCTTCGAGATGATTGTCCACAAGAGTCCGGTACATCGACAATTGATGTGCAGGGTTGCAACGATGGCAATGGTGACGGATATTCTGATTCCTACGGCGCCGTTCGCAGTCAACTCGCATTGATGGGTTCGAATCCAACCTCAAGCCTACTGACATTCGCTTGGCCACTATTCGTTTTCTTCATCACATTCCTGACAACTCGAATGTCGAGCAAGGAAAATTCCGAGTCTGAGATCATCGAAGATTCTCTGATGGAAGAGGGGGGTGAATTCTGATGCGTAATCGCCTCCTTACCCTATTGATGGTTGCAATGATGCTACCAATGCTTGCGACCGTCGCGAGCGCACAGGATGAGAGCCACATCGTCGTGGCCGGAACCGGTGCTTTCGCAATCGATGAGAATTATGATGGCGAACTCGATTTGGTCCGCGTAATCGCCTCTATCGGTACCACGGCACCAATGGCCTCAGTCGCTGTCGAAGTCATCGCTGACGACGATGATATGGCACTCTCATTCTGGAACAATACGACTGTCAATTACGGAGAATCATTGATCATCAATTCCACCGTCAAAGCTTGGTCGGATGGAGAGTACCAGATTACGCTCCGTGTGTGGGATTTGGAATCTGGATTACTGACTTTCGAAGAGGATCTCGGCATTCATGAATTGATGGCCAGTCTAACCCCTCCTCAACTCGACATGTCCTTGGAATCTGAAGATTGGATTTTCACAGGCGATACTTGTCTGATCCATCGAATATCCACAGATTTGGTTGGCGAGTATTACGATGTCATGGGGATTGTATCCATCCAAGGTGTGCCATGGCTGGTTGGAGAATATGAGACACCACTTGATTGCAGTCGATGGCCGGCTGGAGATTACACGATTACAGAACACTATCGAAATGGTTTGGGAATGATCGCAACAGATTCAATTTCGTTCAAGATTCACGTTCATCCACCGCCCGCATTTATCGTGAACCAAACCGGCCGGGCTACAGAAGCAGGAACACCGTGTGATTTGGAAATCATTCCAACAGAAGACACCGAATTGGCAGAGATGTCAATCGAATGGGATGTGGCCAATCCTGCCCAGGATGTCAATACCTACGAGGACACAGAGGTGCTCGATTGCACAATGTGGGGCCCAGGCGTCCACAAGGTTCGAGCAACACTGACCAGCCCACAGGGTCGAGATACCACCGTCGGCCTCAATGTCGTGCGCTTGCCACCGTTGCCAGATGCCAGCCTCGATGTGCTCAACGCCAGCGGCGCCTCCGAGAGTTGGCCTTCGGTATCACAGGGTGAAGACTACGAGCCCACACCGATTGTCATGAGCCTTTCAGCCACCATTGCTTTGGTGGGTTCGGCTGGCTTCGTTTTGGCCGTAATTCTCGGCTTGGTAGCCGGCAATATGCTGAATGGAGAGACCAAGAAGGAAGAGGATCTATGGGACCTACCCGAAGAAGCCCCGGACCCTGAAGGATTGCCCTCTTTCGTCGATGAATCTGGTGTGTATTGGCGTCAACAACCCGATGGTAGTGTAGATTGGTGGGATGTGGCCGAGAATCAGTGGCTCCGCTTCCAACAGTAATCAAACCCGCTTGTAACCTGTGAATGCAGGGGGCGAATTGAAAGACGGATGGAATTTTCGCGTTTTATGGGAATGTTTTCTGCTCGATTTGGTGATCGCCTTCGAACTCTATCGCATGGTGCAATTTTCCTCACCATTCTGGTTCTTGCTTTGATTCATCTACGCCCTGTGGTTGAACCGTTTATCATCGCCGTGTTCATCTATTTCCTTCTGGCACCCGGCGCGCATTGGCTCAACGATCGTGGCATGCCATTGTTCCCTGCATACGTGCTTGTGGTGTCTTCGCTTGCCGGTTTGTTCCTCCTCGTTGGAATGTGGTTGTACCAAGACCTGTCGACATTCTTGGAAGGGGTTCCAGAATACTCGGAGAAACTGGATGAATTGATTGCCAATTGGGAGGGGGAGTCCATCTTGGGTTTCACCATTTCATTTGAAGGATTGAACATCTCAGGCTCCCAACTTGAAAGCACTGTGTTGTCTTTGTTTGGTGAAATCAGCAGTTTTGTCAGTTTGATGTTGACCGTATTTGTCTTCCTCGTCTTCATCATCCTCGAAGCTGAAACCCTTCCAAAGCGCCTTGCAGCCGCCTACCCTTCAGATGTCGAAGAGAACCTCAAGGA
>Ga0208764_10002795_pt1 | contig 10860 bp, 10 predicted proteins | sample ETNtaG_18_FD_185762 | JGI IMG/M metagenome (GOLD analysis project Ga0208764, IMG submission 185762) | Marine microbial and viral communities from oxygen minimum zone, Eastern Pacific Ocean - ETNP201302SV91 (SPAdes) (version 2) | ecosystem: Environmental > Aquatic > Marine > Oceanic ... | reverse complement strand
TCTTTACCAGTATTTATTTATATGATGTTTAATGGTTACTCTGTAATGTATGCATCAATTTGGTCTTTGATGATGGCGGTTGCTCTTAGTTACTTTAGAAGATCAACATGGTTAACTCCAAAAAAAATACTTAGGACTATTGAAAACGGCGTTGGCGCAGTTATTCCTGTAGCTACAGCATGTGCGTGTGCTGGAATAATAATTGGCATCATTACACTCACAGGACTAGGTTTAAAATTTTCTTCATTAGTTATTTCCCTTTCTGGAGGAAATATTTTTCTAGCTCTGGTATTGACTATGATATCGTCATTAATTTTGGGCATGGGCTTGCCTACTGCAGCAGCATATATTCTAGTGGCCACTCTAGCAGCTCCTGCATTAGAGCAATTAGGAATTAACCAATTGGCAGCACATCTTTTTGTATTTTACTCCGCTATGCTCTCTTCCATAACGCCTCCTGTAGCTTTAGCGGCATATGCGGCCTCAGGATTAGCAAATGCTAATCCTTTTAAAATTGCGTTAGTTTCATGTCAATTTGGAATTGCTGCATTTATAATTCCATACTTTTTTGCATTTAATCCTGTCTTAATTGGAGTTGATGCTTCGGTTCAAATGATATTCTTAGCGGCAATTTCTGCAATATTTGGTTCTTTGGCTCTTTCAATATGTATTCAAGGATGGCTCATCTCAAGATTACTATTAATAGAGAGATTTGGTTACATTGCTGTGACTTTTTGCCTTTTGAGTGTTTCATTTACTACCGATATTGCAGGATTTATATTATTAATAATTTTAGTATCATTCCATTATTTTATTAGGAATGCCAAAAGGCAAATTACTTGAAGCTTGGATTTGTTTTATTGAAATTATTTAATAGAAATGCACCAACTTATTAAACAAGTAGACGTTCCATCAGAATTATTTGAACGTTTTAAAATAAATATTAATTAGAAGAGGTTCACATGAAAAACAAACCAAATATTTTAATAATAATGGCTGATCAACTTGCTGCGCAAGCTCTTAAACTCTATGGGAACCCAGTCTGCAAAACACCCAATTTAGATGAATTGGCAAATCAAGGAATAGTATTTGAAAATGCGTATAGCAATAATCCTGTTTGCGTTCCCAGTAGGGCATCGATGTTAAGTGGATTGTTAAGCCCTGAGATTTCAGCGTATGACAATGCAACCGAATTAGCCAGTTCTGTGCCCACAATGGCTCATTATATGAGAAGTTTAGGTTACTGGACTTTCCTCTCAGGAAAAATGCATTTTATAGGACCTGATCAACTGCATGGATTTAATGAAAGACTTACAACAGATGTATATCCTGCAAATTATGATTGGATTGGCAATTGGAGTGAAGGTCCTTCATATGTACCATCAGGGACAGCTTTAAATGGGATCGTTGAGGCAGGTCCATGTATCAGGACAATGCAAGAAGATTACGATGACGAAGTTGAATTTCAAAGTTTGAGAAAGATTTATGATTTAGCTAGAAACACTGAACAAAATCCTTTTTTTGGTATTGTCTCTTTTACAAGCCCCCACACACCATTTAATGTCTCTCAAAAGTATTGGGACTTATACAATGAAGATGACATTAACGTTCCTGACGTTGGACCCATTCCTTTTGATGACCTCGACTATTTTTCAAAGTCATTATTTTTTGCTCATGGAAGGCATCGTCATACGATAACTGAAGAGCATATTAGGAAAACCCGCCATGCCTACTATGGTATGATTTCATATATTGATGAAAAAATAGGTAAAATTGTAAATTTACTTGAGGAAACCAATCAGAAAGACAACACGGCAATATTTTTTGTTTCAGATCATGGTGAAATGCTGGGAGAAAGAGGAATGTGGTTTAAGCAATGTTATTGGGAGTGGTCATCTCATGTTCCCATGATCGCTGCAATTCCCGGGGTATCAAAAGGCGTAAGGTCATCGGTGGTGACTTCCCTAGTTGATTTATTGCCAACGATTATAGAAATTGGAAGAAATGACAATGACAGAGCATTGGTTGAAAAACTTTCTGGCAAAAGTTTAATACCATTCACGAACGGTAAAGGGAATGTTTCAAACAGTATTGCTATTTCAGATTACTACCATATAGGTCCTTGCCTCCCAACCAGGATGGTTAGAAAAAATGATTTCAAATTAATTTATACACATGGACACCCTCATTTGCTTTTTGATTTAAAAAATGATCCCAATGAAATTAAAAACTTAGCTTCTGATGTTAGCCACAAAAGTATTTTGGAGGATTTATTGTCAATTTGCTTTAATAATTGGGATCCTGAAAAAATAAATGATGATATTATAAGAAGTCAAAAGAGAAGACTTATGATTAAAGCTGTTCCGGGGGATCCTCCAAATTGGGACTTTATTGCGCAAATAGGTGATGACAAGCGTTATGTTAGAAGAGAAGGCGTGGACGCAACGAAAGGCAAATTAAGAATACCTCCAGTCAAACCTATTCCGCCAGACATGCCGCCATTAAGTAAAGAAGAAATATCTTTAATGATGCAAGGTAAAAAAACATTTTTGTTTAAATAGAGTTTTGGAGTTAATTTTAATATTTTATCAAAGAAAGAAAATAGTTAAAAAAACTTATACCTCTAATCTAAAAATTGATCACTTCTTAAGCCTGCACGTTCTAGGTGAATTGGCAAAACTTTTCCATAAAGCTGCTTAGTTCTCTCCGGTGAACCAACCATATTCGGTTCTTGCACATAAGAAATGATAGCAACATATCTATTTGTTTCTCCAGAAATTGGTGTTACTCGATGAAGAGAGTACCTGCCTTTAAACAATTGCAGGTCCCCTGGTTCAAGATTGATAGAAACAACTTTATTGGAAGTTCCGTCTATAACTTTATTGACTTCTTTAAAGTTCTCATTTTTTTTTCTTATATTTGGAGCGTATTCAAAAACTCCTCCTTCTTCGGCATTTTGAATAGCAATAGTGACTGTGAAATTGTTTGTGTCAAAATGCCATGGAAACCCATTACCTTTATTAGCTAAGTTGATAATCACATCCGCAAGAGGGTCAGAATAACGATAGATATTTTTTAGATTTAGGCATTCTTTTATGAACTCTTCAAAAAATGGAAAATTATGTATCGTTCTTAAAGGTCCATTATTGTTAAAATTATCAGCTGCTATAAATGCATTTGACCGATCAAAAAATTTTCTTCTGGGGTCATTTTTACTCAAATTTGGATCATCTTTTGTAAAGTAAGCATTTGTCCTGTTATAAGAGCGATAGGCTTTATCGGAAACCCCGTCTGCCTCAAGAGTTAAGGCCTTGATAGCTTTTTCAGTTAAGAAAGATTTAATAACCGCACATCCTAGCAAATCTAAATCTTTACGAACAGAATTTATCAACTTCTCTCGTTCACTGTTACTTTTATGGATAGGATATTTTATTAAATCAATTAAACTTTTCGCTTCTAACTCCATGATATTTATCCTCCAACCATATAGGGCATTAAGACCACCTCACTATTTGGTTTTATAGGAGCAAACCAGGAGTTTTTATAGATTAAACCGTCTATAGATACAGAAACCCCTCTAGATATTTGTGGCTTTAGGTTGGGATATTTTTTGGAAAGATTATCTAAAAGTTGTTTAAAATTTTCTGCTTCAACATAAACAAATTCCTTGTTGTTTGTTGCAGAGCGCAGTGAACCCCAAATTCTAACTTTAACCATTTCCTCTTTGTTTATCTTTAATCGCTTTTAATACTTTTGGTGGAGACATAGGTAAATCTGAAAACCTTATACTAGTTGCTCTCGAAATTGCATTACTGATTGCAGCAAGGGGTGGGACAATAGATGTTTCTCCAACTCCTCTGACACCATAAGGATGGCCAGGATTTGGAATTTCTAATATTACTGGATCAATCATAGGTAAATCAGATGCAACAGGTATTCTGTAATCTAAAAAGCCAGGATTTTGAAGTTTTCCATCATCACCGTAAATATATTCCTCATTAAGTGCCCATCCTATTCCTTGAACAGCTCCGCCTTGCATTTGACCTTCAACGTATGAAGGGTGAATAGCTTTCCCAGCATCTTGAAATACTGTGTATCTAATTATTTTTGAGGATCCTGTTTCCTTGTCAACCTCAACATCTACAAGATGAACGCCAAAGCTAACGCCTGCACCTTCAGCATTTACCTCATGGTGTCCTGCTATTGGACCACCAGTTTGTGAGGACATTCCTGCAATTTCTTCGATCGTTAGAGGGTCAAATTTCCCAGCATTAGGACCTGCGGGTATTGCCGATCCATTTTCCCATCTAACAGCTTCTTCATCAATATTCCAAATCATTGCTGCTCGTTTGCACATTTCTTTTATAGCGGCTCGAGCTGCTTTAATCGTAGCTAGACCGACAGCGAATGTTACTCTACTTCCATCTGTTATTTCATTATGTCCTAATGAATTGGTGTCTGCTATAATAGTTCTTACTTTTTCATATGCAATTCCAATCTCCTCAGCTGCCATTTGACTTATAGATGCTCGAGAACCACCAATATCTGGATTTCCTTCTGTAACACCAATAGTTCCATCAAAGTTTACATTTAATGTCACACATGTATCTCCACCAAAATTAAACCAAAATCCACATGAAAGACCACGACCTTGATTTTTACTGATTGGAGCAGAATAGTGAGGATGATTTTTTGCTGCTTCCAAAGTTGCTATTAATCCAATATCATCAAAGGTTGGCCCGTATGAAGATAACGTTCCTTTTTTCGCTGCATTTTTGAGCCTGGTTTCAAGTGGATCTAAATTTAAAACCTCACATAACTCGTCAACAACACTCTCAACAGCATAAATAGCTTGTGGTGCTCCTGGTGCCCTATATGCCGCTTGCATTGGTCGGTTGGTAAGAATATTCCACCCTTGTGTTTTTACTGCTTTTAAATCGTATGATGCGAAAGCGCTTTGTGCACCCATTTCAACAGTTCCATTTGGAAAGGCCCCACCTTGGTATCTTAATTTTGCTTCTCCAGCAGTAATTTTTCCATCTTTTGTCATCCCAATTTTTACGTCCATTGAAGATGAAACAGTAGGTCCAGTAGCTTTGAAGACTTCATCTCTGGTCATTACCAATTTGACGGGCTGTCCACTTTTTAGTGACAAGGCAAGAGCAATTGGCTCTATATATATAAGGGTCTTTCCCCCAAAGCCACCGCCTATTTCTGAAGCAGTAACTTTTAGTTGGCTTGTCTCCATTCCCATAATTTCAGCACAAACAGCCCTCACATTGTAATGGCCTTGAGTACAACACCACAAGTCTGCTTTTCCGTCAGGGGTCATTGAAGCTAGGCATGCATTAGGTTCAATATAGCCTTGATGAGTAGCCTCAGTTTTAAAACTGCGAGTTACAATTTTTTCAGCCTTTGAAAATCCGGCCTCAAGGTCACCGTGGCCAAACTCAAAATAACTAGTAACGTTTTCTGAGTGCCCTTTGGGAACATTTTCCAAAACATAGCCTTTATTTACAATGGGCGCGCTTTTTTCCATTGCTTTGTCAACGTCTGTTACATGAGGTAGAGTTTCATATTTTACTTTGATCAACTTTAGGGCTGATTTAGCAATTAAATCAGATGTCGCCGCTACAGCAGCAACTCCATGGCCGTCATATAGAACTTTTTGATGAGCTATAGAATTTTCGAGAATGTTATTTGGTTGGCCAGAAGAAAATCTATCAAAATCTTTTGAAGTTATTACTGCTTTTACACCGTCTAATCTTTCGGCAGCAGACGTATCTATTGATAAAACTTTAGCGTGTGCATGTGGAGATCTTAAAATTTTCGCAAACAACATATTTGCAACATTCAAATCAGCCCCGTATTGCGCTTTGCCAGTAACTTTTTCAATTCCATCAGGCCTTGGTGGCCTAGTTCCTATAACCTTGAATTGTCTTGCCTGAGAATTATTATTTAATGGAGACATGGTAATTATCCTCTCATTTCTTCTGCAGCGTCCATAACTGCTCTAATAATTTTATCGTAGCCAGTGCACCTGCATAGGTTTCCAGCTAGCCAATATCTTACTTCGGTTTCGCTGGGAGATGGGTTCTTTTCCAATAGTGCTTTGGCAGCTACTAGTATGCCTGGGGTACATATCCCACATTGAAGTGCAGCATGGTCAAGAAACTTTTGTTGAAGGGGGTGCAGTTTGTCTCCATCAGCCATGCCTTCTATGGTGTTTATCTTGGAATTATCAGCTTCTACCCCCAATACTAGGCAAGAGCATACTAGTTTACCATTCATGGTTACACTGCATGCGCCACAATCCCCGGTTCCGCATCCTTCTTTGCTTCCCGTTAAATTCAATCTATCACGTAAAACTTCCAAAAGTGTTTCCTCAGGTTCGCATAAAAACTCTACATCATCACCGTTTACATTTGATTTTATATGAAGCTGGCTCATGATCTCTCTCCTGCTCTTTTGTAGGCAATTTTTGCTGCTCTTTTAGCTAATACCCCAGAAACTTCGGTCCTGAATGAAATCGTTCCCCTTTTATCTGAAATAGCATTGCACGCTGCTTCACATTGATCGGACATTTTTTGGAGAGACACTTCATCAAGTTTAGTTCCAATTAATATTTCTGAAGCATCTTCTACAAATAATATTGTTGGGGCTACTGCTCCAAGAACAATTCTTGCGTTTTCACAAACTCCATCTTTGGTTAGTGACAATGCAACAGCAGCAGATACAACAGCGATATCCATTTCTGTCCTAGGAGTGAACCTTAGATAGGCGTCACTCGAATGAGGCGGTCTGTCAGGAATGTCAATTGAAACAATAAACTCTCCTTGTTTTAACGAATTTTTTCCAGGAGAAATTGGGATCTCTTCAATCTTGCATTTCCGGTTTCCTTTAGGGCCGACAATATTAGCCGACGCTTCAACGGCTGCTAGCGCAGGCACACAATCTGCAGCAGGAGAAGCATTACACAAATTTCCAGCCATAGTGCAACGGCCTTGTATTTGAGTGGAACCGATTAAGTCTAAAGCTTCAACAACACCAGGTACCAATCTATTTAATCCGGTGTGGTCTTTAACCTCAGATCCTGAAACAGCTGCACCTATTCTAAATCCTCCATCCATTGATTTAATTTCTTTTGTTTCAGGAATTTTTTTAATATCAACAATTAAATCAGGTTCTATTAAACCAGATTTCATCTGGACAAGTAAATCTGTTCCTCCAGCGAGAATTTTTGAAATGCCATTTTCTCCTACTAAAATTCTTGATACTTCTTCAGCAGATGACGGAGCTACATATTTCATAATAAAATATCCTTATAGTGAAACAATTTATCAATATTTTTATATTTAATCACTTACATAATTAAGTTGATAATATTTGCTTTCAACTGTATTGAAAACAAAATATTTAATTATTTAGACTAATTATTTTATTTTCCAAAATTTAAACACAAATGTCTTTGATTCAGAGAAACTATTTATGAACAAAAGTTTAAGAAATATAGCCATTATAGCACATGTTGATCATGGGAAAACTACATTAATAGATTCAATGATGAAGCAAAGTGGTATTTTCAGAGAGAATCAAAACCTGAATGAAAGGTTAATGGATACTGGTGATTTAGAAAAAGAAAGAGGCATTACAATTTTAGCAAAACCTACTTCAATAACATGGAAAAATATAACATTAAATATAATCGATACTCCTGGCCATGCTGATTTTGGAGGTGAAGTTGAGAGGGTTTTAGGAATGGCAGATGGTGTCATTCTATTGGTAGATGCAGCCGAAGGGCCTATGCCACAAACTAAGTTTGTGTTGGGGAAGGCTTTAAGTCAAGGCCTTAAGCCAGTTGTTGTGATTAATAAAATAGATCGTCCTGATAGAAGGGTTGATGCGGTGGTGGATGAGGTGTTTGATCTTTTTATTGCTTTAGAAGCAAATGACGAGCAACTAGATTTTCCGATTTTATATTCTTCTGGCAGGGATGGTTGGTGTACTAAAGAATTAAATCATGAAAGAAAAAACTTAGAACCATTACTTGATTTGATAATAGCTTACGTGCCTCCCCCAAATGTTAATAAAAATCTTCCTTTCGCAATGCTGTCAACGCTTCTAGACTTTGATCCATATTTGGGAAGATGCTTGATAGGGAAAGTCGTTCAAGGCTCGGCAAAAGTTAATGATAATGTAAAAGTAATCAATCTTGAAAACAAAAAAATAGAAAATGGCAGACTTACGAAATTATTAAAATTTAAAGGAATGAATAAAATTCCTATAGAACAAGTTAATGCAGGAGATATCATTTGTATTGCTGGATTAAACAAAGCCTCTGTATCTGATACAATTTGTGATCATGAAATTGAAAAAGCAATTAAATCAACACCAATAGATCCCCCTTCAATGGCTGTTACAATTACAGTTAACGATTCTGTTTTTGCTGGAACTGAAGGGAAGAAGGTAACATCTACTTTAATTAGGACAAGATTATTGGCTGAAGCCGAAACAAATGTTGCGGTTACTTTTTCTGAAAATGAATCGAAAGATGCTTTCGAAATAGGTGGCAGGGGTGAATTGCAGTTAGGAGTATTAATTGAAACTATGCGACGGGAAGGTTTTGAAATTAATGTTTCAAGGCCTAGGGTTTTATTCAAAATTGGTGATAAAGGAACAAAATTAGAGCCCTTTGAGGAGGTTATAATTGATGTCGATGACGAATTTTCAAGTGCTGTGATAGACAGTATGAACCAAAGGAAATCAGAATTAAAGGAAATGAAGTCAGGCGGGAAAGGTAAAACAAGATTAATCTTTAAGTCTCCTTCAAGGGGATTGATTGGTTATCAAAATCAATTTCTTACCGAAACAAGAGGAACAGGTGTTTTAAATAGAGTTTTTGATAAATATGATGTGTTTAAAGGGGCTATAAAGGGACGGAGGAATGGAGTTTTAATTGCTACTGATCAAGGCAATGCAGTCGCTTTTGCTCTCTTTAATTTACAAAGTCGGGGGATTATGTTTATCGATCCTAAAACTAATGTTTACAAAGGAATGATAGTTGGGGAGCATAATAGAGACAACGATTTAGAAGTAAATGTTCTTAAGGGGAAAAAATTGACAAACATAAGAGCATCTGGCTCAGATCAAGCAATAATATTATCTCCTCCTAGAAAAATGACATTAGAACAAATGATGGCGTATATGGCAGAAGATGAGCTCTTGGAGGTGACGCCAAAAAGTTTACGTCTTAGGAAAAAACTTTTGCTTTCACATTTGCGGAAAAGAGCTTCTTAAAAAATATAGGTAGAAATGTTTGATTTTAACGTTCTGACAGGGTTGTGGATTTTCATTATTTTAATGGTAGGCACACCCGGTCCTGCAAATCTTTTGACTATGGCAGCAGGCGCTCAAATAGGTTTTATTAGATGTGTTCCTTTTAATTTTGGCTTAACCCTTGGTAAGTTTTTACTCAACATTGCAATGGGGCTGGGATTAGGTATCTTACTAGTAAACTTTAGTACTTTTCAAACATTGCTTAAGTTTTGTGGAGCTGGATATATGATATATTTGGCACTAAGATCATGGAATAGTAACAACCAAGCAAATCGACATGAATTAAATATTGGATGGAAGCAGGGAATACTTGTCCACCCTCTTAATCCAAAAGCTTGGGTTATGACGCTCATTGCCTGGACTGAGTTTGGTCCTCAGTTAGGTAGTTTTATATTTCAATTTGTAATTATCACCTCAAGCTTTGCATTAGTTCAGATCATTGTTCATAATTCCTGGAGTTTATTTGGAGCGATTTTAAATCGATCGATACCGAACAACCTCTTATTAAGCAGAATTTTAATTTTATTGACAATTATTGTGATTATTTGGGCGGTATTGATTTAATAATCAAAAATATTAGTTTTTAAATGGTGCATAAATAGAAATGTATAAAAAAACTGTTATGGTATTTATGATAGTTTCAGGTAATTAAATTGATGGGAAATGAATATGGCTAAATCTAAAACTATGATTGATAATGAAAAAACTAGAGTGACAATGTGGTCCTTTGAAGTTGGTGATGAAACTGGGCAACATGTTCATGAATATGATTATGTTATTGTCCCGATGTTAGATGGAGAGTTGAAAATTATAAATGAAGATGATTCTATATCAATCTCCAAACTAAATAAGGGTGAATGTTATTTTAGAAATAAAGGTGTTAATCATAATGTTAAAAATAATAATGAATTTTCATACAGCTTCATTGAAGTGGAAATTAAGTAGAAAATAAAACTTTATACAATTTTTATTTTAGTTATTAAAAAATCTTACGCAATGTGAACAAGCAGTTAAACGCCCTCAAAAATTCTAAAATCCCTGTCAGCTCCTCCATCTAAAACTTGAAGAGCTTTTTGATATTCATCACTATTGTATGCTGCAATAGCCTTTTCAAGGCTTTCAAATTCAATTAAAATGGTTCTTTCATTTTTGCCATTTTCTTTAGCGATTACTTTTGGAGCTTGAGCTAGAAATTTCCCCCCAGCTAATTTAAAAGCGGGGACTGCTATTTTTGCATATGCATCTCTTTTTTCGGGGTTAGCGGGACTTCTGTGAGCGCTTAATATGTATCCTTTTGGCATTGTAATTCTCCATTTTAAAATAAATACTATGTTAATCTCTCAAATCAAAAATTAAGATATAAAGATTCAGTTTTATTTTAAGGTTATTAATTAAAAATCATGATATTAATTTTTAATTATCTTTATAGTAACCGACGATGTCACCTTCAGTTGTTACTCCAAGACCATTTATGGTTCTGTTAACATAATTAAAATAGCAAATTATTTGATTTGCTTCTAAAAT
>Ga0208764_10002794_pt1 | contig 10866 bp, 9 predicted proteins | sample ETNtaG_18_FD_185762 | JGI IMG/M metagenome (GOLD analysis project Ga0208764, IMG submission 185762) | Marine microbial and viral communities from oxygen minimum zone, Eastern Pacific Ocean - ETNP201302SV91 (SPAdes) (version 2) | ecosystem: Environmental > Aquatic > Marine > Oceanic ... | reverse complement strand
TTCTTCTTCCGCTGGTGCTTCTTCTTCCGCTGGTGCTTCTTCTTCCGCTGGTGCTTCTTCTTCCGCTGGTGCTTCTTCTTCCGCTGGTGCTTCTTCTTTCTTAGAAGCTTCTTTCTTTTTTGCTATTTTTGCCTCAGCTCGCTGTTTACGACGTGCAAGAACATCTTCACGCTCAAGTAACCATTTCTTCATCTCCTTCTCAACATCAGCATCACTTAAACCCTGTTTAATTAAATGCCATTTATGCGCTAAACCAGAAGTGCGAAGTATATCATGAACAGTATCTGATGGTTGCGCTCCTTCTTTTAACCAATGCAATATTCTATCCTCTTTGAGAGAATAAATATCATCATCTGCAATAGGATTATACCAACCAACCTGTTCAATAGCTGCTCCATCTCTACGATTCCTTGAATCCATAATAACAAGTCTATAAAATGGTCTATTTCTACGACCAATACGTTTTAATCTAATTTTCGTCGCCAATCGAATTACTCCTTTTCTTCTTAATTATCCAAAAAACGATCTAACACCTAATTTAGGGGTCTTCATTTTACCAAATTTTTTCATCATTTTCTGCATTTCTGTGAATTGTTTTAATAATTGATTTACTTCTCTAACGGAACGACCAGAACCAGAAGCTATTCTACTTCTTCGACTTCCATTAATAATTTGAGGTTTTTTTCGTTCTTTTTCTGTCATAGAATTTATTATTGCTTCAGTCCAAATTATTTGACGATCATCCATATTAATTTTATTTTTCATTTTTCCAGGAACACCAGGGATCATATTCATAATTTCATTGATATTTCCCATTTTTTGAATCTGAAAAAGTTGATCTTTAAAATCCTCTAAATTAAATTGATTTTTCAAAATTTTTTCCTGCATAATTTTTGCATCAGATTCACTAACAACTTTCTCAGCTCTCTCCACAAGACCAACAACATCGCCTAAACCTAAGATACGGTCTGCCATCCTCTTCGGATCAAAAATATCTAGACCATCAATATTTTCAGATATTCCAATAAATTTAACAGGCTTATTAATTACTGAACTGATTGATACGGCCGCTCCTCCTCTTGCATCACCATCCATTTTAGTTAATATTATTCCTGTAATTTCAAGAGCCGCATTAAAAGCTTTAGCTGAATTCACTGCATCTTGTCCCGTCATTCCATCAGCAATAAAAAGTGTTTCTTTAGGATTAACAAGATCAGATATCTGCTGAATCTCTAGCATCATCTCACCATCAACATGTAACCTGCCCGCAGTATCTAAAATAACACAGTCAATCTTAGATTCCTTCGCTTGCTCAATAGCATCAGTACAAATTTTGACAGGGTCATTAGAAGTTGATTCAAAAACCGGGACATTTATTTTTTGCGCAAGAACATTTAATTGTTTAACTGCTCCTGGACGATAAATATCTGCAGCAACTAATAAAACAGATTTTCCCTGATTAATAATTTTATTCGCTAATTTTGCGCAAGTTGTTGTTTTTCCGGAACCCTGCAAACCAGCCAATAGTAGAACATTGCAATTTTGATTAGCAATATCTAGTTCAGAATTATGATCTCCAAATATATTTACAAGTTCATCATGAATAATTTTTATAAACTGCTCACCCGGCTTAACTGATTTGATAACTTTTGTTCCAATTGAACGATCTTTAACTTTTTGAACAAAATTTTTGGTAACATTAATATTAACATCGGCTTCTAATAGAATACGTCTAATTTCACGAGATGTATCCTCTATGTTCTTATCGGTAATTTTTCCTAGTCCGCGTAGATCTCGCAGCAAAGAATTAAATCGATCTGATATTTGGTTAAACATAATTTATATATTTAAATATGACTAAAATAAAGCCGAGGAAGTTAATAGCAGCTGTAGCTAATGACAAAAGAAATACAATTAAAAAAACTCACTGTAATATGGCTTGATCTTGGATGAAAAAATACTATTTACCTGGGACTTTACAACATAAATCTAATTTTTCATAAACCTTGGGGTCTCCAGGAGTATTGTTAGCATCATAACCAAGAGATGCAATTGTATTTTCAATCGCATTTATATCAACAATACTGGCATTATACATAACAGTTCCAACCTTTTTTTCAAGGTCTACATCAATCTTCTTTACGCCATTAAGCTTATTAAGACTATCAGTAATCTTACTTGAACACATACCACATTGAATAGTGCTCAAAGAGATCTCAACAGTTTTATTTTCTTTTTGATTCCCACAGCTGATCAACAAAATTAAACACACAGAAACAATTAGCCGCCACTTAAACATATTTTCTCCCAATTTGAAGTTTTATATAATATATATCTAGATCGAAATTTAGATAATTAATGAAGAATAAGTGTCATAAATACTATTTTTCTTTTATTTGAGTTTTCAATCTTAGTGAAAGAGAAATTTGCCATACAGTGCTACGTTGATCTATATCTCCCTCATTATCAACAAATGCTCCAAATATCATAAATGGCTTTTGGATATTGATTGATACTGCCCCAAACTTAGTATTAAATAAATAACCGATACTTGGACTTATTGCAAATGATTCACTATTTGGTTCCAATACTCCATTCCATTTCGCATTAGAGGAATAGGCAAACCTTATTCCAATATCATAAGAGCTCATTAACTGATCATACCTCATGAAAGAAGCAGATAGTGATATTGTACCCATTGTAGAAGGTAAATACCCGTATTTACTTTCAGAAAATGGATGTTCAATAATAATAAATCCACCTAAAAATACAGGATTTATATTTCTTTTTACAAATAATTGCCCTTCAATAATACCTTTGTAAGCACCACTGCTTAAACTAAAATGCCTATGACTTTTAAAAAGGTCTCCATCTAGAAAAAATGGATCGGATGTTAATACGCTACTACCCGGAATAACTAATCCTGCTCCTAAATAAAAACGTTTACCCAGCTCAGAACCTGCTTCATTAATTAAATACCTAACAATAATTTTACTATCTCCAAGTATACTACCAATTGCATTTCTAAAATTACTTAACGTTGTTTCATCTCGATGATGAATTGATTCATCTGATACATTCCAATGCATTTGACGAAGACCAAAAGAAACATTAAAGGCTAAATTTAACTTTTGCGAAAAACCATATACTATTTTTGGTTGTAATAAATATGTATTTAAAAGCCCAGAATGCTCAAATTGTTCAGTGCCTAATGCTTCATGCCACCATTCAATAATAGTAATACCGCTCTGTACACCAAAATATGCTACACCAGGTTGAGCACTGAAACCTTTATCTGACTCACCGACCGGCAAGGAAGGATTACTTCAAAGATTTCACTGACCCCAGAGCAATGAGGAGAACAATGAAAATAAAATTAATCTTGTTATCATAATTATTTAACCAATTTTGAAATTTTCCTAAAACGCTCTCCCTTAGCTTCACCTTGCATCTCAAAAAGTAACATTTCTACGCTAGTTTGCATTGCGCCTTCTAAGAGCATCCGTTCTATTCCTAGTTCTTTATTCTTAGATAATCTCGAGGAGATTGCATCTGTAACGATATGCACATTACAGTTTTTCTCAAGCAGATCCATTGCAGTTTGATAAACACATATATGGGACTCTATTCCTGCTAGAATGATATCTTTTGGGTTGATTTTTTTAATTGCATTGTTGAATTCTTCATTTTTTGCACAACTAAAAACATCTTTTGTTATTGGTTTTTGATCAATTAGCACATCCTTAATTTCAGGAATTGTGGGTCCTAATTTATCTGGAACTTGCTCCATCCATATAATTGGAATACTTAAAAGCTTAATTCCACGAACAAGTATATGAAGATTTTTAAATAGATTCTCTCTATCGTGCATTATGTGGGCAAGCTTCCCTTGAACATCTATAATAACAAGAACAGCATTCTTTATATCAAGCATAAAGCTCTCTTTCTACAATTATTTTCCAATCCACAATATTTTGATCCGTTTTTACAGCTACAACCTTATTCATTTTAAAGGAATTTTGTAAAGATAAAGAATCAATAATTTCTTTTTTTAAATATTCAGGCATAATCTTATATATTAAACTTATATGTGGATCAAATTTATATCCTATATCTGATTTTATCTGTTTATTAATATTTTTTTGCAATGATATTAAATCTTTGCTATCTAATAATTCAATAAATATAGTTTTCCAAAAAATATTCGAGTAACTAACCCTTTTTGAATTCACAATTATAGGTCCATAATTATCAATGGATTTATCCAGGATCTTAGCTAATTCACTTCTGTTTAATTTAAGGCCGCTTACCAGTGTACAATGAGGAAGAAACGGTACACTATTGTTAATACCTGAAAGATGATTAATTATATGTTGAAGATATAATGTGTCTTTATTATTAGGACAAAGCCAAATAGAAATCAAAAATAATTAATCCAGTTGTGATTTAATAAGCTTATCTAATTGGTCACGTATATCTAACAAATCATCTTTTAAAGAAGTAGATGTTTTTTTCTCATCTTTTTCTCCCCTTAAACGTGGAATTAAAGGCGTTATCCATCGATCAGTTATAGGATCTCGTATTACAAGGTTTTCTAATTTAGATATATGACTCTCATCTCCATAACGACTTAATAAATTTGCAGCTGTAGTTCTTACACTTCGGCTAGGATCAAATAATAAATCTTCAAATTCTTGTATTAACTCAGGATGCCTTTTTACATGTTTTCCAATTGTTGAAAGCACAGTTGAACGACATGACCAAGGAGCTTCTCCGTATTTAAGTAAAGCTTTAAGTCTTTTATAATTAGTCTTGTTATATTTAGATAAAGATCTTATAGCTGATTTACGAATAATGTCGTTGTGCGATTCTTGTTTCATTGCCCAATCAAATAATGAATCAGCAGTAACAGAATCAATAGAAAATAAAGTGTTATACGCATCATTTACTGTATAATCATTACTGGAATTCATCATAATATCTAACAAAAAGTTTCTGATTTTTATCCCTTTATAATTACGCAGACTGCGGATACATGCTCTTTTTACTCGATTATCCTGCCGATCTATAGAGTTCATTAGAATTTCGTCGCCTTTTCTAGGCTTATAAATTCCAATAGCTTCTGCAGCAGCTAAACGAACTCCATAAAATGAATCATTATTTAAAATATTTACTAAAGTATTTTCTATTGATCTCTTATGAGGATGATCCGCTAACTCTTCTATGGCCCATATGCGGTCTAGCACATGAGGTGCATCATTTGCTTGATGAATCAACTCACTATGTTTTTTATTAAAGGTCATTCTTTTAGGAATAATATGTCCTTCATCTACTAATACCATATTTGGAGCCCTTACTGAAGGTATTAAAAATGTAGATTCTTCTTCTTCAATCCATATTTCTTTTCTTACAATCTCGCCATTATCGATTAATACCGTTAAAGGCAATCGAAATAATGATGAGTTCTCCATATTCTGAGTTTGTTTAATCGTAAGCTTTACGTTTTTATTGCGACGATTATATTTGTATTTTATCTCTAATTCTGGTAGCCCAGCAGTATACACCCATTGATTGAAAAACCAATCTAGATTTTGTCCTGTAACATCTTCAAAGATCCTTTTTAAATCCTGTGATTCAACATTCTTATGCTGATATTCCTTAGCATAATGTCTAACTGTTCTCCAAAAAGCATCATATCCTAGCATTTGACGCAACATATTCAATACCAGTGCACCTTTTGCATAAATATTTGAATCAAATAGATCCATATCTGATACATAATAATATTGAACCATAGGCCTCGGGTTGGATTTATCTGCCCATTTGACGCTTGATAGCATCCATCTACGTCCATATTCAGCAGCATCTCTGCCCTCATCGTACTCTTGCCATGCATATGTTAAAAATGTGGCGAACCCTTCATTTAACCACGCATTAGCCCAATTTCTAGTGGTTAACATATTCCCAAACCACTGATGAGCAATTTCATGAGCTACTAATCCATCGCTAGTATGATCAGGTCTTGCTCTTTCAGTATGCATTGTCCCAGAACTTTGATGAATTAAAGTAATATTCTCCATCCCTCCCCACATAAAATCATCAATAATTATCTGGTCAAGTTTTTCATATGGATATGGAATTCCAGTAAGTTCATTAAAATAAGCTACCATTTCTGGACTACGACTAAATGATCTCAATGCATCGTCATCGGTATATTCTGAGGTTACCCAATAGCCAATAGATAAGTCACCATATTGATCCTCTATTCTTCGGAAATCACCAATTACAAAAGATATCAAATAAGATACCATAGGAAAATGCTCATGCCAATGAAAGGTTCTTGTAATGCCATTATCTACCATGCCCATGAATTCACCATTAGAAACTGCAGTATATGGTGTATCTACAGTTAATATAACTTCAAAAGTTGATCGATCATTTGGATAATCCCATAAAGGTACCCAATTATGATTATCCATACCCTCACCCTGTGTCCACGCCTGTACATTTTTATCTGGATAACTTTGATCATTTTGCACAAAATAAAGTCCTTTTTTGGGCCTAGCAATATAATCTATAGATAAAGTTAGAGTATCATCAAACCCATATGTTCTATCTAATTCAATATTAAGTTTTGGGCCATTTAGAGAATATTTTAAAGGACGGTTATTATTTATAGAAACTTGTTTTATTTCAGTATCCTCACAATCCAGCTGAATAATATAAAGATCTGTGCGAAGAGAACTCATAATATGAGTTACATTTCCTACTACTGTACTATCATCTAAGTCTACTTGAATATCTATCTTTGAATGATGAATATCTACATACCGATCTGGGGTTGGATTATATGGCACTTCTTCAGATTGAATAAGAGTGCAAAGAATAAACAAAAATGTGGTAATTATTCTCAACTGTCTACCTCCATTATGGTATAAATTACAATTATAAAATATTGCTAACAAATTTTGATTTAGATAAAGATAGTTTTAAGTTCGGCGCCAATTATGGAATTTCTATTAACTTATAATAAAAAATAATGTCTTTGATTAATAAAATTAGAAATAAAGAAGCTCATATAGGAGTTATTGGCCTAGGGTATGTAGGTCTCCCTCTTGCTGTAGAATTTGCTAAATGCGGTTTTCATGTTACAGGTATTGATATAGATGATAATAAAGTCACATCTATAAATAATGGAGAAAATTATATATCAGATATAGATGATTCATTATTAACTAATCTAGTTAAAAAAGAGAAACTAAAAGCAACAAAAGATGATAGCATTATTGCGCACCTAGATGCAATATCAATTTGTGTCCCCACTCCATTAAGTAAAGTAAAGGAACCAGATGTATCTTATATCATTAATGCAGTTAATTCTATTAAAAAACATTTACATAAAGATCTATTAATTATTCTGGAAAGCACTACTTACCCAGGGACAACTAAAGAGGTTATTTTATCAGCAATGAAAGAATCTGGATTAAAAGTAGGAAAAGATTACTTTTTATGTTTCTCTCCAGAAAGAATCGATCCAGGGAACAAAAGTTACAATATTAGCAACACACCAAAAGTTATTGGGGGGATTACAAATGAATGTACAAATGTAGGCCAAGTGCTTTATAGTCAGATAGTCCAAGATGTAATTTCAGTATCTACGCCAGAAACAGCTGAAATGGTAAAGCTTCTTGAAAATACATTTCGTTCAATAAATATTGGCCTCGCGAATGAGGTTGCAATCATGTCTGAAAAACTTGGCATAGATGTCTGGGAAGTCATCGATGCTGCTAATACAAAACCATATGGTTTTATGAAATTTACACCAGGTCCAGGTTTAGGAGGTCACTGTATTCCTATTGATCCACTTTACCTATCTTGGAAAATGAAAAACTTAAATTATAATCCTAAATTTATTGATTTAGCATCAAGTATAAATGCCTCTATGCCGGAACATGTAATTGATATATTAAAAAAATCATTAGAAGCAAATCATAAGAAGCTAGAAAATAGTAAAATACTTTTATTAGGAATGGCATATAAAAAGGATATAGATGATATTCGAGAATCACCATCATTAGATATTTTATATCTATTAAATCAATATAAATCTAAAGTAGAATACTTTGATCCCTATATTCCAGATTTTATTTTTAATAAAAGAAAAAAAACAAGTTTAAATACTATCAGTAGTGATATCCTTAAAAAATTTGATGCGGTTATCATTTTAACAGATCATTCAAATGTAGATTATGAACTTGTTAAAAATAATGCTAATCTTATTCTTGATACTCGAAATGTGTACCCGCTAAATAACGATAATCATATATATCGACTTGGCGTAGGTAAATCTGAATAAAATAATTATATTTTACTCTAAAAGCGTATGAAGCCAAAAATACATCTTATTGTAGGAGCTCGACCTAATTTTATTAAAGCACATCCTGTTTATAATAGTTTGCATGAGCTAAATAAATTCGAACTTAAGCTAGTGAATACCGGCCAACATTATGACCAAAATATGTCTGGTATTTTTATTCAAGAATTGGGAATGCGGCAACCAGATATAAACTTAGAAGTTGGAAGCGGACTACATGGTGAACAAACTGGAAAAATACTATCATTGTATGAGCAAGTACTAATCAAAGAAAAACCAAATTTGGTCATAGTCTTTGGAGATGTTAATTCTACTATTGCATGTTCTTTAGCTGCTATAAAGCTTGATATTCCTATTGCTCATGTTGAGGCTGGTTTACGTAGTTTTGATTGGAAAATGCCTGAAGAAATAAATCGAGTACTTACTGATAGATTATCTACATTTTTATTTACTACTAGCCCAGAAGCTAAAAGCAATTTAGTCAATGAAGGTATTTCAACTAAAAAAATACATTTTGTTGGAAATACAATGATTGATTCTTTAATCGAGTTTAAAGATAAATTTGATAAATCAAATATTAGGAAACTTTTAGATATACATAGTGATTATGCTTTAATCACATTACACCGTCCTTCCAATGTAGATGATGAAAAAAATCTAAAAAATTTGATTAATTCTATTCAAAATACTAGCAAAATTATCCCTTGTATTTTCCCCATTCATCCTCGGACTAAAAACAAACTCAAGTCAATAAATCTCTACAATAAATTAATTAATAATAAAGATATAAAACTTATTGACCCTCTGGGGTATATTGATTTTATGTGTTTACAAATGAATGCCCGCACAGTGTTAACAGATTCAGGTGGTGTGCAAGAAGAATCAACTTTCTTCGGTGTTCCTTGTATAACGGTAAGAGAAAATACGGAAAGGCCTATTACAATATCCAAAGGCAGTAATAAACTAATTGGTACTAAATATGAAAAAATCCCTAAAGAAGTGGGAAATATAATTAATAATAAAAGTAATAAATATTCTATTCCAGCTTTATGGGATGGGAAATCTGCAAATAGAATAAGTAAAATTTTAGAATCTTATTATTAATTATTTCAAAAAATAGTTGTTTAGGTATAAGCAAGTATTTAATATCAGTCAAATAGTGTCATTGTGATACTATATAACAAGTAACAATTGGAGGAAACATGGTACGTTTTCGTTATTTAGTTTTATCTCTACTTTTCGTTATTTTTGCGGTAATGCCTCCTGTATTTGCCCAAGAAGGAGAAGTAGTTGAAGAATCTGCAGTTGAAGAAGAAGCCGTTTGGGGTGATGAAACAGCTGCTGATGAAGTAGCTCCCGCTGAAACTGCGCAATTACCTGCGCCAAGTTGGGGCATTAATTTAGGATTTGGAACTGCCTTAATGGCTGGTGAATATATTACAACTTCACCAAGTGGCTTAGGTGTAGTTGTAAATACACCATATGCAATGGATCTTGGTCCTTTAAATGTAAATTTCAGCGTCTCATTACTGATGAGTAATGGAATGGTCGCTGGTGCAACAGAAGTTGATCTAACACAAATATCTGTTAATGCAGGTGCTTTCCTTCCTGGAATGCCTGTGCAAGCATGGGTAGGTGTTGGAACTGGAGGATCTGGAATGGGTATGCAAGTTGGTGCTGGAGTGCCACTTAATGCATTTATGCCTGATTTACCAGTTATAGTCACTGTTGGTGGTATGGCTAATATCTTAACTAAAGTTCATGATGATGCTCCTGATAAAACTTATACGGGTATGGGCTTCTTAATGGTTGGGATGCCTTTTTAGGCTAATAAAATAGTAGATTAATTACAAAAAAAGGGCATTATAAATGCCCTTTTTTTTTTCATAAATACAACGTGAATAAAAAAATAGATATATCAGTTATTATACCAGTTTATAATGAGGAAACCACATGTAATGATATAATTAACAAAGTCAAAAAGATTGACCTTGTTAAGGAAATTATTGTTGTTGATGACTGCTCTACTGATTCTACTTATGCAATTCTTAATAATATTGATGGTATCAATATTATAAGACATAATAAAAACATGGGTAAAGGAGCTGCAGTTAGAAACGGCTTATCTCATGTTAAATCTAATTATGTGATAACGCAAGATGCCGATTTAGAATATTACCCTGAAGACTATTATAGATTGGCAGAAGTAATAAATTCAAATAATATTGAAGTGGCTTACGGAAGCAGATGGTTAGAAAAACCGATTGAATGGAATGTACATTACTTAGTCAATCAAATGATAAGTTTATTCTCTAATATTTTTAATGGAATTTTTATAACTGATATGCCAACCTGCTATAAATTAATGCCAACTTCCGTCCTTCGATCTTTAAATATACAATCAAATGGATTTGGCATTGATGCTGAGATTACTGCAAAATTATCGAGAAACAATAAATCGATTAAAGAAATTCCAATTAAATATTCAAAAA
>Ga0208764_10002793_pt1 | contig 10867 bp, 8 predicted proteins | sample ETNtaG_18_FD_185762 | JGI IMG/M metagenome (GOLD analysis project Ga0208764, IMG submission 185762) | Marine microbial and viral communities from oxygen minimum zone, Eastern Pacific Ocean - ETNP201302SV91 (SPAdes) (version 2) | ecosystem: Environmental > Aquatic > Marine > Oceanic ... | reverse complement strand
CACCCGGAATGTCCTCCAGAAGTTATTGCAGAATCAGATTTTACCGGATCTACTTCTGGAATGAGTAATTATGTTAAAAAAAAACAACCAAAAAAAGTAATGCTGGTTACTGAATGTTCAATGAGTGATAATGTTCAAGTAGATAATCCAAATGTTCAGTTCATTAGACCATGTAATTTATGCCCATATATGAAAACGATTAGTTTGCCAAAAATATTGGAATGCCTTGAAAAAGAGACTAATGAAATTCTTATACCTGAAATAATTATAAATAAAGCTCGAAGGTCTGTCGAACGTATGGTTGCTATAGGACGTAGTCATTAAAGCGTGAAAATAAAAAAAATTCTAAAAGAAGCAATGTCAGAGGATTTAAAACCTTCTGGAGATATCACTACTCGACTTATAAAAAATAATAATAAAATAAAGGCAAAAATTATTTCAGATGAAAATTGCATAATAGGTGGTTTATATTTTGCAAAAGAAATTTTTAAATATTCAGATAAAAAAATTATTTTCAAATTAAAAACTAAGGATGGAAAAAAAATTAAAAAAAATAAAGTTGTAGCAATAATAAACGGAAAAGCTAAAGCTATTTTAAAAAGCGAGAGGGTGGCTCTTAATTTTTTGAGTCTTGTTTCTGGAGTAGCAACAAAAACAAAAAAATTTGTAGACAAAGTCAAGGGCAAAAACTGTAAAATTTGTTGTACAAGAAAAACATCACCAAATTTAAGATCAATACAAAAATATGGTGTTAAACTTGGAGGTGGGTTCAATCATAGATTCAACTTAAGTGATGAAATTTTAATAAAAGATAATCACATCGCTATAGATGGAAATATTAAAGAATTAGTTAAAAAAGCTATAAAAAATAGAAAAGGAAAAAAAATTACAGTAGAAGTAGATAATTTAAATCAACTTAAAAAGATTTTAGGTTTAAGATTCAACAGAATATTATTTGATAATATGAATGAAAAAAATCTTAGAAAAGGAGTTAATTTATCAAGGAATCTTTACGAAACTGAAGCTTCAGGTGGAGTTACTTTGAAAAATGTAAAAAAAATTGCTGCAACAGGTGTTAAAAGAATATCAGTAGGGCAAATTACGCATAGTGCACCTTCTATTAACTTTAAACTAGAGATTTAAAATTTTATTTTTTTTTCTTCAAATATGCCTGTGCGGCTGCAAGACGCGCTACAGGTACTCTATACGGAGAGCAAGATACATAATTTAGTTTAGTTTTTTCACAAAACTCAATGCTAGCCGGATCTCCACCATGTTCACCGCAAATACCTAATTTAAGAGATTTTTTTTCTGATCTACCTCTTTCTGTAGCTATTTTTATTAACTCCCCTACTCCTCTTTCATCAATACTAACAAATGGATCTTTATAAAAAATTTTATTTTCAACATAATCATTAAGGAACTTTCCTGCATCATCTCGACTAATACCAAAGGTAGTTTGGGTTAAATCATTAGTACCAAAACTGAAAAAATCAGCATGTTTTGCTATATCTTTTGCTCTTATAGCAGCACGAGGAAGTTCGATCATAGTTCCTACATAATATTTTATTTTTATTGAGTGTTTTTTTTGAATTTCTTCTACTGTATTTCTAACTAAATTTTTCAATATTTGAATTTCTGCAGCTGTAGAAACTAAAGGAATCATGATCTCAGGTATTACTAATTTTATTTTTTTCTTTTTACATTCTGCTAAAGCTTCAAAAATAGCTTCACATTGCATTTTATAAATTTCGGGGAAGGAAATTCCTAATCTGCAACCTCTATGTCCCAGCATTGGATTTTGCTCGTGAAGTTCGTTGATTCTAAATTTAATATCAGTACGAGACATATTTAGTGCTTTACCTATATCATCAATATCCTTATCAGTTTTTGGTAAAAACTCATGCAAAGGTGGGTCTAGTAATCTGACTGTAACTGGCAAACCATTCATTATTTTAAAAATTTCAACAAAATCATTTTTTTGATAAGGTAGTAATTTTGAAAGAGCGTCTTTTCTATCTTCCAATGTTTTGGAAAGAATCATTTGTCTAACAGAAATAATTCTTTTTTCGTCAAAAAACATGTGTTCCGTTCTGCACAAACCAATCCCTTCCGCACCAAAATCTCTCGCTATTTTTGTATCTGCTGGTGTTTCTGAATTTGCTCTCACTTTAAGTTTTCTATATTGGTCGGCCCAACTCATCATTTTAGAAAAATCTCCGGATATATTTGTTTTCACTGTAGGAACCTTGCCTAACATAACCTTTCCACTTCCTCCATCTATAGTAATAACATCACCGGATCTAACTTCGTATTCTCCTGATTTAAAAATTTTATTTTCATAGTCAATTTTAATTTCGCTTGAGCCAGAAACGCATGGTTTTCCCATTCCTCTTGCTACAACTGCAGCATGACTAGTCATTCCACCTCTAGCTGTGAGAATACCTTTAGCAGCATGCATTCCATTAATGTCTTCGGGAGATGTTTCGATTCTTACTAAAATTGTATCTTGCATTTGTTCTTTTAATCTTTCAGCTTCGTCAGCAGAAAAAGTAACTTTTCCACTAGCAGCTCCAGGGGAGGCTGGAAGACCTTTTGCAATTATTTTTTTTTCTGCCTTTTCATCTAACGTCGGATGCAGCAAGGTATCAAGTGTATTTGGGTCAATTCTTAAGATTGCTTCTTTTTTGGAAATTAATTTTTCTTTAACCATATCAGCCGCAATTTTTATTGCAGCTTTGGCTGTTCTTTTTCCAGATCTAGTCTGTAACATCCATAGTTTATTATTTTCGACAGTAAATTCGATATCTTGCATATCTTTATATTTTTTTTCTAATTTATTAAAAATTTTTTTCAACTGCTGAAAAATTTTTGACATTGATTTGTTTGCAAGAAGTAAGTTTTTTGGAGTTCTTGTGCCTGCAACAACATCCTCTCCTTGGGCGTTAACTAAATACTCTCCAAATATTTCTTTTTTTCCTGTAGATGGATTTCTTGTAAAACCAACACCAGTAGCACAATCATTTCCCATATTACCAAATACCATTGCTTGTACATTAACCGCTGTTCCCCAGTGATCAGGTATAAAATTTATTTTTCTATAAGTTTTTGCTCTTTTGCTATTCCAAGATAAGAAAACTGCACTTATTGCTCCCCATAATTGTTCATTAACGTCTTGAGGAAAATTTTTTTTGACTTTTGTTTTAATAACATCTTTAAAATTTTCTATTAAACCATCCCAATCCTCTTCTTCAAGTTCAGTATCCTGTATTACTCCCTTAGTTAATTTATAATTATCAATTAATTCATCAAAAAAATGCGATTCAATTCCAAACACCACATTTCCATACATTTGGATAAGTCTTCTATAACTATCTTTTGCAAATCGTCCATTATTTGTTTTATTTTTCAGACCTATAACAGTTTTGTCATTTAATCCTAAATTTAAAATTGTATCCATCATACCTGGCATAGATACTCTTGAACCAGATCTTACTGAAACTAATAATGGATTTAATAAATTTCCAAATTTCTTTTTTGATATTTTTTCAATTATACTAACTTCCTTTTTTACTTGTTGAATAACTTTTTTAGGAATTTTTTTTTTATTATTGTAAAAATATTCGCAAACTTTAGTTGATATCGTAAATCCGGGTGGAACGGGTAATCCTAGCTTGGCCATTTGAGCTAAGTTAGCTCCTTTTCCACCAAGGATATTTTTGGAGTTAAAACTGGTTTGCGTTTTATTATTGTTAAATCTATAAATTAATTTATCCAACTAAGCACCTTCAACTTTTGAAAAATCTATAAAATTATTGTAAGTTTTACAAAACATTTGTAACAATTCTAAGCGATTTTTTTTTATATCTAAATTTTCGTCATTTACAATTACATTTTCAAAAAAATTATCAGTAATTGATTTTGCTCCCGCTAGCACTTTAAGTGTTTCCTCATAACTTTCATATTTTTTCACACTTGAAAAATACTGGCGTATTTCACTTATTTTGTCATATAAATTTTTTTCTTCATCTTTTTTAAATAAGAAAGACTCTGGTTGTCCTAAAACCTCTTCTTTTTTACTTTTTAACTCTTGTTCGACAATATTTGAAGCTCTTTTATATGCTCCAATAATATTTTTGCAAATGTCTTTGGAAATGTTCTTATTAATTATTGAACATTTTTTATAAAGAGATAGAAAATTATTGCCTACATGCGAGCTATCAACAGCTTCTATAATATCATTTCTTATTTTTCTTTCCTTTAAAATATTTTTAAATCTTTCTCTTAAAAAAATTAATATATCTTTAGTGACGGAATCATTTTTAAATTTTACATCTTGTTCCTCATATGTAATGATAGAAAAATTAATTAAATCTTTTAATTGAATATTTAATTTATTTTCAATTATTATTCTTAATAATCCAATAGCATTTCTCCTCAATGCAAAGGGATCTTTAGAACTTGTAGGCTTCTCATTAATTCCAAAAAAACCCACTAACATATCTATTTTATCAATTATGGATACCGCAACACTGATAGGTTTTTTAGGAACATCACTATTAATACCAACTGGCAAATAATGATCACTAATTGCCATAGAAACATCTGGTTCAAATCCTTGTTCAATAGCAAAGTATTTTCCCATGACACCTTGAAGTTCTGGATATTCTCCAACTAAATCTGAAACCAGGTCTGCTTTACAAATTGATGAAGCTATTTCTGTTTTTTCTTTACTTAAATTTAATTGTTCAGAAACTACATTTGCTATTTTTCTTAGTCTTTGAGTTTTGTCATAAAATGTTCCTAAATTATTAAAAAAAGATAAATTTTTTAATTTACCTACTTGTTTAACTAGATTTTGCTTTTTATTTTTATCCCAGAAAAATTTAGCATCTGACAATCTAGCTTCAATAACTCTTTGATTCCCGATTTTAATATAACCTTTTTTATCTGGCAGATTTGCAATGATTAAGAATAAATTTGTTAATTTGTCGTTGTTATCAAAAAGTGGAAAATATTTTTGATGATGTTGCATGGTAACTATTAAAATTTCTTGTGGAACTTTTAGGTAAATCTCATCGAATTTACCAATAATAATATTAGGTTTTTCAACTAAGTTAACAACTTCTTCGATCAATTTTTCATTAAAATTATTTTTTAACTTTCTGCTAAAACAAATATTATTCATTTTTTTTATTATAATATTTCTTCTTTTGTCATGATCTAAAATTATATTTTGAGACTTGAGTATGTTTAAGTAGGATTTAAAACTATTTACCTTTTTCATTTTGTCTTCATTTGTTCCCTCTATTGAGGTCAAATCACTAGTTTTGAGATGAAAAAAATTAAAATTAATAACTTGATTATCAAACAAAGCAAGAATTGATCTTAATGGTCTTCCCCAATTCAATTCATTGACTGACCATCTCATCGATTTTTTCCATGAATAAGCTTTTAAAGCTTCAGGTATAATTGATTGAAGTTCTTTTAAAATATCAATTATTTTTGGTTTAATTTCAGCAAAATAAAACTCTCCTTTATCTAGTTTTTTTTTGTATATATCTGTTTTATTTAAATTATTTGTTCTAATAAAACCTTCTAGCGCAACTTGAGGAGCGTCAATTTTTGGTCCTTTTATAATTTTTTTCTTTTGTTCTATTTTTTTAGGAATTCCATCTATAATAAAAACAAGTCTCTTGGGAGTTGAAAAAGATTTACTTGATGTATATTTAATTTCTTTTTTTTGTAAACTTTCAGTGATATTTTTTTTAATTTTTTCGCGAGCATCAATTTGAAGTTTTGCAGGAATTTCTTCGCTAAAAAGTTCAATAAATAATTCTGCCATCTTTACTTTTGGCTTTCTAGCCATGCTTTCCCTGAACCTTTAGCTAATTCTCTTATTCTAGAAATAAATTCAGTTCTTTGAGCAACGCCTATTACACCGCGGGAATCTAGAAGGTTAAAAATGTGGCTTGCTTTTAAACACTGGTCATATGCTGGTAATGGAAGTTTTTTTTCTAATAAAAACTTACATTCCTTTTCTGCTATTTCAAAATTTTTTAACAAGTGTTCTGTATTAGCAAACTCAAAATTATATGCTGAATATTCTTTTTCGGCCTGATGAAAGACGTCTCTATATTTTATTCCATCATTGTTCCATATAAGTTCAAATACATTATTTTTTCCTTGAGTAAACATACATATTCTTTCTAGTCCATAAGTCAGTTCAACTGAAACAGGCTTGCATTCTATTCCTGTCATTTGTTGAAAATAAGTAAATTGAGTTATTTCCATTCCGTCACACCAAACTTCCCATCCTCGACCAGCAGCACCAAGGGTTGGGCTTTCCCAATCATCCTCTACAAATCTTATGTCATGCTCTTTATGATCAATTCCTATTTTTGACAAACTATTTAAAAAAATTTTTTTTATATTATCTGGCGAAGGTTTAATTATAACTTGAAACTGATAGTAATGTTGTAGTCGATTAGGATTTTTTCCATATCTTCCATCCGTCGGCCGTCTTGATGGTTGAACATAAGCTGCCTTCCACGGTTTTTCTCCAAGTGAACGTAATGTAGTTGCAGGATGAAATGTTCCTGCCCCAACTTCAATATCGTATGGTTGTAAAATTATACAACCATAGTTTCCCCAAAACTTCTGTAAATTTAAAATCGTATCTTGAAAATTTACTGGGGTGGGTTTTCCTTTTTTTTTTAATTTATTATTTTTGGGCATTTATAAACCAAATTTTTGCCATTGAGCTCTTTCCTCTAAAACATTTGCAATACTATCAATTTGATTATCGAGTGATGATGATAATTTTTTAGCTATAAAACTTTTTTGTTTCTCAAATTTTTTAATCACAACATCTTCACCAAATTTTTCCCTTAAAATTTGTTCTGCATTTCCAATTCCATCAATTAAACCTAATTTTAGTGAAGAAGATCCTGACCAAAATTCTCCTGTGAAAGTATTATTTTTTTCAGTATCCACAAGTTTTGAACCTCTGCTAGATTTAACTACATTGATAAAATCCGAGTGCAATTCTAATTGTATTTTTTTTAATTTTTGAATATCTTCTTCTTTTTCTTCTTTAAATGGATCAAGTGTGCTTTTGTTTTTTCCTGCAGTGTAAACTCTTCTTTCTATCCCAATTTTTTTTATAGCATCTTGAAATCCAAAAGAAGCGGAGATCACACCTATCGATCCTACAATCGAACTCGAATTTGCATAAATTTCGTCTCCCACACAAGCTATAAGATATCCTCCAGAAGCTGCTACGTCTTCGGCAAAAACCAAAACTTTTTTCTTATTTTTTTTTGCGAGTTTTTTTATATAGCTATATATTAAATGTGATTGAACTGGTGATCCTCCTGGTGAGTTTATAGATATTGCAATTGCTATAGCTTTTTTAACGGAAAAAGCTTTATCAATAATTTCTTGCTGGCCAACAAAATTTATACCCTGCTTGAATCTTCCAACTGAACCAATAATCCCAGAAAATCTAATATGCGGGATTATCTTTTTCTTTTTAAAAATTTTAAATATTGAAAACATGTGATGGTCTATATTCTAATTATCATAGTTTTTAGATTCTTTTAAAGTCTAAGTAAAGTTATATAGCTACCTTAGGTTGTAATTTACTAGGTGCGTCACTAGTGATCTAAAAGAGTTTTTTTTAATATAAAATAATAGCTATAATTATTTGATGGGATCGGTAATACCTTTAAAAAAAGAAATAGATAATTCTTACTTGAGACTGAAAAATCTAGTTGGAAGTAAATTAGATAATGTTACTCAGCTAATAAAATATAAGCTTGCCAGCGAAATAGACCTTATACATAAAATGACAGACTACCATGTAAAGTCTGGTGGGAAAAGAATCAGATCTTTATTGACATTAGCATCTGCAAAATTATGCGGATACAAAAATGGAAATAGAGATGTAAATTTGGCTGCTTGTATTGAATTAATTCATAATGCAACTTTATTACATGACGATGTAATTGATGATAGTGATCTTAGAAGAGGAATTAAAACTGCAAATTCAATTTGGGGAAATCAATCTTCTATTTTAGTTGGGGATTATCTCTTTAGTCGTTGTTTTGAAATGATGGTAGAAGATGGATCACAAGAAATATTAAAATTATTGTCTTCAACTTCATCTAGAATAGCTCAAGGTGAAGTTTTGCAACTAGAGCACAAAGGGGAAGTAGATCTATTAGAAGAAACTTATTTCAATATCATAAATATGAAAACAGCTGCATTGTTTGCCGCTGCAGCTAAAGTCGGTGGTTGTTTAGGAAATAAAAATAAAAAAGAAAAAGATGCTCTGGAATCATATGGAAAAAATCTTGGTTTAGCATTTCAAATAGCTGATGACGCTCTAGATTATTTTTCTTCAAAAACAATTTTTGGAAAAGAAATTGGTAAAGATTTTTATGAAGGAAAAACAACATTGCCTTTAATTATAATTTTTCAAAGAGGAAATGATGAAGAAAAAAATTTCCTTAAAGAAATATTTAAAAAAAAGAAAAGAGGTAAAGATGATTTTATTAAAACTCTGGCACTAATAAATAAGTATAAGGCAGTTCAAGAAAGTTTTAAAAAAGCTGAATATTTTGTTAATGTTTCGTATAATGCTATTGGAATATTTCAGTATAGCAAAGAAAGAGAAGTTTTACAAAATTTAACTGAGTTTAGTCTTAATAGATCTTTTTAAGGATATAAAATTTCTTTTTTCCAATCGTTTGAAACTTTACTATATTTTAATCTTTCATGAATCCTATATTTATCTCCCAACCAAAATTCAAATGATAAAGGAACCAAGCACCATCCCGACCAATTTTTAGGTCTTGGAACACTATTTTTATCTTTATATTTTTTTTTGAATTCATCAATCTTGTTTAAAAAATCTTGTCTTTTATTCATAACTTTTGATTGGTCTGATGCCCAAGCACCTATTCTGCTTTCATACGGTCTGCTTTTAAAATAAGCATCGGCTTCACTATCATTTACCTGACTAACGCTTCCTGAAATTATTATTTGTCTTTGAATACTTTTCCAGTGGAAACACATAGCTGCTTTAGGATTATTTTTTAAACTATTGCTTTTAGGACTATTGAGATTTGTATAAAAAACAAATCCCTTTTTACTTGCCTCTTTTAATAAAACCATTCTCACCCCAGGCTCATTTTTATTGCTTATAGTAGCCAAAGATAGTGCATTGGGATCATTAATCTCCTTTTTTTTAGCTTCAGACATCCATATATTAAACAATTCTAAAGGATCGTCTAAATCCATGAAACAAGAGTCTAAACCTAATGAGTTTTTTTGATTCATAAAATCGTCAAAATATTCTATATAATACAATCTAATGTCATTTAATACTTTTGGAAAGATATTTCGTTTTACTACATGGGGAGAATCTCATGGCCCTGCTATTGGCTGTGTTGTAGATGGTTGCCCTCCAAATATTAAATTAACTGAAAAGGACATACAGGTAGATTTGGATCGGAGACGCCCAGGAAAATCAAAATTCACATCTCAAAGGAAAGAGTCTGATAAAGTAGAAATATTATCAGGTGTTTTTCATGGGAAAACAACAGGGACTCCTATTTCAATGGTTATTTATAATAAAGATGCAAAATCTAGAGATTATGAAACTATTAAAAATAAATTTAGACCAGGTCATGCCGATTACACATATCAATTAAAATATGGAATTAGAGATTACCGAGGTGGAGGAAGACAATCAGCGAGAGAGACAGCAGCTCGAGTTGCTGCAGGTGCAATTGCAAGAATTGTCTTAAAAAAATTATTAGGTAAAAAATTTAGAGTTGTTGGTGGAGTTATTCAACTAGGACTTCTTGGTTGTGATAAAAGCAATTGGAATGAAAAGGAAATAAGAAAAAATCCATTTTTTTGCCCTGATAAAAAATCAATTAAACTTTGGGAAAAATATTTATTATCTATAAGAAAAGCTGGTTCTTCATGTGGTGCAATAATTGAGCTTAGAGCATCTGCTGTCCCTGCAGGTTTGGGCGCGCCCATATATTCTAAGCTGGACTCAGATCTTGCTGGAGCATTAATGAGTATTAATGCTGTCAAAGGTATAAATATTGGAGCAGGCATGAGTTCAGCTTTTTTAAATGGTGAAGAAAATTCTGACGAAATTAGAGGTGTAAAAGGTAAAGTTAAATTTAAATCGAATAATGCAGGTGGAATATTAGGTGGTATATCTTCTGGACAAGAAATAATTGCCTCTTTTGCTGTGAAGCCAACTTCTTCAATTTTAAATAGTAGAAACACAATTGATAAAAAAGGTAAAAATACAAAAATTTCTGTAAAAGGTAGACATGATCCTTGTGTTGGAATTAGAGCCGTCCCAATTGGAGAAGCTATGATGTCTTGTGTGATATTAGATCATTATCTATTAAACCGTGCTCAGTGCGGTTAAAAAAAAATTAAAATTTTCTATGTAACAAAAATTCAACTGATTGCAATAAATCAGTCGATTTATTTCCATGCTTTTTAATATTTGAAGATATTTTCTTATTTAAATTATTTACGTATCTTAAGGTTTTTTTATATCCCATAAGACTAACTAATGTTTGTTTGCCTTTTCTTGCATCTTTTTTTGTTAGTTTTCCAACAATTTTTGTATCTCCTTTAAAATCAATTAAATCGTCAGTAATTTGAAATAATAATCCTATATCTAAACCAATTTTTTTAAGTAAATTTCTTTTTTTATAATTTAATTCTTTAATAATTCCAACAGATTCGCAGCAAAATGCAAATAATTTTCCTGTTTTGTTTATTTGCATATTGATAATTTTTTTTTTTGAAATTTTCTTATTTTCGT
>Ga0208764_10002792_pt1 | contig 10871 bp, 13 predicted proteins | sample ETNtaG_18_FD_185762 | JGI IMG/M metagenome (GOLD analysis project Ga0208764, IMG submission 185762) | Marine microbial and viral communities from oxygen minimum zone, Eastern Pacific Ocean - ETNP201302SV91 (SPAdes) (version 2) | ecosystem: Environmental > Aquatic > Marine > Oceanic ... | reverse complement strand
GATCAAAACATCGGTACGGCCACAAACATAGAGACTATGCATGACAAATCATTTTTTATTCACTTAGTGGATACTATACACGACAAATCATTTTTTATTCACTTAGTGGATACTATACACGACAAAATAATATGATATCACATCACCATTTTTAGAATATAGAATAAAAAAAAAGAAAAAGTATTAGTTACTCGATAATAGATCTTAAGAAAATTAATTAAAAAATTATTAGTCTTACTCTTCTACTTTTTTCACTTTTACTGCATTTGGGCCTTTTTCGCTCTCACCAACGTCGAACTCTACTTTATCTCCATCTCGGATGTGACCTTCGATTTCTGTCTTGTGAACAAACAAATCTTTGTCTTCACCCTCTCTTTCGATAAAACCAAAGCCCTTAGTTTGGTTGAACCATTTTACGGTACCTGTTTCCATCTTATTCTTTTGCCTAATTATTACCTCTATTAACATTTCTATTACCATCTTAGGCTTGACTAATAATATTTACATAAAATTAGGTTTAACTAATGAATTATTATAAAAAATATTAGGAAAACCTAAAAAAAATAATGTTTATTATGTAATAATTACATAGTATTATATGCAGAAAAAAATAATCAATGAGTCACAATCAACATGGGTGAAATTTTGGTCATGGTATGATAGACATATCACTGAATCACTGATTCTAACAGCATTCATAATTTACATTCAGATTCCACATATGTTCTGGAATGCTGATTTGTATTTACAAACAGATATGATAAGTAGGGTTCATCCAATACTTGATTTCTTTTTTTATGGAATTGACTTGATAGAGATTTTTCCCATGATCAATATTGGGTTTCTTATCTACACTAGGATTAGGAAGAAAAAAGAATCAGAAATAAATGCATGATTTTTTTCATGCATCTGGATTTTTCTTAAGAAAATTTTTCAGTGCAATTTTTAGTGCCAAAGTTTCAATTTTTAGAGCTTTTTGTCCTGCAAGAAAAAAATCAGTTGAATCAGAATTCACAAGTATTGAACTTGCACCATCTTCCATCTCAATCTTTCCAGTGGAGCCATGACTAAGAAGTTCATCAAGTTCATTCAAATCTTCATGTCTTACATATAATGTCTTTTCATCATCTTCATCAAGTATCCATGTAAATCTACATCCCTGCTCACCTGGAAGATATGGTGTGTCAATTCTAAATTCATCAGTCAATAATCTATTCATATTCAATACCCATAAAACAATTCTTAAAAAGAGAAGGTTAATCTAGAAGTCATTTCATTTTTCATACCTATAATGATAGAAAATCTATGGCTCATTCCACTAGGATTTGCAGCTGGTGTATTGGGCTCAATTATTGGACTTGGAGGAGGAATAATTGCAGTACCTGTAATGACTTTTGCAGGATTCCCACCAACATTAGCTGCAAGTAATAGTCTGTTTGCGGCATTTAGCAATGCAGTTGCATCAACTGCTACATATGCAAAGCAGAAAAGGATTGAGTATGGAATAGGATTGAAATTAGGTTTAATGTGTATTCCAGGAACTATTCTCGGTGCATTTGTTTCTGATATAATGACACCAGTCATATTTCAAATTCTATTTGCCTTAATTCTAATTTCTTCTGCAGTGTACATTTTCATCAAAAGAAAGATGTCGGAAAAATCATACAACTTGAAAAACTCTATGATGGTTTTTGCTGCAGGTGCAAGTTTTTTTGCTGGGGTGATTTCAAGTTTGTTTGGAATAGGTGGTGGTGTTGTATTTGTCCCACTAATGGTAATTGGAATTGGCATATCAATGAGGAAATCTGCACCAACATCACAATTGGTTTTGATATTTGCATCACTTAGTGGTTTAATCGTTCATTCATTATTAGGCCATCCAGATTTTACACAAGCTTTACTCTTATCTATAGGAGCATTTGGTGGTGGCCTATTAGGTGCACGATTGTCATTAGATATCAAAGAAACAAAGTTAAAAATCCTTGTTACAATTGTGTTATTGATTGCGGCAATAAAATTAGTTATAGATTCGATGGAGGTTCCTTTTTAATCCTGTAAAGATTTTTTTTACAGGATAGAACAACTTCCCCGTCTTCATTTGTTCCTTCAAAGTCAACACCAATCAAACCAAATTCATCATCAAGATCTTTTTTCTCAGATATAGTGAATTTGATTTTAAGAATTTGGTCTGTGTATAATGGTTTTAGAAATCTGGTTTGTCTATTTTCCCAGTCTTTGTCGCCATCAATACCATAAAGTATAATTAGATTTCCATAAATTTGCCGTAACCTAGTGAACTCACCTTCCATACGAGATATCATTGCTCTACCAGAAACAATCTTAGGCTCTTTTTTACCAGTATCAATCTCAAACATTGCATTTTTTATTCGTGAAAATCCTAGGTATTCATCAAGCTCATCAGGTGATATTGTTGTTGTTGATTGAAATTGAACACCAATTTTTAGTGAGGAAAACTTTTCCATTTCTATCTTGATTCGTCAGGACAAAATATTACTTCAGAACTCGAACCCGCTTCTTTTGTAACCAAGTAATTTATCGTGTTTACAAGATTTTCATCACTAGGATCTTTTCCATCAACAGTTCCTGGTAAAACTACAAACATTCTAACATTTGATTTTAGAACGTCACTTAATTCTTGATTAACTGTAGTTGCAAATGGTCTTAATGCACCTCTAAAGACTTCAGCCTTTGCTCTTGCATGACCGCCAACTTTTTTTCCTGCAGGAAGGGCTGGTCCAACGATTACAATTCTTCCATAACTTTCATTGAACAATCTTGGGTCATCAGAGCCACCTGAAACAAATGCTTCCATTGCACGTTGAGCCACTTGAGCTGGTGTATTGATAAATCTGTTAACTAAACTGTCCCATTCACTTCTAGATAATTCAGTTAATTTTGAAAATTCAGGAACATTTCCTGTTACATGAATGAATAATGCATCAGATTCACTTCCATCACCAATAACTTTTGCACCTTTTTCTTCTAATATTGATTTTAGTTTAGTTGCTTTTTGTAATGCGTCATCAGAATCATCATTTGTAACGACACATGTAATTCCCTCAAAGTTATTTTTCTCAGTTTTAGGAACAGATGATCTAATATGTGACTTGACAGGATAGAAAACTCTATCACCTGGGATTATTTTTCCATTGAGAATTTTTGACTGTTCATCACCAACAAGAGTTAGAACCGTTGTTGCAACTTGGTCTTGTGACAAAAATTGTTGATCTGGGATCATTGTTGATGTGTTTTTTTGGATCTTTTCAGCGATGTATTGAACCTTGTTAAGTAGATTAGTAAGTGTGGTTTCTGATTTACCTATCTTCTCTGCAGCAGATTTTATTCCATCTTTGATAGTTTGATCATCTTCACCTAGTAAGCCCACAATTTCTTTATTTGCAGATTCAACTTCACTTGGTGAAAGTTCTTCAAATCCACTTACTCTAAGAAATTCAGACGCAGCTTTTGGATAAACTGTTTTGTAAATTCTATCTGAATGGACAGGGCCTGGGTTAGTTCCAATCGAAACTATTCCTTTCTCTGTTAATTCCCATGACATTGCTTCAACAAGTCTATTCTTTGCACCCTGTGATGCTGTATATGGACCTCTGAATCTGTATGGTCTTTGCTCCAATGGTCTTTCTTCAGCAAAGAATGTAGAGATTGTAATAATTTTTCCACCTTCCTTCATTACCTTTAATGACTGAACAGATGTCCAGAATGTTCCTGTCAAATGAATATCTACAGTACTTCTAAAATCATCTAATGGTGCATGTGCAAAACATGTTACTGGTCCTGAGACTCCAGCATTGTTTACAACAATATCTACATTGATGTTTTCACTTTGTAGTGAATCAAACATCCCAGTGATTGCTTTTTCATCACTAACATCAACACCTGAGAAGATCTTTACAAACGCATTCGTCTGTTTTTCATTAATTATTTCTTGAAGCATTTTTGAAGTGCTTTCTAATGGCTCTTTTCGCCTTCCTAAAATTATCACACTTGCTCCACTCTCAACAAATTTTTTGGCAACCGTCATACCAATACCAGTTCCACTTCCTGTAATCAGGGCGACTTTATCTTGAAATTGTAGCATAGATAATTTCTAATTGAATTGTAATATTAATTGGTTGCCAACGAAATTAATCTTTATTTGAGGGCTTTTTAGAACAAAGCCCATGCATGATACTGAATCAGAAACATTTGTGATTAAATCAATACCAGAAGAATATTCAGAAAAATTAGAGAAGATCGGCATTTCTTCATCTCCAATAGAAATTGCCACTGATGAAATGGAGAATGATGATTACTATAGTAGAGTTTTTTCGCAGACAACAAGAATGATAACTAACAAAGGCTGTCTTGAAGTGAAGGGAAAAAATATTGACGTCATTCAGATAATTCAGAAGGGCTAGAAATGCAAGATCCAAATCCACTTCCATGGGGAGCACAAGATAGATTTCAAGCTCATTTTATTGTACGAAAAAAAGTAGATGATGTACTTAGTTACTCAGCAAGAGTTACTCAATCAACTACAGGTCATTTTGGTTCAAAAAAGATCATTGATATCAAATGGAATGGCGGAAAGATAGCAGATGTATTAAATTCAGATTCATCATTAAAGGAGTTACTAATTCAGCAATCACCTGATGACGCAACAATAAGCATTGACCCAACAGGTAACGGTGTCAGAATTTATGGTAAATGGAAAAATAGTTTTGAATTTGGTGTCACAAAGGACCAATTTGAAATTTATGACAAAATTGCTGGTCACGTAAAAAATCTTTAGGCCTTCCACCAATCTAGTGCCATATAATCAACTTTGTTAGTTCCACGAGGAATTGCTAAAACAAATTGTTTTTTCACACTAGCCGCTAATCTTCCAGCTAGGACAACATCAGTTGACGAAATATTTTCATTTCTGTCATAAACTTGAACTAGAAATGGTGCATGGTCAATACCAGGTCCTTTTTGGTATACTGCAAAATCACATCCAAATTTTATTCCTGGATTAACAATGTAACCTTTTTCTCTAAAGTCATTATAGACTTGAAATTTTTTATTAAAATTATGATGATGCTCTTGACAAATTTTTAACATTTCATTTTCTGTAATTCTTTTTTTATTTCTATGAATCTTAATTTTTGATTTTATCATCAAGTAATAACCTTCTATAAGATCTAAAATTAGTGGTACATCAATTTCATCATGTTTTGGTTTAGAAATACCAATTGGCTTTCCATAATAACCATTATCGAATAATTTTTTCGAGTCTGATATGTTCCAAACTATTAACCTGTTTTCAATTAATTCGCTTTTCAATTATAAACTCAATGCTAAAAGAATGAAGGAATCTGAAACTTCTTGACATTTATCTGCCATCTCTTCAATACCTTCAATTGTATCCTTCATCAATAACATTTCTTTTGTTGTTGAAATGTCAAGTGATTTCAATACCATTTGCCTATATTTGATGTCAATCTCACGTTCAATTTTTTGTGTATCTTGTGCTAATTCTATAGATTTTGCAGAATCTGTGTTTAGACTTCGAATTATCTCATTTAATTTGTAAATTTCATCTACAACAAGTTCAATTAATTCTGTTAATTCTTTATCAAGTTTTGAAGTTTTTAGGGTGGCAGGTTTGATACTTGATAATTTGAATGCAATGCCGGTGATGTATCCAGCAATCTCATCCATAGTATAAGATGTATTCAATAAATTTTCACGATTTAGAATTAAACCGCCAACATCAGCAACATCACGAGTGATTTTCCGTCTAAGTGTTTCTACCTCTTCTTCTAATGATGCTATTTGTTCTAGTGTTTCTTTGATTTCGTTTTTATCTTTTTTAACTATTAGTTCTGGAAGTGCAGAAAGACTTCTAGCTGCATTAAGTATTCGATTAATCTCATCCTGTAAAACAGCAATTGCTTTTCTTTTGGCTTGAACTTCTAACTCCCCACTATACATAAGAGATTTTTGTTATTATGAGACTATTAATTAATGCTTCTTAAAAATTTGTGGCTGGAAAAATTAAATAGACTTTTTCTGACTTTTGTAAAGTGCAATAACTTCTTCATCAGTAGAAGCATCTTCTACATGTTTTTCTGTTCTTATTTTACCAGTGAATTTTGGGAATCTTAACGCTAAACCACTATCCTTTCGTAGAATAGCAAATCCTGTTTTGTGTATGGGACTTAAAGTGATCTCTGATGCAACAATTTCAATTACAAGATTTGGATCAAACCAAACATCAGCTTCCATATCACTCTCAACTCTTGAATTCTTCTTTATGGTCACAGTTGGAGAAAGTATTTGGTATAATTGATCTAGATTATCATCTGTAAATCCAGTACCAACTTTACAAATACTTGGAAAAGTATCATTTTCACTATTATATGTTGAAAGTAGTAGTGTGCCGTATCTACCAGTCCTTCGCCCTTTACCAAAAAATGCACCAATAACAATCAGGTCTAAACTATCTCCTAACTCATTTTGATACTCACGTTTGAGTTTTAGCCAATTACTACCACGCATTCCTGCTTTGTATGGTGATCCTGGCATTTTGAGCATTAGTCCCTCACAGCCAGAATTAATAGAATTTTCTAGTACTTCTAAAACTTCCACCTCATTTTTGATCATTGACATTGGAATTATTCTTGCAAATTTGTCCTCTTTTACAATTTTTGTTAAAATTTTTCGCCGTTCTAAATATGGTAATTCAATTGTTTTATTTCCATCATGATACAACACATCAAAAAAATTCACTGTGATTGGATAATCAGAAACTGCTTTGTCTATTTTATATTTTCGCCGTCTATGCATTAATTCTTGGAATGGTAAAAAATGATCAGTATCTTCATTCATAGCAACCACTTCTGCCTCTAAAATACAATCATCACATGTAAGCATGTTATGGATTTTTTCAACAATGTCAGGGTAATACTGTGTAATTTGCTCTAAACTTCTTGAGAAAATCATCACCTTATCTCCCTTCTTATGTATTTGTGCACGCTCGCCATCTAGTTTGTATTCAGCAGCAAACTCGGTTTGAAATTTTTTCACAGCTTCTTCTTCACTTTTTACTCTATCTGCAAGCATTGGTCTTACTGGACTAAACACTGAAATTTCAAATTTCATTATACCGTCAATTCCTTGATTTGCAATAACTTCAGACACATAGCCAAGATCACTAGAAACATTGTAAGCATGCTCAATTAATTCACGATTATCTTTTTCTCCAGTGAATGCAATTGCAAGTGCATTCATTAGTGTATTTTCCGCTATACCAAGTCGAAGTGTACCAAGCAGAATTTTTAAAATAAACTTAGCTTCATTTGTTGTTGCATCATTTAACAGACTGGAAATATACCTAATCTTCATATCTTGTGAACGTTTCCCCTCAAGATTCGCAATCTTAAACAATGTATCATAGACTCGTTCCAATGTTATAGTCTCAGTAGAAAATGTAGTTTGTGTTTTTTCTTTTAGTATATTTGCGGCAGTTAAACCAAGATCACCACCAAATTTGTAATCATCTTCAATTTTTTTAATTGGTATGCCAGCTGATTTTGATATTGATTTGATTGCTAATTTTTCTGCGATTCCTAGCTCGACACCTTCAAAATTTGGCCTTATTTTCCCTTGTATAAGATATACAACTTTGGATATCACATCAGTTGGTGTACTTTTTAAAAGTTCAACTAGAATTTCAGTGAGCTCAAGACGTTTTGTTGTAGTCTCCATCCTCTCAAAGAATTCTGCAAGTTCAGCGAATTTCATTATTAATTAAATATGCTAAGAGTTTGAATAGGTTTTGTTCTATATATATCGGAAAATGACTTTTTTCCTATCTTCTGTTAATTCAGAAACCAGTGCAAAGTTGCTCAGTGGGTAATCATCTTTGTATTTTTTCATAAAACTCCAGGCAACATCATGATTTTTGAATTCAGTACGAACACCAGGCATTACAGTTTCATTTCCATAAACATCAAAGCAAATTATACTATATGCCTTGGGTCTTCTGTGTGGTTTTGCTTTAAGGAACCATGCAATCGCAAATACACATGCGACTCCAAGTATCATCCATGCACCAATATCCTTGAAGATTGGTAGAAATAGGTTTGGAATACTCACTGCGAATAATTCTATCATAAAGTGCGAAAATGATGCAATCGCAACACCTGTAACAGTTAATGTATTAAAAATAGTAAAAATATTTTTCAGCATATTTTAATAAAAAACACATTTGATTTAATCTTTTTTATACATAGGATCTCTAGTCAGGATCTTCATATTTTTCTTTTCTGTCATCTGATTTTGTGTCTGCACCCATTGCAGTCATTTTGCTTTTCAGTACATCCATTCTGGCTTTGTATCCTTCTGCATATTCCAACTCATCTGGCACTAGTGTTGCTGGATGTATGAAACCCTGTCGTCTCATATCCAATGCTTTTTTGGTCGCCAGTTCTCTAACATAGTCCCAATCCGGTGTCGAGAATCCATCAAATGGGCCTGTGAATTTACCGTTATGCATGCTAAACACAAGTGATTCAACAATTGGAATACAAAAATTAATTGTTGCTGCAGAATTTAGTTTAACAGGCATCAATGGCATATTATGACTCCCTCGAGTGTTACCTGCAACAAAATGTGGAAAATTAAATACACTTCCAGCTTCTTCGGTAGCTGGAAACATTTTTTGAGTTCTTATCAGGCAAACGGGATCGTCTTTTCCTACATATGTTCCTGCTATATTATGTAGTCGATCAGTTGATGCATCCATTATAGGTTCTCCATCTTTTGTTGTTACAGAAGATATGACATATCTACCAGGATACATCAATGCTGCTTCTAATGTAGGTTTGTCTTCCCACAATGATAGTTTTGCAATAGACGCCTTTTCTACATCCATTACATAAAAAATCACACCTTTAGCAAGAGATTTGTTTACAATTAAACCAGTGTTGCTTAATGCATCGACAAATAATCTATACATTGGATAATTGAATGCCCCAGGCTCTGTTTTATCTGCTGCAAATACCGTAAATGCTTCATTTGGTCGTTCTTCAAATTCTAATTCTGCAACACCTGGACCCATACCTTTAACATTTCCTGAAAAAGAATCCTTTAGCAAATCCTGACCAGCTCCATAGAGACCTTCTTCTTTTGCCACTTGTGTCCCTGCCTCGAATGCGTCCCATGCCAGTTTATGGATCTCCTCATTGTCAGTTCCTTTAGTGTGGCTCATTACGATGTGTACATCGTCACCACAATAACCTATGTAATAGTCCAGTAGAAGATCGCCAGAGTTTTTTACAGTATGTTTTACTGCTTCTAAAAGCCCATTACTTGGTTTTGTGTGACCACCTATACCACCAACATCAGCTTTGATCACAGAAACAGTAATTTTCATAATTTGTCTTTTGTCATCTTTGATTTATAGTATTACGTCTAAATCAGGAATTGTCTATGATCTAAAAATTGGAAAAAAAACAGCAAAAATTTCAAAAAAATCAAAATCCTAATAAAGCCCATCCCATACGAAATCTCAATGGCAGATAAACCACACCTGAATATGATCATTACAGGTCACATTGATAATGGTAAATCCACAACAATGGGTCATTTCTTGATGGATCTAGGTGTAGTTGATGAGAGAGCAATTGCTCAACATGCCGAGGAATCTGAAAAGACTGGAAAAGGTGATACTTTCAAGTATGCTTGGGTTATGGATAATATCAAAGATGAGAGAGAAAGAGGAATTACTATCGATCTCGCTTTTCAGAAATTCGAAACTCCAAAATTCTTCTTTACACTAATTGACGCTCCTGGTCATAGAGACTTTATCAAAAACATGATTACTGGTGCATCAGAAGCAGATGCTGCAGTTCTTGTACTTTCTGCAAAAGAAGGCGAGACAGATACAGCAATAGCACCTGGTGGTCAGGCTAGAGAACACGCATTTCTGTTAAAGACTCTTGGAGTTGGTCAGCTTATTGTTGCAATTAACAAAATGGATGATAGTAAATTCTCAGAAGATGCATATAACACAGCAAAAGCAAAAGGCGAGCAATTAGTAAAATCAGTAGGTTATAAATTAGAAAATGTTCCATTCGTTCCAGTTTCTGGATGGACTGGTGATAATTTGGTTAAAAAATCTGAAAATATGCCATGGTACAAAGGTAAGACATTGATGGAATCATTCGATGACTTTACAGCACCTGAAAAACCAATCGGTAAACCATTACGTGTTCCAATTCAAGATGTATATTCAATAACTGGCGTCGGCACTGTTCCAGTTGGACGTGTTGAAACTGGTGTAATGAAACCAGGTGATAAAATTGTTGTAATGCCATCTGGAGCACCTGGTGAAATCAAATCAATAGAAACACATCACACTGAAATGCCAAAAGCAGAAGCAGGTGATAACATTGGTTTCAACTTAAGAGGTGTTGAAAAGAAAGATATCAAACGTGGTGATGTTTTAGGTTCACCAGATAATCCACCAAATGTTGCAAAAGAATTCAAAGCACAAATTATAGTTATTCATCATCCAACTGCAATCGCACCAGGTTATACACCTGTAATGCATGCACATACAGCACAAGTTGCAGCAACAATCACTGCATTCAATGCAAAAATCAATCCTGCTACAGGTGCAACTGATGAAGAAAATCCAAAATTTTTGAAAGTTGGTGACTCTGCTATAGTTACCATTAGACCAGTAAGACCAACACCTATTGAAACATTCCAAGAATTTCCAGAGATGGGAAGATTTGCATTAAGAGACATGGGTGCAACAATTGCTGCCGGTGTTGTTAAAGAAATTACAGAAAAACACA
>Ga0208764_10002787_pt1 | contig 10884 bp, 7 predicted proteins | sample ETNtaG_18_FD_185762 | JGI IMG/M metagenome (GOLD analysis project Ga0208764, IMG submission 185762) | Marine microbial and viral communities from oxygen minimum zone, Eastern Pacific Ocean - ETNP201302SV91 (SPAdes) (version 2) | ecosystem: Environmental > Aquatic > Marine > Oceanic ... | reverse complement strand
TCATCTCCTCTTCTTATTTCGGGCCAAATATGTCCCATTTCAGTCATTTCATAGAGCTGTACATCTACTTGATTGCTGCAATTAGAATAGTGTATTAACTTTCCCGATTTACCATCGCTATTTGCATCTTGGATAATAGATTCTGTATCAGAAGTACAGTTGTTAAAACTTGCCCAATATTGTGCTACCTCTTCCAACGATTTAGTCCATGGTGAACTACTTATATATGGAACTACTGAATCTGAGGTTCCATGTATCTGCATAATAGGAGTAGGATGAGAAGGACTGCAATTATTCATAACATTTTGACTCATAGAACCAGTTACAGAGGCTATCGCTGCAATTTCATCCGATAAAAAACAAGCTAAAAAGTAACTCATAAAACCACCATTGGACATCCCAGTAGAATAAACTCTTGATAGATCTATAGAGTACTCAGCAGAAATTTTATCTATTATTGTAGATGTAAAATCTATATCGTCAGTTGTGCTTGCGGAAGTCCAACTCTCTACATTCCAGTGAGTTGTTCCTTCTAGAAGCGATCCTTGGGGAATAACAATAATAAAATTTTGCTCTTCTGCCAAATTCCTAAAGTCACCATATCCTATTTGAGAATAAGCATTACTTCCGTAGCCGTGGAAATTAAAAAGCAGAGGCACTTGCTGACTGTGACTGTAAGTTTGAGGAATGTAGACAGTAAATTCTCTTTCTAAATCTTTGTGTGTAAATTCACAAAAAAGTCCCCAACCATAAGAAGCACAAATATCGTCTAAGCTCTCAGTTGCCGTAGGTGGAACAGGAGGAACTGGAGGAGCAGGTGTTGTACTACCCCCCCCTCCTCCACAAGCAATAAAAAGAATTAATAAGAAATAAAGGAATACATTCTTGTTCAAGATTAGTTCTCCATCCAGTGCTTATGAGAATAACCAGATGGATCTATCAAAACACCTGGGTTTAATATAGATTTAGGATCAATCTGTTTCTTGGCTGCCAATAGCATGTTTTTATAACCTTCAGGCCTTTGCAAGTCATAACCTTTTATACGATGGTCTCTACCTACTGCATGGTGGTGGGTTACTGTTCCTTGTTCAGATACACATATCTCATTAGTAGCTATTTTTATATCTTTCCAAACATCAATCATTGTCTCGGGTGTAGCGTAAGCAGAATAGGTAAAATAAGGAGCTAAGCCGTCTGGATAAGTATGAGTTAATCTACAAGTTACAGTCACTTCTCTGTTTGTAATTTCTTTAATAGCAGCTGCAGCTTTTCTTTTTAATGTCTCAATAAACTCATAACCTTTATCCCAAGTTATAGAGGTTTCAAAGGTATCTTGTATGATTCCTCTTCTTATAGATGCTTCTCTGAAATAAGGAGCTCTTATAAAGCTATTCCTCCAATTCCCTGAGGCTCCAGATTTATGAGCATCTTCTTTCTGTTCTTTAGGTAATTCAAATTCTCCGCCTTGTGATTCTGCAATTTCCAGCGCTCTATCTAACCACGGCTGCATGTCATGATCTGCAGATTCAAAACTAATTATGAGTAAATGACTAGATCCATCTCCGGCGCCATTAAACATTGCTTCGTTAGCATCCAATAACCTACAGTTAGCAGGGAAAAGTGCGGATTGACTGATTAAACGAGTTGCATTTAAAGCTTTTTCATAATCTTTAAATTGAACAGAACAAGATGATCTAAAGGTTGGTCTATCTTGAAGTCTTATCCAAGATTCAGTAATAACTCCTAATATACCTTCAGAACCAATAATCATACGATCTGGACTTGGTCCAGCACCAGATCCTGGTAACCTTCTAGATTCTATTACTCCCGAAGGAGTTACCGTTGTGGTAGATTCCACAAAGTCATCAATGTGAGTATATAAGGTGGCGTAATGACCTCCGGATCTAGTTGCTATCCATCCTCCAAGAGTTGAATGTTCAAAACTTTGAGGGAAATGTCTTAAAGTTAATTGATGTTCTTTTAATTGATTTTCTAAATCAGGACCAACTATTCCTGCTTCTATTCTTGCTGCCCTACTTTCCTTATCTATCTCTAGAATTTTATCCATCTTTCTCATATCCATAGAAATCACTCCAGAATAATCACCTCCTACATCAGTTTCCACCCCCCCACATACACTAGAACCTGCACCATATGGAACCACTGCAATTGAATTTTCATTTGCCCAGTCCAAAGTGTTAACAACTTCTAGTTGACTATTAGGATATGCCACTAGATCAGGAGGATTTGGAAAGATTCCTAAAATAGATCTAGCCAGATCAGGAAAGGATTTTCCATAAGCATGATTTAATCTTTCTAAATGATCATCAGTTAAAACGTTTTCTAAAGAGCTTGGAATAGATACTCTTGGTGTGGGAAGGTCTATATCTTCAGCTTTAGGAATTGGGACTGCTTTCACTTCATCTAGAGAGAAGTTTTGAGCAATTCTGTTCTCTATAGACTTGTCTTCTTCATCAGTTAATAGTTGGTCTTCGTATCCCCAACCCCAAAATTTTCTTTTCCTCATCGTGACTCCTTAAAATGTTATCTTCTTTATTAAGATTGCTTGATCTCCTCTGTGAACAGGTGAAGATAGCCCTGTTCTTTGATCCATTAAATTTCCTAAATGAGAAGGCAGTCTAGTACTTATATCTATTAAATAAGCTCCTTCAATAAATTTGTAATTCTCAAACTTCAACATAATTTCAATTTCTTTGTCGTATATTCCGCTTAAATAAATAAAATAAAACCCTTGATAACCTCTATCTAAAGAAGGCTTCTTTTCTCCACTCCCTAGATTAAAAGAAAGAAGATTAGAGCCTTCTGGAATCAATAAAGCAACTCTGTCTGCAGATCTATTGCTTTTTATTTTTAGTTTAATATCTCCATTTGGCATGTATATTTTTTCATATTCAGGACCTTCCCAGCCGCTTGAAACGCTAGAGTTCCAGTTACTATATAAAGAATCAGAATAAGGGAGTAATTTCTTAGTGCTACCTGTATCAACAAAAGAACTTAAAGGTTCCATTAGCTTTTCACCGCTAGAAAGATGAATGAAAGACTCGCCCACATCAAGATCCTCAAAATAATTGATATTTACATGTTGAGGTCTATTTTCAGTGTATAAATTCATATTGGACGCTAACACCAGGATAAAAAGTGTGCTGAAAAATGTGACCAGATTTGTTCTCTTGATGTCTATAGAAAACACAAAAGGAGATAGCAATATTGCATATAGCCCTATTAAAGGTAGTACAGCAGAAATTAATTTATAACCCTGACTTTGTTCTAATGAAAAGATTAAACCTATAGTTGTCGGAAGAGCTAAAACTAAAGTTAAAAGACAAAAGGTTAGTTTTTTATCTGATTTTATAAAATCAGAGACGAATAATATTATAGAGGAAGCGAGTAATGGAATAATAAAAGTGTTTGCTGCGTCTGGGAGATAAAATACCGTCAAAATACTGAGGATAGACCAAAATAACCATGCCCCATAAAGCATCTCTATAGGATTTAAAAACCTTCTAACGATAGATACACCAATTAATGCGCCAAAAATTGAAGATACTACTAAAAGAGATCGGTAAGGCCACTCTATGCCTGGCCAACTAATTATTTTTCCAGAAATTAGAGAAAGAGCATAAAAAGAAAGATAAGCAGATAAAACTGTAGAAACTAAAATTATAGGCGAAGATAAAATTCCTACTGAAGCCTTTATTAGATTAGTCTTTGATCTTATTAGGCTCAGTAACAGCAGCACAGAAGCAAATAAGGTTAAGATAAAGCTATAGCTGGATTTCCATTGTGTCCAAACTCCATACAACTTACCTCCGTAAACATACTGGTCCCCCATATCTCCCCAATCACTAGAAGCCAATTCCCTAGCTAGAGGCAATATGTTTTCTCCATGGTGTTGTAGAGTTCTTAGGTCTAAATTATCTACGGTGTCGTTTGGGGTGTGATAATGATTTCTTTCACCAGCAAAAGCAAAATCTATACCTGGGACATTAGCTCTTTTAACCACACTAAAATCAGTATCATTTGGCATTCTCTTAAAAACTTCTTTTACAAATGAGAATCCATAAGCACTTGAAGTTTTATTAGAATAACTTTTAATTAGTAATTCATTCTTTGTCGATGTCCTAAGAACCATGCTATTTCCAGATGAACCACTTCCCTCGACATTCAAAACTATGCCTACCTTTTTTGCCAAATCATTTTGTTTAAAAAATCCTTCTGCACCTATTAAGCCAACTTCTTCAGCATCGGTAAGCAATATCATGATTGGATGTTTAAAAGGTGCTTCTAATTTCAAAGCTCTAGCAGCTTCTAAGATAGCAACTACTCCTGCTCCGTCGTCCCCTGCACCAGGAGCCATTGGTACCGAGTCATAATGTGCCATTAAGGTTAAATAGGGTAAATCTTCTTTTCCTGGAATTATGCCAATTAGATTCTCAACTTCAGCGCAACCTGAATATCTTGTTGCACAAGCCCATGTTTTTTGTTCTTGATGCTCTATTTCTAACTTATCAAATTCTTTCGTTAGCCTTTCTTTTATAATTTTATTTAACTCAGAGCCTACAGGGTGGGGTTTATTCTCTTGTAAAAGGACTTCCAATATATTGAAGGCCCTTTCTGCAGAAAATTGATCTTCGGACGCATCTAAGCCCTTAGGATTTGGAGATTGCAAGGCAGAGTGTTGTACAAAAAACAACAAAAGTGTAAACAGTGCTGCTGCAATGGCTAAGTATTGCTTTCTTAGTTCCAAAATTTAACTCTTATCGTCTTACAAAGTTAGCTATGCTTAAAGCCGTTTCATCGCTAACTTCCATGCATCCTAAGAATATTTCGGTTCCATGAATTGTTCCCATAACTTGTCTACATTGTGCTTCTACATCTGCTTCTCTAAGTAAACGATAAAAATTTACTCCTTCGTCTCTAAGAGGGTCACATTCATTTACTATTATGTAAGTTCTTGGCAATCCTTTGACATCTTCGACAGTGCAAAATCCCGGCCAAGCCAGAGGATTCTTATTATTAAATTCTTCTATCCCATAAATTATTGCCCCATGTGAAACACCAGAAGAAGAATGCAAAGAAAGCAATAAACCTTCATTCTCAACCGAAGATGGATTTTCGGGCAAAGGCCAAGCGCCTGCAATGTAAGGACATATTGGATACATTCCCGTTATAAGATCTAACTTTCCTTCCAGCTTTAACCTTAGAGTAGTGGCTATAGTCAAATTACCTCCACCACTCTCACCAGCTATGATTATTTTGTTTGGGTCAATATTAAGTTCAGAACTGTTCGCATGCACCCATTTTATTCCGGATACACAGTCATTTAAGCCTGCTGGATAGGGAGCAACTTCTTCAGCAGACGAAGGCCATCTAGCATTCCTGAAATCAACCATTGCTACTGCTACACCTTGACGCGCTATACACCTTCCCCATGCTTGATAAAGTTCATCAAGACAAGAAGACATTTCCATTCCTCCTCCGTGAATATAATAAACACAGGGAAGGGTTTCATCACTGTTTGGTCTAATGTATTGGATCTTTATGGTATTTCCATCTGGGTCAGAAATAAACTCTTTGGTAGTAGTGCTAAGCCCTTCACTAGGAACTAACTCTTTGTAGTGAGGAGCATTGTTTACCTGCTCCATTATTGCTTTACCCATTTTTGCTTCTTCTGTCTCTTCGAAAGCTAACATTTCTTCTCTAGTAGCATGTTCAGTTAAAACACTATCCACCTCTAAAAGACCAAAAACATCTTTGATTCTTTTATCTATTCTAGGATCTTCTGAAATTTTATTTGCCATTGGTTCTCTCTCCTTTTTTGAATTTATACCAAGTATCTCTTCTTTCGATAAGATTTTCTACTGTTAATAAAGAACATTTATATTTCTTACTTTTAGCTCTTTTATTAAACCAACTAAGTTCAAGTGTATCCCTAAGAAGAACAAAAGTTCTATCCCCTCTTTTCCAGAATATCCTACTAGCTGTTTCTTCTAAGCTCCTTCCTTGTACAAGTTTTGGATCTGCACTCAGGTTAGATTGAGACGTATGATTCCAAATAACTTTCTTACTATCTAAATCTATTTGTAGCCATATCTTTGTATCGTAATCTACAGAGCATTCAAGGCCTTTGCTTTCAGGGTAAGCATAAAAAGTTATTAATAAAACAGCTATTAATAATAACTTCATAATAAAAAACTAGATCACATAAACAGAAGGTTTTCTATCTATCCAAGGGTTAGACTCTTCTAATTGCCTAGCTACATCAATTAAGGTGCTTTCTTTTCCCATTCCTGCAAAAAAATGCATTCCTAAAGGAAGATTGTTTGGTCCTACTGCACAAGGAACAGTTATGGCTGGAAGGCCTGTCATATTTGCTAAAGGCGTTCCAGGGATTATTTTAGAACACTCCTCAAACCATTCATCGAGGGTTATTCCAGAATTTAGAGTGATAGAACTTTCTAGTTTTGGAGTTCCTTGAATAAAAGTTGGAGAAAGCAATAAATCATATTCTTCAAAGAAATGGCCTAGCTGATTGTTAATTTGACCTGCCATTCCTAAAACTAGGTTTTGGTCAAAAGCTGAAATCTTTTCTCCTGCTTCGACCATTTGTAGAGTTATAGACTCTAGGTGCTCAGAGTTTGGTTCTCTATTAGTTATTGGAGCAGTTGTTTTAACCACGAAGTTTGCCATTGAAAACCATATAGTTTTAAACGCTTCAAAATAATCCATAGAAACAACTTCGGGTGTTGTTTCTTCAACTTGATGTCCGCTTTGCCTAAGTGATTCAGCGATCCTCTCTAATTCTGATTTTATCTCAGGATGCATAGGATGAGGGCCCCAATCATCTAAGCTAACCGCAATTTTATATTTCTTAGGCGAATCAGTAATTATCGATAAAAATGACTCTTCTTTAAAATCATTAATAATTCCTTCACCAATAGCTGGTTTAGAGACAGCATCTAAGAAAGCAGCTGTATCTCTGACGGTCTTACTATTGCAACCTTCTGCAATAATGGGTGAAGAGATATCGTTTGCAATAGGGCCTAAGCTTATTCTTCCTCTACTTACTTTTAATCCTACATTTCCACAGCAGCTAGCAGGTATTCTCGTAGAACCTCCACCATCATTGGAATGGGCAAGTGGAACTACTCCAGAAGCCACTAAAGCAGCAGATCCACCACTGGAACCTCCAGCTATATGTTCTGTATTCCAAGGGTTCTTGGTTGCTCCATGAGCCACTGATTCGGTTGTTAGTGTTAAACCAAATTCAGGACAGGAACTTCTTCCCATAAATTGAAAGCCTGCATTAATCATATTCTGAGCAAAATTAGTGGTTATGGGAGCTACAAAACCTTCTGTGAGTCTTGAGCCTCCTTCTTGCTTAATACCCGCAATAGAAGCTCCAAGGTCCTTAATAAATGTAGGAACTCCTTTAAAAGGAGCATTTTCATCTGATTCTTCTTCATATGGCTGATTAAACACTTCAACAACAGCATTTAAGTCATTGTTTACCTTGTTTAAACCCTCTTGAGCTAATTCAGCTAACTCTTCTTTAGAGACTTCTCTTTTCTTGACTAAATCAGCAAGTCCCAGAGCATCGTATTTTATGTATTCCTCTAAATTCATATCTTCTCCTTTACTTAATTGGCATAAGAGCTGAATAAATAAGAGACCTTAGCTCTCTTCTGACCTGGTAAGTAGATGAAGGTAATAATTGGGTCAAAAATATAACTACCATTTCTTCTTTGGGGTTAATCCAAAAAGTAGTACTTGCTGCACCTCCCCAACCGTATTCACCTACATCAGTTAACGATTGAGATTTATTTGGGTCTAATACAGTTGAGAATCCTAACCCAAAGCCTACTCCTTGATATGGAGTCTCGCTGAAAGCAGATTGACTCATATCTGTAAGATCTTTGCCATCAGGTAAATGATTTGTAGACATCATCTCTATAGTTTTTCTTCCTATGATTCTTTTTCCATTCAACTCGCCTTGATGATAAAGCATTGAACAGAACTGATAATAATCATGCATTGTTGAAAGAAGACCACCTCCACCAGAGAGCATGAGTCTTTCTTTTGTTCTGCCAGCTTTTTTTCCTGAAGGATCCATTAACTTAGGTCCATCTGTTGGATGATGCTCATAGAGGCAAGCTAATCTGTCTGCTTTATCTTTAGGACAATGAAAACCAGTATCAATCATTCCCAAAGGTTCGAAAATATTTTTTTGGAAATATTCATCCAGTTTCATTCCTGAGAAATGCTCAACCAAGTAACCGCAAACATCGGTGGAAACTGAATAATTCCATTGATCACCAGGTGAAAACTCCAGAGGTAATTCTGAAAGAGTTTCAATAAATGTATTTAGATCACCATTCATTTGCACTTTTGTCTTTCTGTAAGCAGCATCAACATTAGATTTATACATAAAATCATATGTTAGACCTGACATATGACTTAAAAGGTCTCTTATAGTCATAGGCCTTTTAGGCCTTGAAGTAAGAAAATTTGGATAAACACCAGATTCATAAACTCTTAAATTTTTCCAAGAAGGTATATGCCAGTGGACGGGGTCATCTAATCTAAATAAGCTTTTTTCATATAACTGCATCAAAGCGATGCTAGTTATAGATTTAGTCATAGAATAAATACTAAATATGGCATCTTCTTGCATAGGTTTCTTATTTTCTCTATCCATAAAACCTAATGTATCTAAGTAAGCCACCTCTCCTTTCCTAGCAACTAGAGTTACAGTTCCGACATATTTTCCTGATTCAACGTACTGCTTTTTAAGATAATTACCAATATTTGGTAACACATTGCTATCTAATCCAACTGATTCTGGTGATACTTTTTTAATGGAAGCCATATTTAATTCCTTTTTTATATTTTCTCTTTAGAAACATTAACAAGAAACAGAGTTTTCTCAAAATCAAAAAAAAGCTATTATTCATCAATAAATCAATAAAAAGAGAAGATCATGCATGACTTAGTAATTAGAAATGGATTAATTGTAGATGGTAGCGGAGATAAGCCTTTTATAGGGGATATAGCTATTGATAAAGATAAAATCACAAAAGTTGGTTCTGTCGAAGAAAAAGGAGAAGAAGAAATAGACGCAGAGAACCAAATGGTTACACCAGGATGGGTAGATATTCATACTCATTATGATGGCCAAGTTTGTTGGGATTCATATTTAACGCCTTCTTGCTGGCACGGAGTTACTACTGTCGTAATGGGTAACTGTGGAGTAGGATTTGCTCCAGTGAGGCCGGGTTCAGAAGAGTTTTTAATTCAATTAATGGAAGGAGTTGAAGACATACCTGGTACAGCTTTGCATGAAGGAATAGATTGGGGCTGGGAAACATTTCCTGAGTATTTAGATACCATAGAAAAGAAAGATTTAGTTATGGATGTAGGAGCTATGGTTGGTCATGGACCGATTAGATCTTATGTCATGGGCTATGATAAATGCCAAGGAAAAGAAGATGCTTCTAAAGAAGAGGTAGAAGAAATGGCTAGAATAACCAAAGAAGCCATTGAAGCAGGAGCACTAGGTTTTAGCACTTCCAGAACATATCTACACACAGATAAGTTTGGAGAATATGTACCAGGAACAGAGGCTAGTTCTGAAGAAATGAGAAAAATAGCAAACACCATTGCTGATTTAGGCAAGGGAACATTGGAAATAGTCTCAGATTGGATGGATAAGGATATTGAGCTGGACTGGGTCAAAGAATTCGTGGAAGAATCTGATAGAACTCTAACCTATGCTCAAACTAGTGGTGACCCTTTTAGCGTATGGAGATATTGTGAAGAAAATTTTTCTAAAGGTGTAAAAATTAGACCTCAATACGCTGGCAGACCTACAGGAATGTTATTTAGTCTTGAATCATCCATACATCCCTTCATAGCCCATCCAAGCTATGCTGAAATAACCAATAAGTCATTGGAAGAGAAAGTAAAAACAATGAGAACTCCAGAATTCAAAGAAAAAATTCTTAGTGAAGAACCTGGGGTTGATAAAAATCATATGGTTTATAGACTAATTGCTTCTTTTGATCAGCAATTCCCTATGGATCATGTTCCGGATTATGAACCACCTAGAGAGTTAAGTATTGCGGGTATTGCTGAATCTGAAGAAAAAGATGTAATGGAAGTTGCTTACGATGAAATGCTAAAGAATGATGGTAAAACTTTTATCTGGGCACCTTTTGGTCCCTACCCTAATCACAACCTAGACTTCTATAAAATGATGATTGAATTTAAGAGCTCTGTTGCAGGCCTAAGTGACGGAGGGGCTCATTGTGGTCTTATTTGTGATGCTAGCATGCCAACATGGAATGTTTCTCATTGGAGTAAAGATAGATCTCGAGGAGAGAAAATACCCGTTGAGTTTGTTGTTAACAAACAAACTAAAGCCACTGCTGAGACTTTTGGATTACACGATAGAGGTGAAATAAAAGAAGGTCTTCTAGCTGATATTAATATCATTGATTATGACAACCTTAAAGTGTTTAAACCTGAGATGGTTCATGACCTACCCACTGGAAGTAGAAGAATTATTCAGAAATCATCTGGTTATAAAGCCACAATCAAAAGTGGAGTTGTAACCTTCAAGAATAGTGAAGCGACAGGCGCCTTACCAGGAAGTCTGATAAGAGGCGAAAGATTAGCTGAGTCTGCGTGAAATTAAGTACTCCAGATATCTCAGATAAATATCCTGAGGTTAAAGCTTTAAAGCCCATTCTGAAGAATTTAGGTGGTAAGAATTCATTCTTTGGCCAAATTGAAACACTAGAATGTCCTGATGATAACTCTTTTGTAAAAGAACAATTAAATAATCCTGGAGAAGGAAAGATC
>Ga0208764_10002783_pt1 | contig 10886 bp, 7 predicted proteins | sample ETNtaG_18_FD_185762 | JGI IMG/M metagenome (GOLD analysis project Ga0208764, IMG submission 185762) | Marine microbial and viral communities from oxygen minimum zone, Eastern Pacific Ocean - ETNP201302SV91 (SPAdes) (version 2) | ecosystem: Environmental > Aquatic > Marine > Oceanic ... | reverse complement strand
GTAGCGACACCGCGTTACCGCTTTAGTTTATGTAAACAACGCCCTGGCTCACAGGGCGTTTTTGTTCCAGTATGTCGACGTATGATGGCGTCTCTTTTGAGGCAGCTAATGACAAGTTGTTATCGACGATGTCCGTTCTAAAAGACCTACTCAAACCTGATCATAGGTTTGATGCTTCCTTCTGCTTTCAACGATGCTGGTTACCTCAACGATTACACCGTTGGGGCAGAGCCGTCATCTCCCGCAGCGTAAATTCCGGACGAACGTTCCGTATAATATTCTAAGTTAATGCTCGCGTTATAGTCGCGGCATTTGTTGTTGCCACAAGTGCAGGCGTACACCCTATCACTGAGCGTAAGCTCGGTGTTTTTGCTACCACAGTCTGAACACAGCTTGCTGGAGGGAAACCACCTGTCAGCAATATTGAGCACCGTCGCATACCATTGGGATTTATATTCCATTTGCCTGCGAAACTCGTACATGCCGACATCAGCGATGTGGCGAGCCAGCTTGCCATTGGCCAGCATGCCTTTCACATTCAAGTTTTCAATGGTCACTTCAGCGAAGTTTTTGATAAGGTAGGAGGTGAGTTGGTGTAGGCAATTTCGTCGAATATCAGCAATGCGCTTATGAAGGCGTCCAATGCGTTTCACCAAGCGTTTGTAGCTATTGGATTGCTTGGTTTTCTTTGCCAACCTCCGCTGCATTCTGGCAAGCTTACGCAGGCTGTTTTGCAATGGTTTGGGCGTTTTCCAATAGCGAACATCACCACTGCTTAATGTCGCTAATGATGAAATGCCTAAGTCTACGCCACACCGCGCTTGGCTTTTGCTTGGTATGAAGGACACGTCGACATCTATCGAAAACGACACAAACCATTTATCCGCTACGCGGGAAATGGTCATGGAATTGATTTTACCGCCGTATTTTACCGGTTCGGCCATCCGGACCCAGCCCAAGTTGGGCACTTTGATGTATTTTCCTTTTACAGAAACCTGATCGCCACCGACGTAAAATGAATCGACACACTTCCCCTTTTTCTTAAACTTAGGCTTACCTACCAGCCTACCGTTCATGGTTTTCTTGTTGAAAAAGTCTGACCATGCACGCTGTAAGTTAATGAAAGGCTGCTGTGCCGCGTATTTTGTCACTTCATACATCCAAGGAAATTCTGCCTTCTTCACAGCATTAAGCTGCTTCTTGAGCATCAAACCACTTGGGCGTAATGATTTGTCGGTTTTGTCGGAAGCTTCCCAGATTTTGTACTGCTTATGCCATGCATCCAGGCCCCAATTCCACGCAAAGCGTGATACACCGCAGGCTTTTTTAAAATAAGTGCGGTGTTTGTTGTTGGGAAAAAGCTGCGTTTTGAATGCGATAATCATCGCATTCATAGTAAAGAAAAACGCATTTTTGTCAATATTTTATTACTTTCGTTTTGGCTCTTGCTTTGTTTTGATGTGACCTTTTACCGTAAAGTCGGGCGGAAAAGACGGTCATAAGGGTGATTACATCTTTAGTTAATTCACCCTCAAACGCTTCCTCTTTTGACGCCTCAATAATTTCAACGTCCACTGAAAACAAAGCACATAAATGAAACACCAACTCATGACCAAAGCGCAACAATCTGTCTTTATGTGTTAAGATTAGTTTGCTCATTTGCCCTGACACAATCAGGGAAAGCAATTTTTTCAAACGGGGTTTCTTACAATTTAATCCGCTGCCCAAATCAGCAAGCACCTCATCACATCCCACATCCATCAAACGCTGAGATTGTCTTACTAAATCGGCTTTTTGATCATGGCTTGACACTCTGGCGTAGCCTATCACTTTTTGAGCCACGGTTTCACCACGTAAACGCCTAATATCAGATAAACGATATCGACGATGGTTACCGGCTGTTCGATATGCTGGGGTTATCACATCATTCTTGTCCCAGCGCCGCATTGTCACGACGGAGACCCCTAACAGCGTTGCTGCGCGACCAATTGAAACAGTTATTTGCATATCGAAACCCTCACCTATGATGAAGATTAGACAGCGCCATGATCAGGTTTGATCAATTATTCTGTAACTAGCGATTAACCCCCTCACCATTAAAGTTCGTTTATTGTGATATTATCTATTTAGATTTATGGTCTAGAAGAGTAATCACATGGCAGCCTTTTTGAATCACTTAACGTCAATGCTAAAGGAAAAGCGACAGGAACGCTTGGATAGTTTAATGGTGCGAGGTGCGCCTGCTATTAGTAATGAAGCATTGGAGCGTGCAGATGACGTGTTATCTGAGATCGTGAGCGCTTGTGGTACCCAAAGTCGAGAAGAGACCCACCCTAACGGTAACCGGTTTGTATTCACCTATAGGCCTAATAGAATCACATACGACAATGAAAGAGAAGTGAAGGTCGCGACCAAGGGAATGCTTTTTTTTCACGCCTCAAAGGCAAGTGGTGCAAGCGACTCGATGCTTCTCGAAAGGGAAAGCAACGAACGTCAGTATCAATCATTTTTGGCGAGCCAAGCACTTCAACCAAGCAGAACCAATTACGCCGCTATCACGACATGGGGAAACCATGGTGGGAATCCGCCGCAGATGGGTGCATTGAATAGCAAGCTTGATAGTGGCACCAAAAGCAAAATCAACACCTCGTTAGATAGACTTGGTGATTATGCGCCTGACCCTGATATAAGTGTAGTGAGAGCATTATCTTCAGATAATGGGGTGAGGGGCGTAGGTTTCCCACTGATTTGGCTGAAAAGAGATAAGTTTTACAAGGCTTTAGGGTTTAATGGTGACGATGCACAATTACTCGTTGACGCTTATGAGAAATTCGAGAACGACGATTTGCAGCGCGCGTATGATTACGCTTATAAAGTCAGAAATGAAAAGCTTGCTGAAAATGGCGTGCCGTTAGAAAGTCTCCCCCATTACGCCAGTGAAGCTTTTGTGAATTACCTGCTTGCTGCGCCTAATAAAAAAGCGACGGAGTACCGCTTTCAAGTCTTCAATATAATGGCATCCAAAATGTTTGATGATGTGTCCTCCATCAAAAATGTGGATGCTGTAGAAAATGCGCTTAGTCGTGGTTCTAATATTCCTTATAACGTGTTGCATGAAATTGATAATGGCGCGTTTCCCGCCGCAGAAATAGCAAAAGCAAATGGCTTTTACTCCCTGTCAAAAAATCAGTTCAATGAGGCGATGAAGCTTCTCGGTAAGCATGCGAATGTTGGATGGCGAAGTACTGATAAGCTTGTGCCGGGCTCACCTTCATCGGCAATGGCGATGGCTAAGGTTCCAAAAGAGTGGCTTTATTACAATGATGATATCGGGACAATCCATCCATCTGTCTATCATGGTGAGGGGTTCGATTTCCCAGCAGACGTTGATGGCGTGTTCAGAAGCGTGATCCCTTATTTATTTGAAACAGGGAAGAGCTTGGATGAAATGGCATCAAAAAAAGACAAGGCGGGGATGAAAAAGCTTGCTGATAAATGGCGGTGGCTTGCAAAAGGTGACGGTCAAATGGTAGACAAGCTACGAAAGTTCAATAAGCAGTATCAGATAAGTGCGACGCTGCACGATTACCCTGAAATACTTGATCAGATGCTCACAACGATAGCCTTGAGAATAGCGTCGGACTACCACAAAGTAGACATGGGCGATGTTGTGGAAATCAACGATGCAGAAACGTCGTTTACATTAAATACGGACGCTATTGAAAACGCGCTCTTTGAGGATATCGACGAAGAAAACAGAAATGCAGAGCCCGATTATGACGAGGATGGTGAGCCTTTCTATGATGAAATGGAGCCAGCATCTGAATACATGTCGCCTTTGTGTAGCATTACCACGGGTAACGTTGTAAAGCTGCTTGCTCCCGATATACAAACCGTAGCGCAGCGCAACAGTGCGCTTCACAAAGGTTACAACGACCTTATCAATCACGCCAACCGGAATAGTAAACTTGATTTTTCATGGGGTACGCCCTTTAAAAACGATAACCCTCAGCGCATTGGTATCTATGACGTGAAGTGTATCAATACACGTAAGGCGCTTCTTGAAGAAGGGCGTGAGATGGCACATTGTGTGTTTTCCTATATAGGGATGTTAGCTGAAGGTGACGGCATCGTTTTCTCTGTTAGAGAACCAGAGACGCTGGAGCGGCTTGCCACGGTAAAGTTTGACATCAAAGAACCAGAAGAAGAAGGTGGGCAGTATACGCTTGAATTTGATCAGTGTTATGGCCCTCACAATGAGATGGATGATACGGTTGCTGCTATTGAGACGCAAATGATTGAATGGATGCATAAAGTAAACGAAGGTGAAATTGAAGTTGATCTTAATGCCGTGAAAAACGCGAAAAGCAACACGGATATTCCTAGGAATATTATGGATGATCCAGAAAGCTTTGCGGCACTCACCTCCGCCATTCCCCACACTGAAGATGGTGTTTTCATGGCCTACTTTGCTCTTTCGGAATATACGCCGCAGGGGCAAACCCCCATCGACATTCTTTCATTGATGTCTTCAACATGGGAGGAGGTAGCCATACGGTCAGGGTTTGTTGAAACAGTAGAGGGGATCAAGCGGGTGGCTGAGAAAAACGGCATCTCCCCTGTAGGCCTTATTACGCTGAAGCAAAGCCTAGGTGTTTCAAGTTTTGAATCTGTGCAACTTATTCAACATTTGAATGATGTGAAACCTGTTGCGGACTTAATAGGTGAGTGTGTTAAGCCAGGGCAGAGTCGGGCCGATAGGGTTAAGATGGTGTCAGAATTACTGGCTAAGCGTGTAGATGGCGATTTGACACTTTCCGCAGAGGCGGCGAAGTTGCTCGGCAAGCCTACCCCAGATGTGTTCGTAGTGGCTGCGCTGGCATGCAATGGCATGGCGCCAAAATTGACGCCACAGAACGACCTTAGTGCTGCTCGTGAGCTGGAGGCTACATTGAAGCGGGTTGGTTAACCGCTGCTAGCTCTCCATCGGATCGCGGCTGAGGTTACTGCCATGCATTTCCAATGCTTCACCAATCGCTTTCATGCGTTTAGCGAGCAGCATAAGTGCAGTGATGCCGTTGGTGGGGTGATGATCATCGTGCGTCGTCATCCCAATGTTGGCATACCAGCGCCCGGAGGACGTTTTCATAACGTTGACTTCTTCGTCAATTGAGTAGCGCTGTAAGTTTGCACGAACCGCAGCCGTGACCCGTTTTACAGTGTTATGAAGCTCAAGCGGGGGGACGCTGTCGAGGTCATCCAAGCAGTACTCTTCACAATATTCCATTTTTTTGAGCTTTATGTGACCACTTGGGCGACCACCTGCGCACACGTCTAACGGGCAGTCTTCCATATCCTCTGCGGATTCATGTTCAATGATGGTCATTTTGATAGCAAAAGGTAGCAATAGGCCCTTTATGCCGTCAATTGTTTCTGAGATTACATCACTCATGGAAGAAGCATAGTGGTGGTTTTGGGGAGTATAACGAATTAGCGCACCATCATGCTCGCACACATGCTTAACAATGCCTCCTTGGGTATTGAGAAACTCAGCCATGTCTGCAAGTTTAAGTGCGTCAGGCATGTTAGATACATTGAGCTCCACATTGTACGTTTCGCCGACTAGCGGGAGGACGTGATTTTTCTCCCACACAGCATTGTCGAAGTTTTGCTCATAGAATTGAACATGAACACGCTCATTTTCTTCCCAAACATCTAATACCTTGACGGCATTGTTGTCGTCTAAGCGAATGCGCATGTCTGCTTTTATTGCATAAGCAGGAATGTGTGTAAACTTGTACGTGACAGTTTCATCATTTGACATAGTGGTGTCTCATCTTAAAGTTTAGTGATGTCGTCAATAGCAGATGCAGCAAGGCCACGTCCCGCGTCTTCAACGGTAACATGGCTATCATCCGCCCCTGCTTTTAGTAGTTTTTCAGCGTGCTTGGCGTGTTCAGCGTGCGCGGTGATAACGCCATTGAACCCTGCTTCGCGCAGACCTCGCGTTGCAATAAGCGCAGCATCCGGACAGTCCATGGCAAGAATAACGTGCTTCAGGTCGCCGATAGAGAGTGACTTCCAAAAATTGGCGTGTTCTGCATCCGCATAGACCACTGACATGCCTTTTTCACTTAATCTTCTCGCTTTTTCGTCATCAGAGTCAAAGCCAATGACGTTGCCGCCATGAGATTCTACCTCGCGATACGCAGAACGCCCCATCTTGCCCATTCCCATAACGAGTGTGCTTGCGTCGCCCGTTGAAACAGGCTCTTCATCGGGGTGGTGCCCTGGTTTTTCAAAGCGTACCAAAAGGTGTTCTATACGATCAAAAAGTGGGTGCGCGTAGCGATTTAACGGGGCTGATACAACAAAAGAAAAAGCGACACATAGCGCTAAAGGCACAAGGTACTCCGGCATTGCCATCGCGGCAACAATCAAGCCGAACTCACTGAAGTTGGTGAGAGTGACCGATGACAAGAAAGCACTTCTTGATTTAAGTTTAAAGCGCGTTAACACAACAAAAAAGACAATAGCTTGAACTGGCAACAAGGCAACCATGGTGAGGGCGAAAATGATATCGCTTTTTGTAGGCATTCCATTTAGCCCAATGGTCAAGAAAAAACCGACCAGAAACACTTCTTTGAATGACCATAATGTTTTTGATAGCTCTCCGGCTTTGTCGTGCTTGGCGCATAACGCTCCCATTACAAGCGCACCAAGTTCCCCGCTTAACCCTAGCGCATGAAACCCCATGCCGCCAGCAACGAGTGCGAGGATGAGTCCGAAAAGAATAAGTCTTTCATCATGTTCGCACCAGTCCATTATTTTAAACAGCACAGGTCTAAGTAATGGTAACAAGAGAAGGCCAAGTGACCATGCCGAAGGAAGGTTGCCTGCTGTTGCGCTCATTAACCCCATCGCAATCAAGTCCTGAACAATAAGTATTCCAATTGCAATGCGTCCATGGAATGCTCGCAGTTCCTGCTTGGATTCAAGTACAAGTGCAGCCAGAACCGTACTTGAGAAAGCCAGCGCGCTTGATAGCAGAAGGGCTGTATCCCAATTTTTCCCGAATGCAAAATGGATAACCGGCGCATAAACAAGTACAGAAAACAGCATGTGTGTGAGGCCGGTGCCTGCAATTTCAGGTTTAACAATCTGCCTAACATCTAATTTAAGCCCAACACTAAACAGAAGGAGCAGGACACCTGCGTGAGCAATGTGTGAAAGCGTATCGGTTTGTGGATCCGAGATTGGTAAAAATGGGGTGATCGCTGCGATAAAAAAGCCAGCGCAGAGGTAGCCAATAAGTGTTGGCATTCCCATTCTGTGAGCGAAAAGACCAAAGATAAATGCGGAACCAAGCCAGACGGCTTCCATGTGTTATACTCCTCAGTAGATGTGTACTTGAATTGAAAACAAATATTACCACAAATGACAATCTTAGACAAGCTCAAAAAAAAATCTCACCCTATGATATAATCGAGGTATAAATAAGATAACCACGTGAGATGTCATAATGGAAAATAAATATGATGACATACTATTCCACGCTCTTAATGAACAAGAGCCCAAGCTTGGTTTTGCTACGCTTAAAGAAACAATAGCCCGCGCTTCAACAGAGGATGCCGCCATCATAGTAGAAAATCTCACCTTGGTTGCCCCCTTTTATACCGACACGGGTTATGCTCCAATGGATCAATGGATGGAGCAACTTGCCACAGCTCAAGACATGCAGAAAGAAAGAGATGTTTGCTTCTCAAAATGGGAGAGCGAAATGGCTGGGTTGTGTGTGGCTAAAAAAGACCGTATTGACAAAGGCGTCGTGTTTACGCCTGATGCGAGTGAACCTGGGAGGGTTAGATATACAGAGTTTGATAACATGGGATTCTTTTCTCATTCAACATTTGACTCTTATAAAGAAGCGTTTAATAGTGCTTGGGCTGAGGGTTACAGAGAGCCAACGCCGGGTATGATAGATGCATTAGCGATAACTGAAACGTGGTCCAAAGGAATGAGTGCAACATTGGAGATTCAACAATACAATAAAAAAACGCAAAAAAAGAGTGTTGAATCAGGGCGAGATGAGTTAAAGTCACCAAAACCGAAATAAAACCTAACTGTAAGCTGTTGATTATAAACAATAATTCAAGTTATTTTGAGATAGATTGAAAAAAAATAGAAAAAAGTGTTGCGTTGTGTGAAAGTTTGTATATAATGCTCTACATCGACTGAGAAGTCAGTCAAAAAATTAATTGAGAAAGCATGATGAAAACACTTATTAACGACACATTTCCTCCACTGAAGCCTAGCATGGCAAGTGGTATTGTGCCGAAAGGTGAAAACGAAGTTATGTAATCATTCAGTTTCCGATAGGAGGCTGAACCTCCGAATCGAAAATGCGCACAAGTGCGATACGAACCGGAGGGAAACCTGCCGGTTTTTTTGTATTTGAAATCAGGCGAATTTTTTTAACGGTTAACAAGGTAATAGCAATGGCAACATTACGTACAATCAAAACCCCGACAAGCGCAGAAATGATCTGTGTAGAGCGTGGCTTTGTGTCTGCTATTATCATGATTAAACCGGAACCGAAAAGCGGTTCACGATAGGCTTCCTATATCCGGAGGCTTGTCAAAGGCCTTCGGAGCATACCTACCAAGTATGACCCCGTTGGCCATAAGGCAACGGGGTTTTTTATTGCCCCTATGAAAAAAAGAATATGCGCCGTTAGCTCAGTCTGGTAGAGCGTTCCCCTGATAAGGGAAAGGCCGTTGGTTCAAATCCAGCAGGGCGCACCAAATGAGATAGAGGAGTGAGTCATGAGACGTTATGCAGCAAAAGCAAAACACTCAAGGCATCTTTTCTTCGCTGATAATAAGCGAAAGGCCAAACCGGCCTCAAAGATGAACGCGACATTGTGTCGCACCACCCAGCACGCAGGTGGTAACGTGATGCGTGCCGACAATATGGCATAAGGGTGTATAGCTCAGTTTGGTAGAGCAGGTCGCTTTTAACGATCTGGTCGCAGGTTCGAGCCCTGCTGCACCCACCAGTTATGCGCATATTTTGAACATAATCTGGTGGTGTGTAGCTCAGTTGGCAGAGCAAGGGACTTTTAATCCCGAGGTCGCGGGTTCGAGGCCCGCCGCACCAACCAAACTGGGTCGTTGATCGAGTGGCTAAAGATACCAGACTTTTAATCTGGCGGCGTAATGCCTTCCTGGGTTCGAATCCCAGACGACCCACCACCTTTACGGTGATGGATAAAAAAATGAAAACAGCAATATTATGCTGTGATGTAGCTCAGTGAAGTCAAATGCGGGCCGTACACCCAAATGCGACTGCGTTGGAAGCGTTGGAAAATATATCGAAGTGTACATACGGTATGTGGCGCAGCGTGAAAAATCGAAGAGCATCACCCGGCTAAGGTGAAGGTCGCGGGAGTCCGCCATCACAGCATAGTGTTGCTATAAAAGTTAACGGTGTATAGCTCAGCTTGGTAGAGCACTTGGTTTGGGACCAAGGGGTCAGACGTTCGAGTCGTCTTACACCGACCAAATGACGGCGGGATGGAGCAGTTGGTAGCTCGGGTGGCTCATAACCATCAGGTCACAGGTTCAAGTCCTGTTCCCGCAACCATTTCAACGGGCGTGTTGTAAAAAACGCAAAATAATGAGGTTGTACACGAGTATTCAAGCGGTCGAAGAAACCAGACTTTCACTCTGGCAAGCCAGTGGCTTTCGCGGGTTCGAATCCCGTCTCGTGTTCCAATTTAATGTGTTCGCATGGTGTCAGAGGGATCCCTCTAATAACCAAAGCAAGTGTCACAAATGAGGTGTGTTGTGTTTTGCAATGCTGGCTTGCGCCTCTAACGATACCATGCGGATACCGTTTTTTACGGTATATGGCGCAGTTTGGTAGCGCACTGCTCTGGGGGAGCAGGGGTCACAGGTTCAAGTCCTGTTATACCGACCAAATTGAAGCGGGATGGAGCAGTTGGTAGCTCGGGTGGCTCATAACCATCAGGTCACAGGTTCGAGTCCTGTTCCCGCAACCAATTTCACCTGGCGAGGTGCTAAATACGCATAAGGGCATTGTACCGCCATCGTCTAATTGGAATAGGACACTTTGGCTTTCACCCTTAGGATACGAGTTCGAGCCTCGTTGGCGGTACCAATTTTTTTATTGCGCTAGTTTAAGCTAGGTAATGATATTTGATAGTGGCATAGCTCAGTTGGTTAGAGCGCGATCTTGACGTGATCGAGGCCGGTGGTTCGAATCCACCTGTCACTACCATCTATATTTTGGGTGCTTTGTCGATGACAGTGAGAACATGGGTTATCGACGGGGGACGCGGGTTCAAATCCCGCCCATGGCAGAACAGGATATCACCGGCGGGTGAGTGAATGTGAAGTAGTGGAAGCATAGTCAGGTGATGCAACCGGCCTGTGGTAGGTGGCTGTCACTGAGCAAATGAGGGTCGCGCCTCTATTGTGATGTGATGATTGAGGCATAAGCACTGTCATCGACAAAGTATCCAACGATGGGCGCATCGTAAACTACGCATAAAGTGTGATTGATATTGCACCCATCGTCTAGCGGTTAGGACATCGCCCTTTCACGGCGAGAACAGGGGTTCGAATCCCCTTGGGTGTACCAATCAGTCAGTAGACGTTATTCGCATGATGCCCCGCATGGATCCCGGGCTAACAACATGTGTCCCGAGTGAGGGAAGATGTGGAATTGGGTCGTCAACCAGCGGTTTTGCCCCCGAGCAGCATGAGTGCGACACGGGCATCATGCCGAATAACGTTTGAGTGATTTGCGTAGCATAGGGTCCTGTCCGTTGAGGCTGGAGGTCGGTGGTTCAAATCCACCCT
>Ga0208764_10002781_pt1 | contig 10891 bp, 12 predicted proteins | sample ETNtaG_18_FD_185762 | JGI IMG/M metagenome (GOLD analysis project Ga0208764, IMG submission 185762) | Marine microbial and viral communities from oxygen minimum zone, Eastern Pacific Ocean - ETNP201302SV91 (SPAdes) (version 2) | ecosystem: Environmental > Aquatic > Marine > Oceanic ... | reverse complement strand
GGGCCAGGAAGAGGGGTGGCGTTGATGCTTCCATCGTATTTGGGGCCCTGTACTATGCTTTGAGACCGTCGAGCTCAGAAGGTAGATTCCCAGTCATCCACGTTCTCCGCGAGCTCGAACTCGAGGTCCGACTTTAGGGTCCCGCGTAGCTTCAGCGTCTCGCGGGCGAGTAGCCAGTAGACTAGTGCGAGCGACCGGCGTCCCTTGTTGTTGGCAGGCAGAGCCAGGTCCACGTTGCGGAGCCTGTTGTTGGCATCGCAGATGGCCACGACCGGCAAGCCAGACTTGACTGCCTCCGAGAGGGCCTGAGAGTCCGCTGCTGGGTCCGTCACCATGATCACCTCGGGCTCGATGTAGGTCCTGAGCCTGGGATTGGTTAGCGTTCCGGGGATGAACCTCCCGACGATGTGCTTGGCCCCTATTGCCTGGGCGAACTTCCTAGCCGGCCTCTGGCCGTACTGCCTAGCGCTGACGACGAGGATCCTGCTTGGGTCGTAGTTGGAGAGGAAGTTAGTGACGACCCGGATCCTTGAGTCGGTCTGGTTAACGTCGATGATGTGGAGCCCGTTGCTGTCATTCTGCATGGTGTCCAGGAACTGTTTCATGTCAGCCGATTTCTGGTTGGTCCCTATGTGAACAGCGTGAAGTTGGTACATATCCAGCGACACAAGGGGCGACGTACTCTCCGACATTCGGTTTCCTCAGCAGCGCGGCCACCTGCCCTTGGTTGATAAGCGCTACGCAGAGGGGTAGGCCGTCCAGAGCCTCAGTCTTCTAGTTCTGAGAGGAAGGTGCACTCCATCTCGCCATCGGCAGTGACCTCGTGAGAGCTCGGGAAGTGCACGCATGGCTTGGTCATGGTCGCATATAGGTCGAATGAGTCGTGGAACGACAGTTGCTCGACCGGCGTGGTAACCCCCCAGCCCCTCGCCTCGACCTCCAGGACCCATGTTCCCTCGATGAAGTCGAGCTGCCAGTCCCACCTCTCTCCGGGGTAGTCCTGCGTTGCGCGGACCTCCCAGAACGGGACTCCTCCAGACTGCTGTGTGCCCGGCTCCCAGAGCCTCGCCTCGACGTAGCGAACCTGGTTGGTTTCGTTCCCGACCAGGTCCTCGACCATGCTAGAGTAGGGGAACTGTGCCCTGAAGTTGATTACTAGGCTGGAGACAGTCTCGTCGAAGACGAGGTTTGTCGTGTTCGTGTAGAGTACCGAGTCGAGCTCCGTACCAGTCTCGAATTTCTCGGACCAGCCGACCGTCACGTCCTCGTCTATGTACACCGGTGGCTCCCTCCAGCTCTCCATGATCTCACGCTGTATTGACAGTGCCAGGCACCCGCTGCCCATGGTGGATGCCATCAGCAGGGAGGCGAGGATGAGGGCCTTGCGGGATGCTCCCATGTGAGGTCCGGGAGGACTCAACGTCTTCAACTCCTTCGCTCAAAGGTGCCTCTCGGTACTCATAGGGCACGTCAGCGCCTAAGCTCGGTCACCCTTTGTCGTCATTGAGGCGTCCCAGCGTGGGAGGGTTCGGAAATGAATGTTCCAGTTGGCTTCGGACCCGTCTAGAATCCCATGCCGCCCATGCCGCCCATGCCGCCGCCCATGTCGGGCATTGCCGGTGCTGCTTCCTTCTGCTCGGGGTCATCGGCGATCAGGGTCTCAGTTGTCAGCACTAGTCCTGCTATCGAACCTGCTGACTCCAGGGCGTTCCTGGTGACCTTGGCTGGATCCAGGATTCCGGTTTCCACCATGTTGACGTACTCGCCGGAGCGTGCGTTGTAGCCGTAGTTCTCGTCGTCGTTGGCAAGAATCTTGCTAATCACGTCGTCACCATCGGCGCCTGCGTTAGCAGATATCTGCCTGGTTGGCGCTGCGAGGGCGTCGTAGACCAGGTTGATCCCGATCGCACGGTCGCCATCTGCAGATTCGGCGAGTCCCTTGAGGACCTCTCGGGCCCTGAGCAGGGTGACTCCTCCTCCAGCAACGACTCCTTCCGCCATTGCTGCCCTGGTCGCGTTGAGGGCATCATCCACCCTTGCCTTGGTCTCCTTGACCTCGGTCTCGGTGGCTGCTCCGATCTTGAGTACCGCGACTCCTCCGGTCAGCTTGCCGACCCTCTTCTCGATCTTCTCCCTGTCCCACTTGCTGGTGGAGAGCTTTGCTTGCCCACGGAGTAGCTCTGCCCTCTCCTCTGTTGCCTTCTTGTCACCGCCGCCACCGACTACAGTGGTCTTGTTCTTGCCCACGATAATGCGATCGGCGCTTCCGAGGCTCGATGGCCCCTGTGCCTTGAGGTCAGCTCCTTGATCCTTGAAGAGTGGCTTGGCACCAGTGAGGACGGCGATGTCCTCCAGCTGCTCGGAGATCTCGTCCCCAAACCCAGGTGCCTTGACTGCGACTGCCTTAACGACCTTGCTGACTACGTTCAGCACCAGTGTTGCCAGGGCCTCTCCTTCGATGTCCTTGGCCACGATAAGCAGGGGCCTCTTCTGCTGGACGCTTGCCTCCAGAGATGGCAGGAGGTCTTGAGCCGAGTTGATTGTGTGGTCGGTGAGAAGGACCAGGGGGCTCTCGTGCACCGCCTCCCTCTTCTCCCTGTCAGTAATCATGTACGGGCTCATGTATCCCTTGTTGAATTCCATTCCCTCGACTACGTTCAGCGAGGTCTCGATCGACTTGGCCTCCTCGACGGTGATGACTCCCTCCCTTCCGACGGCGTCTACTGCCTCGGCGATCAGGGCCCCTATCTCCTCGTCGTTGTTCGAGGCTATCGTTGCGACCTGCTTGATCGTCTCGCTAGTCTCGACTGGCACTGCCCTGTCCTTCAGGGAGTCGACCACGGTCTCTATTGCCTGGTCGAACCCGGCCTTCAGCTCCACTGGGCTAGACCCGGATTCCATGTTCTTCAGACCGTGATGGCATAGGCTCTGGGCGAGTATGGATGCGGTTGATGTGCCGTCTCCAGCATTGTCCTGGGTCTTGCTTGCGACCTCCTGGATTAGCTTGGCGCCCATGTTGGCGAATGGGTCGCCCAGCTCGATGTCCTTGGCTATCGTGACCCCGTCGTTGATAATCGAGGGGCTTCCCCACGACTTCTCCAGAACGACGGTCCTCGCTGCTGGCCCTAGGGTCACCTTGACCGCGTTTGCAACGGTGTCGATTCCCTCCAGTAACTTCTCTCTTGCTTCTTCTCCGTAAACTATCTTCTTTGCTCCCATTTAATCACCCCATTACCTTGGCTTGAATGTCCTCTTCCTGGATCAGAAGGTAATCCATACCCATCCACTCCATCTTCGTCCCGCTGAACTGCCTGAAGATCACGCGGTCTCCTACCGAGACGCTCTTCGCGTCCGGCCCGACTGCCTCGACCTTTCCGACGGTCATCTTGTCTCGGGCCTCCTCGGGCAGGAGAAGACCTGATTCGGTCTTCTCGGGGGCGTTCTCCATTGCTAAAAGCACCATTTCTCCTATCGGTTCTATTCCTACTCCCACGATGTTCATCTCCAGTTTGTGTCAATCGGAATTTTTGGTCTATTTTAAACTAAACGAATGGAGCATTGAGAACGAATACGACCTTTTCGGGCTACTCTTCCTCATCATTATCGGGATTCCGCCCCGATATGCTTTCCACGGCAATTGGGGAGAGTAGAATCGCCAGGATGGTGAATGTCAGCGAGTACCATGACTTCGCGGTTACTGATCCCGAAGTCCCAGAGGTGGCGAGCTTGATGGTTCCTATCCAGGGGATCTCGGACGAGGCAACCCCCACGACCCATTCATCCAGAATCGGTTCAACGGGGTTCCCTCTCGCATCAAGTAGACCCGATCCCGGGCCCTGGTTTGCAGAAGGCTGGTCGATCATGCAGCCTCCGTAGTTATTGTCCCCCGAGGTAAGGAAGCCGGAGTGCTCAGGTTCCCAATTCATGACCCTGAGTTTGTATCCTCCATGGACGGAAGAGCATTCGTAATCCTCCAGCGTCCATGTGATGTTCTCGACGTTTCTAAGCGGAGTTCCTGGTACGTCCCAGCCGGTTCCGTTCGCGACCACCTCCAGGAGTGCCCTGTGGATCACAGGGGTGTCCTGTCCACCGTTCTTCCTGTAGATGATGACGTCCCCTGGCATTCCGTGAGATTCGTAACCATAGTGCTCGTTCCCTTCCTGGGTCGCCTCTACGAAGGAGACGATGTCGACCCTTTCCTTGTTCATGACCAGGATAAGGTCGCCGGGGTCTATAGCTCCGATAGATCCCTCTTCGTCATGCATCATGGACTGCGATTCGACTACGACCATCGGAGGGAAAGACCCCGTGGATATCCACATGGAACCAAGCAGGAGGACCACCAGTCCGACTGCCAGCGACGCTTCTCGGACCCATGGGTTAACTGATGAAATCGCAGAATTGCCCTCGAGGTCTGAACTGGCGGCTCCCTCGTCCGACACCTCATTCCTCCTCGGAGCTGCCCATCGGTGCGACATCGGAGGGTACCGAGAGCTTGGAGTACCTCTTCGGCACCTTGATTCCCAGCCTCTCGTACAGGCCCTTCAGCCTAGACTGGAATGGCTTGCCGAGGAGGTCCGCGGCTCGCTCTGCGTCCTTGCTCCTCCTCATGACCTCGGCACGCGAGTCTAGTTCCAGTATCTCGGACAGGTTCTGCTTCTTATCGTAGAAGTAGAAGAACTCGGGTGCGACGAAGAAGAGTGCCAGGCTGCCTCCTATCAGGCCGACCCAGGTCAGGGTGATCATAGTGTCACTTGCTTCCTGTGCGTAGTCGAGGAAGAAGAGCTGGATGAAGGCGTAGATGGCAATGCCGAGGAAGATGATAGTCATCCACGTGTAGGCCTGGAAGTGGAACTCGTGCTTCGACCTCCACCACCTCTTAATCGGGTTGGGGGGCTTGGTGGTGCGTCGCGCCATGCTATCAGACCTCGCGCCGCACTCGTATTGTTAGTCCCTTTCGTCTTCTGGCATCCTATTTCGGGGGGCAATCAATATCCGAGAGGCCCCTCTGGGAGGGTCGTGCTGATTGGTCTGACGGGCAGGAACGCCTCGGGCAAGTCGACTCTTGTCACTTGGTTCTCCGAGAGGGGTCTGACGAGCGTTTCATGCTCGGATTCGATCCGAACGTGGTTGAGGGACCAGGGGATTGAGCCGACCAGAGAGGCACTGATCGAGGGAGGAAGGGAGCTTCGCAGGAACGGAGGGGCTGGGGTCCTCGCAGAGATGCTTCTAGGGATCCTGGATGGTGAGGATGCAGTCGTAGACTCGATCAGGACCCCTGCCGAGGTCGAGGCCCTCAGGAGCAGGGGTGACTTCACCCTGATCGAGGTCAGGGCGGACGAGGAGTCCCGTTGGCAGAGGATGACCTCTAGGGGCAGGTCCGGGGACCCGACCGAGAAGGAGGTTTTCCTATCGCAGGAGGCGGCCGAGGCCAAGTCGAAGGACGAGGCCGGGCAGGCCCTTGACGCCACAGCGGCAATGGCTGACATCACTGTTCTCAACGACGGGTCAATCGAGGATCTGGAGGAGAGGCTGGAGGGGATCTGGTCTGAACTCCGAGGTCAATGAGGCTAGCCGAAGAAGGCGAATATCTGAACTGATATCATTATCGCGGACACTACCAGGAACATGGGTCTCAGCATGGTGAAGCCGTACTTCAGGACGTAACCCGGTGCCAGGTATCCTCCGACCATGTTAGCCAGCGCGAAGGGGATGGCTACGCTGTAGTTGACGGATGCTGCGAGCGCGAAGATGGCGTATGACCCTACGTTGCCACCGAAGTTCAGTATCCTTGCCGTCGCAGCAGCCCTGTCCATCCCGAAGCCAGCACCTTTGATGTAGCCGACCATCAGCATACTCCCGGTCCCGGGACCGAGGAACCCCTCGTAGAATCCCAGACCCGCACCCATGCCCACCGTGACTGGCATCACCCGCTCCTCTCTGACCTGTTCTTCCTTGCCGAACTTCGGGTTCAGGAGGACGTAGAAGAACAGGGCCGTAAGCACGACGATGACTATCCCGAGAAGCAGGTCCGCGTTGATTGAGAGCACTATCTTAGCACCCACCACGGAGAAGGCAGCCATCGTCACGAAGCCGACCAGGGCTGCCTTCCTGGGGACTATCTCGCTACTGAGGTACCTTGCGCTGGCTATTGCGGCGGCTGCGGTCGATGCGAACTTGTTCGTGCCCAGTGCCATGTGAGGAGGGAGTCCCGCGGCGAGGATCGCAGGAAGGCGAAGCAGTCCCCCGCCTCCGACGGCGCTGTCGACGAATCCAGCGAAAACCCCGACGAGCATCAGGAGGACGAATGCCTCATTGTCCACGGGACCTTCCAAGGCCTTCGGACTATGACTATTGAGGAGCGAGGATGATGAGGATCCGAGTTAGTCCGGCTTGCCTAATTGGTCGGTCTGACCGTGATTCCAGCTTCTTCCATCATGGCCACCGACATCGCGAAGTCCTTCTCCCACCGCTCGGGGATCTCTATGTCTGCAGGGTATACGACCTCGACTATACCCGCTTGGATCAGGGAGCGGGAGCAACCGGTGCAGGGGGGCCATGTCACATACGCCACGCAGCCCTTGAGCGAGACTCCTATCCTCGCCGCGTGCATTATCGCATTCTCCTCCGCATGGCATATCAACGGGTACTTCTGCTCCCTATCCTCTAGTCTCTCTAAGTCGTCGGCTATCCCTCTGGGGAACCCGTTGAAACCGGTGGACCTGATCTCCCTGTCCTCTCCGATGATTACGCACCCGACCTTGGTCGATGGGTCCTTGCTCCAGCCCGAGATATGCCTCGCGAGTTCGATGAAACGCGCATCCCACTTATCGCTCACATGCACTGTGCTAGGCGGTTGGGTAATCATCCTTCGGTTTCGCACCTAGGGGGGTGTGCAACGAGCGTGTCCCAGAGATCCATTCCCTCCCTCGTGGCGTGCTCCTCTATTATCCGCCCGACAAGGTACACGCTTCCGGACACGAAAACCGAGCATCCGCGCTCTCGGGCGATCTCTGAGGCGACTTCCATTGCGTCGGAGGGTTCTGGGACCAGCAGTGGATCCTCTCCCGAAGACTCGTAAATGGCATTGGCCAAGTCGACTATCGGAACGGTTGGCCTCCTCCCGCCATTGACCTCCGTCACTATCGTCCGGATGCGCCCATCGGTATTCGAGAACAGTGAGGCCGATTTGGCGAGGTCCTCCTTGAGCGTCATCCCCAGCAAGAGGACGTGTTCGGCGCCTGCGATTCGACTTAGGTCGTGGGAGATGCTCTCAGGGTTGTGGGCTGCGCTGAGGTGGAAGCGAGTCCCTGACCATGACATGGGGGAGAAGGTCCTGCCATGCCATGTGACATCGGTTGGCATCTCCTTCCAGCCTATCCTCCCTCCTATCTCGAGGGCCATTTGGTTCGCAACCTCTTGCGCGTCATGGCTCTCAGTTGAAAGCCAAGTGAGGTCTTCACCAGCAATTCCCTCGATTGCATCTCTGACTTCCACGTCCTCGTGGTAGAGGCATACCATTGGGACGCCGGGCCTGTGTATCCCGGCCTTCTCGGTGGCTATCTTCGAGAGCGAGTCCCCCAGTATCTCGGCGTGATCCATCGAGATTGTCGTGATGGCGCATATGTCCGCATCCACCAGTCTCGTGGAGTCCAGCCTGCCACCGAGTCCGGTCTCGATGACTGCCCTGTCGACCCCGGATCTGGAGAACGCCAACATGGATACGAGAAAAGTCGTCTCGAAGTATGTAGGTTGGATGGCCGGTTCGATGGTGCAGGCATCCCTCACCTCCTCCAGTAGCCGGTCGAACGTCACCTCCGATATCGGTCGGCCGTCGATCCTAGCCCTCTCCTCAACCCTGACGAGGTGCGGTGATGTGTAGAGGCCGATCAGCTCACCGTTCATGGATCCGAGGGCAGAGAGGTGCGTGCAGAGGGACCCCTTGCCGTTGGTCCCTGCCACGTGAACGCTGGGGAAGTCCGAATGGGGATTGCCGAGCCTGTCCAGCATCTCAGAGCAGGTGTCCAGTCCCAATCTGACCCCAGCACCGATTCTCCCGGCCAGCCACTCCCTGATGTCACCCCCGTCACCCGTGTGCATGGCTGGGTCAAGGTGAAATGTGCCTTGAAGGTCGTGGAGGCATGGCGGATTCGGAGTTCGACGATGTGATGGCCGCCATTCGCGACCAGTGGGCCTCTATGGCCGGCATGGCTGGGATGTTCACGTTCTCCATTCTGCTGGGCGTATTCATCCAACCGTTCTACAACTTCGAGATTTTCAGGGCATTCGGGGAGGAGGGGACCACTGAGGCTGGGAACATCCTGCTCGAATTGGGGATGATCTTCCTGTTCACGATTGCCGTAATCTGGCTTGCCAGGAAGGGGTTGGAGGTATTGATCAAGGGAGTCGTGTTCTTCGCTCTTGGGTACAGCCTCTTGATGGCCCTCCAACCGATTCTATCGATTGTCTTCTGGTTGGTGGGATTGCAAAACGGAGATGTTGCTCTGGTGATCCTGCTTGGCGTAACAGCGGGGATGATGTACACCCTACACCGATACCCGGAGTGGTATGTGGTGAACACGGTAGGATTGCTGGTCGGCTCTGGGGTGATCGTGATGCTTGGGATCGCCTTCGTACCTGTTCTGATCATCCTGTTCATGGTGCTCGCGGCGATTTACGACCATTGGGCTGTGAATGGGAGCAAGCACATGCTGGAATTGGCTGACACCATGATCAATCTGAAGCTCCCGGTGCTTCTCGTCGCTCCGAAGAGCACCGACTACACATTCCTGGAGCAGACGGGGGACGTGATGGAGAAGTCGCATGACGAGCCTGCAGTACCCGTTGAGAGCCCCATGCCTGCGAAGAAGGTCAAGAGCAGGGATGCTCTCTTCATGGGCCTAGGCGATGTCATCTTCCCCGGGATGCTGGTCATCTCCTCGATTACCTTCCTCCCACAGACCGGACCGGTTGTCTTCGACTTCTGGGGCGAGCCTACGATTCCGATCCATCTCGGCCCCATGATCGTCGGGATGGGCACTCTCGTTGGAGGATTGGTCGGGTATGCAGCCCTAATGACCCAGGTCGCGAGGGGAAAGGCGCAAGCAGGACTGCCGCTCCTGAATGGCGGCAGCATACTCGGGTACCTGATCTCGGGAACCATAGCCCTAGGATTCGACCAACTCTGGCAGGACATTACTTTCCTCTGATTCGCTAACAATGATTTGAAGGGCGGAGGCCGTGCCAAAAGGCCGATTACGATGCTCGACATGACGATGTTCAGGGAGAACGCGGACGCCATCAGGGCGGATCACGACAGGAGGGGGATTCCCCACGGCCCCATTGACGAGGTCATCAGGCTCGACGAGGAATGGAGGAAGTCCCAGTACGAAGTGGACCAGCTACGCAGGAAGAGGAACGAGGCGGCTAGGGGCATTGCCGAGGCCAAGAAGTCCGGCGATGAGGCGGCAGCCAAGTCCATAATGGACGAGGTGGCGGACATCGGAGCCCGGATAGATGCCCTGACCGCTCACTCCGAGGAGTGCCTGGAACAGAGGGACGCACTCAGGATGAGCATACCGAACATCCTGCACGAGGAGGTTCCCGTCGGCGAGGACGACCAGAAGAACACCCTCCACAGCCTACACGGAGAGAAGCGCGACCTCGGCTTCGAGCCTCGCACCCACAACGACCTCATCGAGATGAACGGATGGGTGGACCAAGCGAGGGGTGCGAAGGTCACTGGGAGTCGTTTCTCCTTCATGCAGGGCGATCTGGCTCGTCTGGACATGGCCCTTCAGCAGTATGGCGCCGACTTCCTTATGGCACGGGGCTACACGCTCGTCCAGCCCCCCCTGATGATGAACAGGGAGGCCTACGAGGGGGTGACCGACCTGAGTGACTTCGAGACGGTGATGTACGGGATCGAGCCTGACAAGTACTACCTGATAGCGACTAGCGAGCACCCGCTGACGGCAATGAGGATGGACGAGGTGATCGAGCCATCCGAGCTGCCGATCAAGATGGTGGGGGTCTCACCCTGCTTCAGGAGGGAGGTGGGTGCGCACGGCCTCTCGGACAGGGGCATCTGGAGGGTCCACCAGTTCACAAAGGTGGAGCAGATAGTCATCTGCGACCCGGACGAGTCATGGGGCCATCACGAGGACCTGTTGCAGAATGCCATCGACCTCTGGGACAGCCTCGATCTTCACTACAGGGTGGTCAACATCTGCACGGGGGACATGGGGACCGTGGCTGCGAGGAAGTACGACTTGGAGGCCTGGCTCCCGGGGGCGGACGCGTACAAGGAGGTGGTCTCCTGCTCCAACTGCACGGACTACCAGGCGAACCGCCTCAGGATGCGCTACAGGACCTCGGAGGGCAACTCAGCCGTCCACACCCTGAATTCCACTGCCATCGCGACGAGCAGGGCACTGGTCGCCATCATGGAGCAGAACCAGATGGAGGACGGGACCGTGACTGTCCCGGATGTCCTTAGGCCCTATATGGGGGGCAGCGTCACTCTTTCGCCGATTGGGAAGTGAGTCGTCCCACGAGGTCGAAATCCGGATTCAGGCCCATTGCGGCAAGTATTGCAACTAACTGCCAAAAGTGCCATTCGATGAAATCGAACGGCCATTCAATTACCCCGAGAAGGCCCTCCCCCACCGTGTAGGATAGGATATCCATCGAGATCAATGCAACCGAGAAATAAAGCAAGAATTTGTATGATGTCCTGCCGTTTGCAATTCTATCTCCCTCCGGATGATAGAAGATTTCTACGTTAGGCCAACCCAGCCACCACATAGCGAATCCCAATGTGAACACCAGTGTGCTAATGTCCCACAGCGCCGATGAGATCGTTATCAGTATCGCATCTAGCGGATTGAAG
>Ga0208764_10002778_pt1 | contig 10896 bp, 18 predicted proteins | sample ETNtaG_18_FD_185762 | JGI IMG/M metagenome (GOLD analysis project Ga0208764, IMG submission 185762) | Marine microbial and viral communities from oxygen minimum zone, Eastern Pacific Ocean - ETNP201302SV91 (SPAdes) (version 2) | ecosystem: Environmental > Aquatic > Marine > Oceanic ... | reverse complement strand
TGTGCCTAAAATCCAATGAAATCATCAAAATCTAAAAAATTTTAATCATTAGTACTATGACGAAACTTAAAAGACGCCATTTTGAAATTTGTACTAATTGGCTCGAGAAAAAAGAACAAGAATTCAGTTGTATTTTGATATTATTTCTGCAATAATGGAAGATGAAGGTATCTCTCCAACAAGAATTCAATTCAAATGTAATACTTCTTACGATAAATTAATGAAATATTTGGAAGAAATGGAAAAACGTGAAATCATTAAAAAAAATAATTCTATCGAAGTCACCGATAAAGGTAAAAAATTTCATACAGATTATTCAAAAATTAACGATCTAATATCTGAAATTAGCAAAACGATTACGGAAGAGTAAATAATTCTGTACCTTTCTCTTTCGTTTGAAATATTATTGCTTTGTGAGATTCTAACAATTGATTCAAAAATCTATCTCTTAGTTTTTCATCAATTTGTTTAACTTCAAATGAACAAACAAAGTTTCCGTTAATTTTTTCAAAACCATCATCTACACATTGCTCGATTTCTGCCATCCTGTCAGTTTTCTCTTCAGTATTGAAATCAAAGTAATGTGTTGAAATAACTCTGATTTTGGATTTTTCGGGTAATCCTTTCACTTTGTCTAAAATCATGTCTGAATAATCCTCGAATTTCTCTGGGATTTCTACTATGTGCAGTAATTCGTTATTTGCTGCATCCTCGACTCCATGTGCTACCATCTCTTCTAGGATTTTTTGAGGTTTTTGTGTAGTGTAGAAGCAGTGTTCTCCTTTCTCTAGCCCTTTTTTTATAAACCCATATTCGGTTTTTTTAGTCTCATCATTTCCATCGTGGAAAAGCACCACATGTGTACGCTCTAACGTCTCGAGAAAATCCTCCGATTGGGTGCTCATCATGATTGGTCATTTTTGGAGTATATATGAGTCCACTCACCTAGGTGAGTTTCTTGGTTCCTACTGGTTATATGTAAAATTTGAGTTATCAATTCAGGTAACAAACATGTTAAAAGATCCAAAAGTCAATTGCGTCTTCTGCAACAAATCCTTGTATGATCACTCTAATTTTGAAAGTAGAGAGTGTCTTTCAAAGCATCTTTTGGTACAAAAAATTCTTCAAAGTGCCATAGGTGAAGATGGTGAAAATCTTCACTTTTCTTGATTTTATTTTTTCTGAAAAAAGAAAATTTTGAATTATGAGTAATCGGTGCTATAAACTGGTCTTGATCCTTTTGGCACTTCGGCTCCTGCAGATTCCTTGACCAGTTGTCCTCTTGCCTGATAAATTCGAACTTTGTGGAATACGTTATGTGATGAGAATATGGCTAACCCTGCAATAGCTGCCCCGATGAAGTTTCGTATTGTTACATCTATGCTAGGTTCTGAAGCAACAATCGATGTGTCAAACACAACGTAAAAGTTGTCAAACAGCCAAAATGCTAACGTTATCCATGATAATATTCCTCCAATGAGATATCCCAGTCTGGCCTTTTGTCTTACAAATGCTATTGCAAAAAGAATTGCTGCATACCACATGATTGATCCTAGTATCCATAGAGGCTCCCAAACGTCTGTTCTATCATCCATCCAATAATATGTTGAACCAATCAATGCCATTGCACAAAGCGAAACAAGAAGAATTTTTTGATTTACCTTATACGAGGTCTTTTCTTCTGGTTCCTTTGAAATTGGTTTGAAAGCTTTGGCCTCTGCCTTTGCTTCTACAATGGATTCAGTCATGTGTTTGAGTTTGATTGGAACATACTCTTCAATCGAATTATCCTTGACGTAGGAATCATGTACTAAGCTATCAACTAACGGTCTAGCTAATGATGCTTTTACCGGGGTAACCAAATCAATCCAATATGAGGATAATCTTGGTGTCAAAAATGGAATTTGCATGATATTCAAATTTCTATTAATTATTGAAGAATACAATCGCATTAACTGCTCATATGTCATTCTATCTGGTCCTCCAATTTCAAATATTTTTCCTGTTGTGGAAGGATTTTTCATAACTCCTACTAAATAGTCTACAACATTTTCAACTGCAATTGGTTGTGTTGTTGACTTTACCCATCTTGGACAAACCATTAATGGTAATCTTTCAACAAGATATCTGAGCATTGCATATGACCCTCCTTCTGCACCTACAATCACTGATGCTCTAAGCTCTGTAACTGGTATGTCTCCAGATGCTAAAATTTTACCAACTTCATGTCTACTTTGCATGTGTGTTGATAATTCCAAACTTTCATTGACTAATCCTCCCAGATAGATAATTCTCTTAACTCCTGCATTTTTAGCAGCTTTTAGAAAATTTTGTGCCTGAACTTTTTCTCTATCTGCAAATTTGGCCCATTCCTTTTTTGAACCTTCCATTGAATGTAGAAGATAAAATGCGGTTTCTATTCCTCTAAATGAATCGGATAATGTATCAAACTCTAACGCATCTGCTGCCACAAATTTTACATTCTCTGAATTTTGATGCTTAGTTCTTGACATCGCGGTGATCTTGTATCCTGTTTTGGATAATCTCTCTACCAACTTTTTTCCTATAAATCCGGTAGCACCTGTTACTAAAATGGAATAGTCGTTTTCAGTGGTATTTTCTTTCAATGCTGCCATTTTATCTAAATTACTTGAACTTGCTTGATGGCTCATTTTCACTCTTTGTCCAATTTACGAAGTTCTTTAAGATCTACAATTTCGATATCTTTACTCAAAGTAACTAGTGATGATAATTTCGGTTTTGCATTTTTGCCCATTTTTAGAACTAGCTTATCTTTATGTAATATCTCAAGCGTCACATTCTCATTTTTTAGGACTTTGCCTATGTGTTTTGCTTCAGTTAGCTGTTTTAGTAGGCTCATTTTTCCGGGAATTTTTGTAGGGAGTCGCTTAATGTTTACTTTTCTTATGTCTCCTTTTGAGGTAAATTCTATGGCTGTGCCGTCTCCATCACTGATGGTTAAATCTCCGCTTCGGAGGTAAAGTAAAAAATTGGCAGGAAGGTTATTTTTCATTTTCATATCCATTCCTGATTAGGTTTTTGTTGTGATAGTCAAGCCACCTGTTAGTACAACTGTTCCTGTTGAAACTTTTTTCCCATTTCGGTCAACCATTCCACTAAGTTCTAATTTGTCGAACTTGTATGAAATGGCTGCATGTTTTGCAGTTAGTTTATCAAAAACTTCTGCCAGGAGACTTGCCCATTCTTGTTCTTCTGTCATACTGAACCTATTCACGTTATAGTATAAAACGCTAGTGACCAAAGGTGAGTCTAGTGCCTAAATATTATCACCATGTCATCAATAGTGGTAAATATTGGCACTAGACACACTCTAGTGCATAACCCATAAATATTATAATTACAATAAACTGTTTAATGAGCACAACACAAACACTTCCAACAAAGATCGCATTGATAAAAGGTGGAATCGGGGCAGGCCTCATGGGCGGATTTGCACTCTTTTCATCATTCTTTGCAATTGATCAAATGTTGGATATACCGGCAGGAACATTCTACAAAACTATCGGTGTTACAATGGGTGTGGATGAAACTTCAGCAATTGCAGTGGGCTTTTTAGCTCACATGGGCGTTGCAGCATTGATTGGAGCCATGTACTTTTTGGCTTCGAACATTTGGAGATTCTTCAGATTGGTAACTGTTCCAAAAGCACTAATTACTGGTGTTTGGACCGGGCTAATTGTTTTCACATTAGCATTCCTACCAATTCACATGTTTGTAATGACTCCATTGATGGAGGTAGAATTGATTATCACCGATGTATCCCAATTTGACTTGGAACAACAAAAAGCACTAGCAACCTTGTTGTATGAAAGCGACAAAATTTACATCAATGCTTTGATTCTCCATGTAATTTATGGTGGAATCACTGGATTCATTGGAGGTTGCATAATGCATGAAGACTACAAAGGAGTGAAAAGAATTGGCAAAATCTGGTAACGACAACGAACGAGGTCAAAAACTTGAAGGTATGTACAATACCTTCATGGGAGACGTTTCACAACTATTCCCGAAGACCGACTCTAACCTATTACTCAATGTAATGGCTTTGGAAAGAAAGTTCCCAGACATGATGCCTCATGTTCACTTGGAGATAATCTTCAACAAAGATACAAATGTTGAATTGCCAAAATATGAGATAACTGAAAAGTATCATGTTCAGGCTGCAGTTCACCGATGGGACAAGAACATACTTGTTGTCACCGGAATGATGAACGTAGACATTATTGCCGAAATCGCAGATCACAAAACTGTGGAAAAAATATCTGGCACTGCTAACGCTGCCTTTTATTAATCCCTTTTTTCTATTTATTTTCAAAATTTCAAGTACTGTTATATTTGATCATTTTTGGCAAATTCCATGGCCAAAAATGATGAACTTGAAACTTTGATTAAAAAAATCGGTAAACTTCACAAAATGATTCGTTTTATTGCTATTATCCACAAAAATGGAAAAATCCTAAAATCTGAAATGAGAGATGAAGTTTCATCTTTACTAAAAACAAAAAACGAAGAAAAATTTTGCCAAGATGTAACAGTTCGCAGAAAGATGAGAGAAGAATTTGACAAATCATTAGGAAAGGTCAGATTTGTAAATGTTGAACGTGAAAATATCTCTCAAATTGTAATGTACGCAAAGACAAAATCTCTATTCATTACCGTAGAGCCTGAAATCTCAATAACTGATAAAACCAAAATTATATCTCAGATTAAAAAAATCGCATCTAATCTAAAATGAAAATTTTAATTGATGAGATGGATGATGGAATGGATGAGCGTCTAATTCAACTTGGGTATGATGCATACAGTGTAAAAAAACTCCGAAGTGAAGGCAAAAAACTCCATACTGATTATTCAGTAATAAATTATGCAAAAGAAAATGGAATGATCTTGATAACTCGTGATACTGAGAGTGGACAGGCATGCGAAGAAAATGGTCTTCCCTGTATATTGCTGGATAATGAGGCAATTTTCAAAATTGTCACTGAAAAATTAAAAAATTTCTAACCAAATTATTTATCCTCGTATTTTCAAATCTTACTATGAAGACTTGTGATGGTCGTGGTACCTCCTACAAGAATGGAAATTCGTATGAAGATTGTAAAAAAATTGCTGAAGATACCAATGCGCGATTGAAACCTCTCATAAAGGAAAAAGGCTACATGGATTGGACGCAATTATCTGATGAAGTTGAACATGATGAATTAGTATACAAACTGGTTTTGAAATATTTGAGAAGAGATGGTTTTGATATTGGAAATTCAAATAATCCTAAGATCACTCCATATCTTTAGAGGTGTTCTGAGATTTTATTATTCTTTTAGAGATGATAAATGGCGTCAAAATCAATATTGGAATTGAAATTGCAATGAATAATGTTTGTAATTCGGTTATTGCAATTGTAAATGCTATTGCGCTAGTGGCACCAATGAATAATGACAAAAATGAACCCACACATGTTGGACATGCTATGAATAATCCTGTGGTTGCACCAATACTTCCTAGCCCGCCAGTCTTTTTTGTAATTGCAATTGCATTAACTGCTAATGCTGTATTTGTTGCGACAAGATATGATACAACTATTTGTAATAGAAGATTGATTGGAACTACGTTTATTCCTACATGCTCTGTCAAATACGCAACAAATTTTGGCATATATCCTGGTGGTCCACAACATGGTGTCACATGTGCTGATGGAACATCTGCTCCATAATGATATGAAAATATGACTTCTGGCTGATATACCAAAATTCCTGATGTCATCGAGAAGAATATGCCGTAAATTATGAATGTTATAACAAATGTTTTTTTGGCTTTACCGCCAAGTGTGTTACTACAAATCATGGATAATACGGTTGTATTTCCTGTAGCTGCAACTCTTTTCTGAAATCTTCTAAGACCTACTCCAATCATTCCAATTGAAATTGCAAATAATATGTAAAACGCTGTACCTAATCTTTCAATAGATTGAACTGCATCGGGTGTAATTTCTTGATACTCGAATCTAACATAGATCAAAAATAAAATTCCAATTGAGATGAATCCTAAAATGATTAGTTTTTTGTCGTTTTGACCACCTTTGGTAGTCTCTGTTTTCATGTGAGATCTTTTACTTAGTTCATTATATTTTTAACATATGTTCTGTAACTAAATTTGATAATGGAAATTAATGAAATGCAAGATCCAGATTATGAAGTAGTTACAATCAGCAATTTAGGGTTTGTAGATCCATATGGAAATGAGGGTTTAGTAATTTTACATTCTGATGATAAGCGAGAATTTCATATGCGTGCATTTTCAGGTGAAGTGTCTAGACATATTGCAAGCTTCCTTGATGATGACCATGATACTGTTCCAACAATTTACAAAATGCTTGAAGATATCTGTGAAGCAAATGAATTGTTGTTAGTTAAGGTCAAAATCTATGAAAGTGGAGATGCCTTGAGAGCGAATCTTTACCTTACAGGTAAAAAAGACCTGGTCTTACGAAATTATCGTGCATCTGATGCTGTAGCACTAGCAGTATATTATAAAATTCCAATTCTAGTTCGAAGCAATATGCTCAAAAGTCCAATCGAAGAGACTACGTAACGATATCTTTGATTTTATCTTCTTCTACGGCTCGTTTAATTTCCATAGCTATTCGTCGTCCAATTCCAAATGTTGTGCCATATTGATATTTTGTATATGGGCTTGTGGTTGCAACAATTGGGTTTCCTGGAACTCTGAGTGATACATCATATACAATCATCTCCAAATCTTTTGTAATTACACTCTGAAGTGAAAATGGGCCAATAATGCCTGGTGCATATTCTTTTTTCACGGCTCTGACAAATTTGTCCCCCATTTTGAAAACTTTTTCCAATAGTGATTCTCTGATACTTGCAGGTGTATGTCCTACCTCGATATTTTGTAGTGGTATGTCCATCTCCAGTTGTTGTTTTGCAGGAAGTGCATTGTAATCATGTATGTTGGTTTGTAATCTTCTTTCAATTCCTATGAAATCAACCTGATCTGAAATTGGTGTGTGGAAGAAGTTAAAGTTCAGGTATGTTCCAATTGCCAATTCCTCTATGCTTGCTTTTTCTAAATCCTTTCTAGCAATAATGCCTTTTTTGATCTTTTCTTCAGATTTTTCTTTGTAATCTGCATATGATGTAACTGTGAAAAATGCACGTTCTAATTTTCTATCTTTTTCCATTACTTTGACAATTGCAGGTTTGTTGATTGATTTTGGATTTTCAAAAATCTTTGGATATTTTACCCCTGCTTTTTTTAGCAAATAATACTGATTTCTTTTATTTTCTCTTTCCTCGGCTTGGAATAGTTTCCTATTTCCAAATATTGGAACCTTTAGCTTGTTTTCTAATATGTCATAACCAAGATATGCTGTAAGTGAACGATGTGGAACAATTATCGTATTGTTCTCTCTCATAATTTTTTGATTTGCTGGACTCGCCATATCCTTGAATTTTTTTACAATTTTTATTTCATCTGCAATCCGATTAAATCTCTGGTAAGGTACTTCTCTTCCTTTCTGACAATAAACAACTGTTTCAAAGTCTTCATCTTTTGCACCGTCCATAATTTCTAAAGCTGAATGACTTCCTAAAACTCCGATTTTTGGATCTGTATATTCTGCTGCAATTTTTTGCATTTCAGATCTCTTAATCATATGATACCGTTTTGTCTTGTAAAATTAAATGCTTCTTTGGAACAGTTTTCTACTGGTATTTTTCTAGTTATATCATGCAAGTTGAAATGGTTCTTGTCGGCATGATTCTTTTTGGTGGGATGATAGCAGCTGGTGTCAAAATCTGGTTGAATAAGAGAAAGGAATCTGAACCGTTAGATGAAACCCAAGCGTGAATTTTGATATTCAGTTATATTTTGTGAAATTTGATTTAACACGTACATGAAACTTGTAATTGGAATCACTGGAAGTACCGGAGTAATCTATGGTATTCGTTTACTAGAGGTGTTAAAAGAAAAAGGAATTGAGACTAATCTCGTAATGTCTGAATGGGCAAAAAAATGTATTCCAATGGAGACAAAACATAATGTTGCATATGTCGAATCTCTTGCTACTGAAGTAACTGATGAAAACAATATGGCTGCAAATGTTTCAAGTGGAAGTCACAAAACTGATGGAATGATTGTAATTCCTTGTACAATGAAAACACTTTCAAGTATTGCAAATGGTTATGATGAAACTTTGGTAGCTCGTGCTGCAGGAGTTACCATAAAAGAGGGTAGAAAATTAATTCTAGTTGCAAGAGAAACTCCTCTATCTGCTATTCATCTTGAAAATATGTTAAAACTTGCCCGTCTGGGTGTTGTAATAATGCCTCCTGTAACTGAATTTTATACAAACCCTACATCAATTGATGGTATGATTGATCACATTGTAGGTAAATGTCTTGATCAATTTGGTATTGAACATGATTTGTTTACTAGATGGGGAAGCAAATAGCCCAAAAAAATTTACACTAGTTTCAATCTGAAAATTCATGTTAAAGATATCTATTGAAAAAGAAATTAACGCTGATATCGAAAAAGTCTTCAATATTGTAACTAATTTTGAAAATTTTCAAGAATTATTCCCAGAATTTTATCCTTCAATTTTGATAAAATCTGTTAGGGATGAAAGCTCTCTTGTTGCTGAGCATCTAAAACTTCACGATACTGAATTTATTATCATGGCCAAGCATTTCTTTTCACGACCTCACACACATGAAATGCGTGTAGTAGGAGGTGACATCAAAGGAAGTAGCATAAATGAAATTTTTAGTTCAACCGATGAAAAAACAAATCTCAAAGTTGTTGCAGAATTAGATGTAAAGTCATCTCGTTTTTCAAAAAAGAATCCATACAAAGATTCATTGAATGATTTGTATGATAAAATGATTTTAGAAATTGAAAAATCTTAATCTTTACTTTCTTTGAACTCTTTTAGTTCCTTATCTGCTTCAATTTCTCCTTTCTTATATTCGCCTTTGGCTTTACCGAATGTTTTTGCTAATTCTGGTATTTTCTTTGCTCCAAATAGCAATACGCCAGCGGCTACAATTACAATTATCCATTCGCTTCCTCCTGGAATGAAATTGAATAGGCTCTCAATCATGATTCATCTAGTGTTAATTTCTCATTTAAGTCTTGATGGTCTGTCTTTCTTGTCTTTCTGCAACTGCCATGCCTGCAAAGTATAATGCAATCATTGGTAGTGATACAAACCACATTGTAACACCACTTCCATCAGGTGTAATCACCGCACCAAAAACAATGATGGCGATAATTGCATATCGCATATTTCTTCTCCAAAATTTGGCATCAACCAAACCTGAAAGACTTACTGCATACATTATGAGCGGTAACTGAAATGAAATTCCAAATGCCAACAAAAACTGTAAAACAAATGTAACAAAATCCATAATATTCAAAAATGTAACTAATCCTGCAGATTCTCCATATCTGTAAAGAAAATCTAAAATGAATGGAATTACAGCTGCATATGAAAATGCACATCCTGTAATGAACAATCCAATTGCTGGAAGTGTAATTGAACGTCCAACATGAATTTCTCTTTCTTTTAATGCCGGTTTCAAAAATGATATGAATTCCCTAACAATGATTGGTATACTTAGAACAATTCCAATTAACGCTGCTATATACACTTGAGAGAAAAATGCTTGTCCTGGTGCAGTTTGAATTAGCTGAACTCCTTCTGGAACTAATTCTCCTCTCATGACATTTGTAAATTGAGCTGCAATGTTGTCTAATGGTTCTGGATATGGATAGTACAGTGTAACTCCCATTACATCAAACGGTGTTGCATGAAATGTTAAGATGAACACTGTGATTACTAGAATAGAAATTATAGAACGAACTACTCTTTTTCTCAGTTCTTCAATGTGTGTATTTATCTCATTAAGCTCTGACATCTAAATTCCATAATGACATGTCTTCAACAAAAATGTTTCAAATATTCTAGGTAGGGATTGGAAGTAATTTGGCTTCTGGATAGCCCCATTCTTTTAATTTTTCTTGAGTTGTATCGTGTAACTCAATTGTGATGATTGGGTTTATTGTAAACTCTTCTTGTAATTCTTTTGCCAAATTAGCGATTTCTTTTCCCGAATAGATTTCTTTAGAACCTTCCAAGAAAATTCTTTCTCCTTTTTCAGATTCATTTCCGCCAAATTTCTTTTTCAAGAATTTTGTAATACTAGGCAATTCACTTCTTTCAATATTGTTGTAATAGTATGTAATTCCCTTCTTTGATTCATAGTCGTGTGGAGTACCTGCTTTGTAAAGAAAAATTCCAAAAAATAATGCCTCTTCTTCAGGTTCTTTAATACATTTTATATCCCAATTGAGAACCTTGCTCTCATCATGGGTTACTTTCTCAATTTCTTCTATTGTTAACTTCCAATAACGAAATTTTGCCATATGACTCGGTATTTTTGCCATTATAAAATCAATTCCATAGATCTATGTTCATTTTTTAGAAATATGACTTGTAATTTTCATTATAGATTATATTTTATAATATGATTTGCAGATAATTTTCCATTCAAAATTCTATATCCTATATCACTGGAAATTTTTAATTTCTGATTCATTATCACCCTTTCAATAATATTATTTCTCTGTAAAACCTTCAAACTAACCGATATGGTTGATGCTGATTTTTTTATTTTTTTTGAAATTTCATTTTGAGTAACAATTTTTCCATCATTAAAATTTTTCATGAGAATTTTGAATATCTTGTTATTTGTTTTATTTCGTAATAGTGTGATTATTTTCCTATCTTTTTTTGGAACATTTTTCAGAAAATATTTGCCTCGACTAGTACCA
>Ga0208764_10002775_pt1 | contig 10901 bp, 7 predicted proteins | sample ETNtaG_18_FD_185762 | JGI IMG/M metagenome (GOLD analysis project Ga0208764, IMG submission 185762) | Marine microbial and viral communities from oxygen minimum zone, Eastern Pacific Ocean - ETNP201302SV91 (SPAdes) (version 2) | ecosystem: Environmental > Aquatic > Marine > Oceanic ... | reverse complement strand
TGCCATATTCCACTTGTATAAGTCATTTAATGTAGAGTATATTCCACCGTCTCCTCTCACATCATTAACAAGATGATAGTCATTTAGCATGTATTCTTTTTTTCTTTTTTTATAACCAAATACACGTTCAGGCATATTAGCATCATCACCTTCTTGATAATTGAAGAGTGTTGTATGACTCATCCCAATAGGTTCAAAAATATTCTCTTTTAAAAAATCTCGAAAGTGTTGATTTGAAACTTTTTCTACGATGGAGGCTAATACCAGATACCCCGTATTGCTGTATTCAAATTTTTCTCCAGGCTGAAAATTAAGCTTTGGATTAGTATCATAAAATATTTCTAAGATTTCGTTATTACCAAGAATATAACGTCTAGCAGATTCTTGAGGAACAAAATTTTTATTTATTATTTTTATGTAATCGGCAATTCCAGAGGTATGATGTAGTAAATGTTTTATTGTAATGTTATCGTGAGGAAAATCCGTTAATATAGTCTTGACTCTTTGGTCATAGTCTATACTACCTGCTTGTTTCAGCTTCATTATAGCTGCACCAGTGAATTGCTTACTAACTGATGCTAAACGAAACTGAGAGTCTAAGCTTAAAGAATCTATGGGTTCAATAGACCTCAAACCATCTGAACTTTGGAAAACAATTTCTCCGTTTTCATAAACCAAAATATTGCCAGTTGTAATTCCTTTTGATTTCATTTCAGAAATGAATTTAGAGTACTGATTTGATTTGGAATTTGTTAATGATTTCTCTTTTTGTTTATAACTACTAAAAGAGAGAACAATTAGGGCTAATAATACTAACTTTATTTTCAGATTCATTCTATGTTTTTTTAATATATGACTGATGAGTTTTGAACTTGTTTACGTTGAATATATTCAAAAAAAATCAAAGTGTTATTCATTTATTATTCTTTATTAATTGTAGATTAGAATGTGAAGAATTCAATAATAATATTCTTGAGTCTAGTGTTTTGTATTACATCCTGCAACACAAAGCAACCAAACTCCATCCAGGCAAATGTAACTATTGACACAGATGCTACTGCCAAACCTTACAATCCTATGATTTTTGGTGGTTTTCTCGAACATTTTGGGAAACAAATTTATGGTGGAGTATATGACCCTGGCTCAGAACTATCAGATAATGAAGGTTTTCGAACTGATGTGATAGACGCACTAAATGAACTTAAAGTACCTATTATTCGTTGGCCAGGAGGATGTTTCGTTGATGGCTACCATTGGGTGAATGGTGTGGGTGACAATCGTCAACCCACCGATGATATTCGGTGGGGAGTAATTGAACCAAACACATTTGGAACCCATGAATTTATTGAGCTTTGTAGAAGACTAGATGCTGAACCTTATATATGTCATAATGGTTTGGCAGATGTACAAGAAATGACTGATTGGGTTGAGTATAGCAATGCGACTGAAGGAAAATTCGCAAGTATGCGAAAAGAAAATGGATACCCTGCCCCACTCGATGTTAAGATATGGAGTGTCGGAAATGAACGGTCAGGACGTGATTATATTCATAAAGTACGTGATGCTGGTTCTGCAATGAAGGAAATGGACTCAAGTATCATGGTAACTTGCTCAGGTATTCACGGAGGTTCAAATATAGATCCTTATCTATTTGAAGCAGCTGGAGAATATTTGGATTACATATCGGCACATCAATACTGGATAGAAAATTGGCAAACACATTCTACACCAAACTACCTCTCATGTATGATGCTTTCTGAGAGACCAGAGACATATATTAAAAAAGTAATAGGTCAGATCCAAACAGCAGAGACAGAAGGGCAAATTAATGAAGGGCAAATTAAAATTGCTTTTGATGAGTGGAACTTACGCTCATGGCACCACCCAGGGTTTCAACGTTTTGAGAAAGTAGATTACAATGACCCAGAAATAATCAAATTGATAGAGGCAAGAGACAAAAGTTTAAATCCTTCAATTTACACTCTCTCAGACGCATTATTTTCAGCCTCATTTCTTAATTCATGTATTCGAAATTCAGATTATGTCACTATGGCCAATATCGCTCCACTAGTGAATCAGACGGGACCTCTTTATGTCCACCCTGATGGAGTTGTAAGACGTACTCATTTCCACACAATGTCGATGTACGTAAATGAACTTCAAGAATATGTAAGCGATACAGAGATAAGTGGAAGCAAACTAACAGATGGTAAAGACTCAGTTTCTGTAATTGACGCAATTGCAACTGTAGACAGTGAAGGAAAAAACTGGGCTGTATCTTTGGTAAACCGTCATCCTTCAGAAAATATAGAGTGTAGAGTAACAATGGGAAATAAAATATTAAATGGTACATATAAAGCAACAATTCTTACTGGTGAGACAACTGATAGCTATAACGATATTGAAAACCCTAACAGAGTGGCTCCAAAAGAGGTAGAATTAAAATTTAAAAATGGTGTTGTCCACCTACCTCCTCATTCATTGACAATTGTTCATATTAATGGAGATTAAAGATTAAATATATATATTAATAGATACAAAAAATTGAAAATAATGAAGACACTTAAACAATTTATCATAGCAGTTATTATATTAATTTTTATACAATGTCAACAAACTCCCTCATCAGTAGTAGACTACAGATGGAGTGAGGAAAGAGCTTGGGATTGGCAAAAAGAAAATGGGTGGATGATAGGCACAAACTTTAATCCTAGTACATCAATTAATCAGTTGGAATTTTGGCAAGAAGACACATACGACCCAGAAACTATTGAGAGGGAATTAGAATGGAGCGCTGAACTAGGTATGAACTTACATCGTGTTTATTTACATAATCTCCTTTGGGATCAAGATTCATTGGGATTATTGAAACGTGTTGAAAATTATTTAAAAATATCAGATAGCAAGGGTATTAAAACCCTTCTTGTCTTATTAGATGATTGTTGGCACCCAATTCCAAAACTTGGAAAACAACCTGAACCTTTACCTTTTATCCATAACTCCGGATGGGTACAAGCACCAGGTTCACCTATTTTAGGAGATAGTTCTCGTCATCACGAAGTGAAAAACTATATAAAGGGAGTAATCTCTCATTTTTCTGATGATAAGAGAGTAGTTGGTTGGGACCTATATAATGAGCCAGGAAATGAAACACCTTTAGATCCAAGATATCCAGACAGAGGACCCGAGGTTAAAGAGAAACATATTTATACATTATCCCTTCTTAAAAAAGCTTTTAAATGGGCAAGAGAGGTAAATCCATCTCAACCCATAACAACTGGTATATGGATGGCTTCGGGAAAAGACAAAGATTGGTCAAAATTAGACAGTCTAACTGATCTCTCTCGCTTTGCAATATCTAATTCAGATGTAATTTCATTCCACACATACGGAGATATTGTGGAAATGAAATCAAAAATTACAGAATTGGAAAAATACAATAGGCCTCTATTATGTACAGAATATTTAGCTAGGGGTCAGGGTAGTACTTTTCAAGCAATGTTACCACTATTAAAAGAAAAACAGGTATCAGGTATCAACTGGGGTTTTGTTGCTGGAAAAACTAATACTGCATTTCCGTGGTATTCATGGCAAGAAGAGTTTGATTCACTACCTAAGATTTGGCATCATGATATTTACTTGCCAGATAAGACTCCGTATGATCAAAAAGAAATTGATCTCTTAAAAGAAATGTTACTGAAATAAGAAAGCTATTATTTTGAAGAAAACTTGAAAATAGTTTCAGTCACGTATTTTTCTCCTGGACTTAAGGTTACTGACGGAAAGCTCTTCTCATTTGGAGAGTTAGGATAATGTTGTGTTTCTAGACAGAAACCAGATCTGAAATCATAAGTTCCACCTATTTTAGATTGTAATGTCCCATCTAAAAAGTTTCCAGAATAGAATTGAATTCCAGGTTGGTCAGAAAATACTTCAAGTAGCCTCCCAGTCCCAGAAGCATAAGCTGATGCAACAAACCTGAGTCCCTGATTCTGATTATTTAATACCCAGCAATGATCATATCCATTTCCAATCATTAATTGATTGTTTGAATTATTAATTTCTTCTCCTACATTTTTTGGTCTTCTAAAATCAAAAGGAGTATCACCAACGTTTCTTATTTCACCAGTAGGTATTAATGTGGAGTCTACTGGCAAAAATGAATCCGCATTAATTAAAATATCATGATCTAAAATGTTTTTATTAAAATCAGCAGAAAGGTTAAAATAAGAATGTTGAGTTAGATTAATAATAGTTGTCTTATCTGTAACAGCTTTATATTTTACACTCAACTCATCATTATTGTTTAAGGTGTAAATAACCTGAACCTCTAGGTTTCCTGGGTAACCTTCCTCCATATCATTACTCACATAACTTAACACAAGGGAAGCAGTCGAGTCATGAACAACTTCTTTAGAATCCCAGACAACTTTATCAAAACCTTTTAGGCCACCATGTAAATGATTTTCGTCATTATTAACAGCAAGGATGTAGTTTTCTTCATTTAAAGTAAATTTCCCTTTGGCTATACGATTACCATATCTTCCAATTATAGCCCCAAAATAAGGACTTCCATCTTCATATTCAGATAACTTATTAAAACCAAGTACAATATCTTTATAATTACCCTCCCTATCTTTTGACTTCCATGAGGTTATAATCCCACCATAATTAATGGCACTAATCTCCATACCATTCCTGTTTTTTAAAATATATTGGTCGACATTGACACCTTCTTTAGTTTTCCCAAAAGCTTTTTTTTCAATAGTAACTAAAGGCATAGCTTTATTTTTTTTTAGCATGTTTTCACATGAGACAATAATAAGAGAAAATATAAGATAATAGACTTTTTTCATTTTATAAAGTATAACAACTTTTAGTCATCCATCAGATACTTTAGATCCCCCAGTTTTTTAAGTTGTTATTTTTTGGAGCTGTTTTTTTGAGTCTGTCTCTAATTTTAGGTATATACATAGTATTATATCTTAGTCTAGAAATATGATTTGGATTTTCTTGATCACCATTCCAACAGTGCTCTGCCATATCTCCATAGTCCACCTCTCCATTATAATATGGGTCAGTAGTTGATTCAAGAAACTCTTCAGTTAATACAACTGCATTATTTAAATAGTAATTATCCATATCTCCACAATAAATATTTATTTTTCCTTCTAAGTCTTTTCCTATTTTATCCCAATCTCTTTTCATTATGTAACTCAAATCATAATTTTCTTTCCAGTATTCAGCAACTTCTTTATCAATTTTTCCAGTTTCTCTATCCCAAATTGGTTTTGGGTAACCATCTTCCCCAGATGGTGAGTATACTGCTTGCCAAATATCCCATTGATCTCCCGATCTCCCTTTGGATCCAAGTGCTGACTCACGTTGGTTTATTTGAATTAGATGATTTTTAATTATACCTTTTCCATCTCTCATTCCTGCCCTAAGCGTTTTTCTATTGCTTCCTTCATGATAATATGCGTTATCATCTTCATATAAATTTACTACTGTAAATGCCCTAAAATCAATTGGGTCTGGACATGCAGCAAAGCATCCGTTATATTCTTTAGGATATAAGACTTGAGCAGCTAGAGATTCCCATCCCCCAGTTGATCCCCCGTATAAAAACCTTCCCCAGGCTTCTCCCACACCATTAAATAATTTTTCAACGTGTGGTATTAACTCATAAGTTATTGCGTCACCATATGGACCTATATTTGCTGAATTTACGGCATATGAATCGTCATAGTATGGGTTTTGGTGTTGTATTTCTATAGCAAGAAATCTTGGAAAATCATTACTTATCCAATTGTTATAAAGGTCATGAGCTTCTTTTTCTTGGATATATTTATAACCAGTTATCCCAAACCTTGAATTATAGATTGTGTCTTCTTCTGGTGCTGATGGTTGGGTTGTTCTAAATCCGCGAAATGTATAAGGGAAATGTCCGTGAAATATCATAAGAGGATATCTTGTCTTAGACTTTTTATCAAATCCATGTGGAACAAGAACATTTGCTTGTAAGTACATGTCCCTACCCCAAAATTCAGAAAGCATCTCACTTTTGATTTTAATATGTTTTATATATTCAGTGTCTTTGGCTGGTTCAATTGGAGGTATTTCATTATCAAGAGTAATGTGTATAGTGTTTGATTTTTTAATTTTTATTTTTTTTGGTGTACTGTAAAGATTTTTTGGACTAATGTTCCATTTCTGACCTTCTCCCTGATCCTTTGGTAATTTGACTGTGTAACCAGTTGATAAATTAAAGGTTTCATATTTATGAAGTAGTGCTTGCACATAATATTCACCTTCCTCAATATCATTTATTGATTTAACGGGATATCCAAAAGCTTCAGCATCAATTATTATTTTTTCATTAGCATTCCATGAGTCTACATCTATACCAAAGATCATTTGGGTATTGTGATTGTCATTTATTTGAAACCTAGGTTCAGCATTGTTGTTGTTACTAATCATGAGAAGAACTCTCCCATCAAATCCATCGTCTTGAAATTCATTAGAGTAGTCTATTTCAAATTTTATTTTATTATCATCATTACCATTGTAGTAGTCAATACAAAGAAATAATATAGAAGTAAAAATTATTCCTTTTATAAAAGAAAAAAATTTAAATTTTTTATCAACTAGATTTTTGTACCAATTCATTATTTATTTATTAATTTTTCTAAAGATAAGAAATAATTTCTTGGAAGACTAGCGAAGCAATATCTTGGCTTCCTACCTCCAAATCCTATTATATTTATAAATATTGCAAATGAATATTTTCACATGTAACCTTTGCTTATCAAAAAATTTATGGTAAGTTTACGTTACATTTTAACTTAAATATAAAAATTATGACAATGCACGATTTAGGAGTATTAATACCAATTATAACTGTTTCAATCCCTGTATTAATCGTTTTAATTGTTTTTTATTTTTCTTCAAAAGAAAAAAAATATAAATACGATGCCCTAATTGAAGCCACTAAAAATATCAAAGACACTGAGGACGTAAAAGGTCTTTTAGAATCTTTCAAAAAAGGAAAAAAATCAAATACTGACTATAGAAAAACCGGATTAGTAACAATGTTCACTGGAGTTGGTTTAGCTATTTTTGGTAATTATGGCCTTAGAAATGATGTAGTAATGGGTGTTGGTTTAATGGTAATGTTTATAGGAGTAGGTCAAATGATTGCAGGATACGTCTATCCTAATCAACCTGATGAAATAAATAATGCCGTTGAAAATTTTGAAAAGAAATAGTTTTGGGTAGAGACCATAAATACTTATTAAATAATCTTGAAGAACTCAGAAAATCTGCTGGACTTACCCAGCAAGAATTATCTGAGAGTGCTGGAGTTTCAAGAAAAAGCATTAACGCTATAGAGAACGGAATCTATGTCCCTTCAACAGTTCTTGCATTGAAAATTGCAAATACATTAAAATGTAAGGTTGAGGATTTATTTAAATTACCTTGATATATTATTAAATATCACCCTTTAAACATCTAGAAAAATACGGGAAATCATCTGTGACCATATAGTAGTATATTCCGTCAGGAAACTCAGGAGTCACACCTACCCTTCCATTACATTCATCCAGGTCTCCATACCCATCTATATACTCAAAATCTTGCGTAAATGCTCCCATTGAAATTGGTGTGTTTGGATATTTAGTCCCCTGATTAGGCCCTCCGATTAAAGCGGTCAAGGTATTAGGCCTATTTTGATCTGGTTGAGTCTTTAGTTTATAGCTTGATTTAAGAGAAACTACTGAACTATTTGGGTCATTAGGATCAGAATAACCATACCTCGCATAAACTGGGAAACCGTCAGAAGCCCACCCTACTAGTGTCATCCCCTGTTTATCACCTAAAAAGTCTACAAGGAGTTCAGGCATTCCGTGGTAATGATATGCTCCATTTGGCTGTACATGTGCGTGGTTCATGTCATCTCCAAAGTCAAAAGTATCATGACCTAAGGCCTCAATATTCCATTTCCCTTGGCCTTGAGCTAAACTACACTCACCTGCATCATTACACCTTCCTGCAGTAGCTGGATCAAATTTTACACTATTAATAGCGTACGCAATAGCCCCAGCAGGCCCACCTACACTGACCCCAGTCTCTGAGACAACTACTGGACACAGACTAAATCTTTTATTCACATTCTGCTCTCTTATAGTATTGGGATTATTTTGATTTGGGAATGTACCCACCTCATGATTTGGAATACCATTACCTGTTAGTATTCTACTAGACGCATCAGACGACCAGGAGTAAATACTATACGCATTAACTGATTCGTCATCATTAAATATTTTCTCGTCGATATCAGTAAGTATACCACCTGTTGAGTAATCACCCTCACAAGATTCCTGAAGAGCTGTTTCATCCTTATCTTGACAAGAAATAAATAATAGAATAATTATGAAGTAATTTATGGTTCTCATAACTAGTGTATAAAAATTAAATATTTTCTTCTTTTTTTCTTTAAAGTACTATGTAATTTATAATTATAGTTGAGTTATCATTAAGTTGAGCGCCAGATTTATTTGTGATACGTACTTTAAATGATCCAGTTACGACTGTATGTACATCTATATTAACATTTATACTTGCACTTGTTATAATAACTGATGTTGCGAGTACTTTATCGTTTGTAATCGTAATATCATTTGTGACTGCACCATCTGCTAAGTTCCCATCTATAGTAAAAGTATGACTAATTTTATAATTATTGGATGTAAAGTTACCATTACTTGAAGCTCCATCAGAACTAACCGAATTAGATGCACTTGCGTCTAATATATTTAACTCTGCAGCTGTAGAAGTAACATTCGTTCCTCCAATATCTAGAGTTGTCACGCTTGCTTCTCCAGCTACAGTAACTATTCCACTTGCCAGTGTCAATAAATCTGTATCACCTGTGTGTCCAATTGTTGCCCCATCAATGGCAACATTATCTACTGTTAAGGCAGTTAATGTTCCTAAAGATGTGATATTAGTCTGGGCAGCTCCAGTAACTGTGGCAGCTGTACCACTTGTATTACCTGTTACATTACCTGTCACATTACCAACAAAAGCTGTGGATGTAATCGATGTGGCACCGGTTACGACACCCGCATCTACATTAACCGTACCATCTAAAACAATAGCTGAACCAGCAGCTGGTGTAATATTTACTGCACCTGAATTTGCTGTGATTGTATTACCATCAACACCAAGATTATCCACTGTTAAAGCAGTTAATGTTCCTAAAGATGTGATATTAGTCTGGGCAGCTCCAGTAACTGTGGCAGCACTTCCTGATGTATTTTGATTTCCAGCAGTATTTACTCCTGGTAAATTTATATCTGCTGAACCATCAAACGAAACTCCTCCAATATTTCTGGCTGTGGCCAAAGCTGTAGCTGTAGCTGCATTAGAACTTGAACCTACATATGTCTTTATATCTGAGAATGTTACTTGTTTCATAGTACCATCGTCGTTAAGAACAACCCTGTCTGCATCTACTATAGTAGTTGATGTTGCAGAAGTTCCTCCGTCCATAATATTTAGCTCAGCAGCAGTAGAAGTAACATTTGTTCCTCCAAGGTTTAGTCCTGCAGCGAAGAGCGTAGCCCCAGCATCTTCAGAAGCATATACTTGAGTGACTTGAGGATTACCTATCACAACAGTGTTAGCACCTTTCCCAGTAGCTTCAGAACCAATTACAGTTTCATTAGACACATTACTTGCAGATGGTTGAGTCCAAGCTCCTACATATGTGTTTTCTTCACCAGTAGTCAAATCAGCACCTCCAGATAACTGTGCATCATCTACATCTCTACCAGACTGTCTTCCAATAGCAACATTTCTATTTCCTGTGGTTAAAGCAGTAAAACTTTGACCTCCCATTGCTATGTTACCACTACCTTGAGTCACTCTATTCAGCGCATTATATCCTATACCCATATTTCTATCACCAGAAGTAAGTGCATCAAAAACTCCGTAGCCTAAACCTACGTTATACTCTGCACTATTTAACGTACCTGTACTTGATTGCCCTATAAGGATAGAGTTAGAAAAATTTGTATCATTAGCTTTTCCATCACTTAAATCATTAATAGATGTATTTGTGTGGACATATGTCTTTATATCTGTGACAGCAACTTGTTTCATAGTAGCATTGTCGTTAAGAATAACCCTGTCTGCATCTACTATAGTAGTTGATGAGGCAGATGTTCCACCATCCATGATATTGAGCTCAGCAGCAGTAGAAGTAACTCCTAAAGTAACTAATTGTGCAGCAGCATTAGCATCATCTAATAGTGCCTTTCCTGCAGCAGTAAGATCGTATGTAGCAGCAGATCCAGATCCTGTAAATTGTATTCCTTTATCAGCAGCAGATGTTAATCCTGCAACAGCAGCAAGTTCTGCGTCATAAGCCTGGACATCAGATCCAATAGCAACTCCGAGTGTTGTCCTCTGTGCAGCAGCATCGGCATCATCTAAAAGAGTCTTCCCAGCAGCAGTAAGATCATAGGTGGCAGCAGTTCCTGATCCCGTAAATTGTATTCCTTTATTAGCAGCAGATGTTAATCCAGCAACAGCAGTAAGTTCAGCGTCACTTGCTTGAGCTCCTAAATCACTTAACATCTCAGCTGCAGTTCTTCCTTCAATAGCAGTACCATCAACTCTAAGAAAATCATCATCAGCAACATTGGCATTTGCCTTCAGCACATTAGTGTTACTAATTCCAAATGTTAACGCGGATTGTGCCCCAATGTCACTTAACATCTCAGCTGCAGTTCTTCCTTCAATAGCAGTACCATCAACTCTAAGAAAATCATCATCAGCAACATTGGCATTTGCCTTCAGCACATTAGTGTTACTAATTCCAAATGTTAACGCGG
>Ga0208764_10002774_pt1 | contig 10903 bp, 11 predicted proteins | sample ETNtaG_18_FD_185762 | JGI IMG/M metagenome (GOLD analysis project Ga0208764, IMG submission 185762) | Marine microbial and viral communities from oxygen minimum zone, Eastern Pacific Ocean - ETNP201302SV91 (SPAdes) (version 2) | ecosystem: Environmental > Aquatic > Marine > Oceanic ... | reverse complement strand
AGCATCCTCCAAGTTTACACCCTTCTTAGATGAAGTGTGGCGGAAAGTGCGGTGGGAAGTGCGGTGGGAAATGCGGTGGAAAGAATGGTGGGAAATGAGGTGGGAAATGTGGTGGGAAAAATGGTGGGAAGTGCGGTGGGAAATGAGGAGGAAAATGTGGTGGAAAGTGAGGAGGAAAATATGGACTGTAATAAGTGTAGTCAATAGCAAAACCTAACGGATATTCCGTACTAGCCGCTACCACCTGTGACACTACGGTATTTATTGTCTGTGAACCAGTAGCGTTCGTAGTCGATTTACTTCCTACCGTGAATCCAGCCGACGTTATCTGTGAGTCAGCATTGGTCGTAGTTTGACCAACAATATTAGGAACGGTGTCTTTTCTAGGCCCCGTTCTACCCTCTGACTCAGCCATTATGCCTCAAGGTCTCCTACCAGTATCCATTCATCTGTAGCGATCTTAATACAAGTCACAGACGAGTACTGGGCACGCAATTTCAAACCCGGTGTGTATCTCAAAGTCACACCAGAACCAGCCGCCATAGTTACTTCACCAGAACCAAGACCAGCAACCTGAACTTGAGTTCCCACGGCAAACGCAACACTGCTGTTAGGTGGAACTGTAATAGTTTGTGCAGACCCATTGCTAGTTGTAACTAACTTGCCTCGGTCGGCCAACACGAAGGTGTATGTGGTTCCCGTCTGGGCAGACAGTGCAATATTGTCAACAACATTTCCTGTTACATCAACAGTTGAACCATCCATGACAACAAATTCTGAACCCCCGATATCAAATCGGATCTTGTCCTCATCTGAGGCTTCCTCAACTTGAATCTTGGTGTCGTTATCAGCATCTTTGATTGAGTCGCTGCTAAGAGCGCCCAACTCTGTCTGAACATAAGCCGTGGTAGCAATCTGAGTAGTATTCGTATCCGCCGCAGCAGTTGGAGCCGCTGGAGTACCCGTAAGGGTTGGAGAAGCCAAAGTAGCGTAATCACCCAACTCTGTCATCACAAACGCTGTAGTGGCAATCTGTGTCGTATTCGTATCAGCAGAAGCGGTAGGTGCCGCTGGAGTACCTGTCAAGGTTGGAGAAGCCAAAGGTGCATAATCACCAACTTCAGTCATTACGAACGCTGTAGTCGCAACCTTTGTTGAACTATCATTAGCCGATTGAGTAGTAGCAGTAGTTCCATCTGTAAGAGCAGTAATTGCACTCAAGTTTCCTGTAGTTACAACTGTTCCAGTTACGTCAGGAATAGTAATTGTTCTATCTGCCGTTGGATCGGTGATAGCCAATGTGGTTTCAAAATCATTCGCTGTTGCACCTTCAAATATGAAAGGACTAGCGCCTGCGATTGTTCCACTAAATGTGGCAATACCTGAAACTGTTAAAGCAGTTAGTGTTCCAACACTTGTTAGAGAGGATGCGACCACTGCTCCACCTAGAGTGGTGGCATTTAAGACTGAAGCACCTGCAATGTAGAAGGCTTTTCCAGAAGCAAGATCAATGTGTTCTGAAGATGTCCAAGCATCTGTTGAATTGACCCAGTTCCACGTCTTGTCTGTTGCACCCTTTAGAGTAAGTCCACCACCATCTGCGGTGGTGTCGTCAGGAGAAGCAACTGAACCTATTTCAATGTTCTTATCATCAACTGTGATTGTTGTTGAACTGATTTCAGTTGTAGTTCCGTTAACCGTAAGATCACCAGTAATTGTTACTGTGCCTGTAGCACCAATCGTCATACGTTCCGTGCCAGCAGTATCGAAGCGGATGATGTCTTCATCCGAACCTTCTTCTACCTGAATCTTTGTATCGCCATCAGCATCAGTTATTGAATCGCTACTAAGAGCATTAAGACCAGTATCTACATAAGCCGTAGTTGCTAGTTTTGTTGAATTGTCACTAGCCGATTGTGTAGTTGCCGTAGTTCCATCAAGGAGCGCCGCCGCATTCCCTGTAGTTATAACCGTACCTGTAACATCTGGCAATGTAATTGTTCGGTCTGCCGTTGGGTCAGTAACCGTAAGAGTGGTTTCAAAATCGTTAGCAGTTGCACCCTCTATGACAATAGAGGCACCAGTAACATTAACTAAAGGAGTCGTAAGGGAAGTTGTAACTGTTACAGCGGAAGGTAAGCCGATTGTTACTGCTGCGGTTTCTGAACCTGAACCACTTACATCTACCTCGTTAGCGGTTCCCGCTACTGTAGCAACATAATTCCCAGTCGAATCCGTACCTAAAGCAACTGAATCAGCGGCAACTGTCGCTGTAAGAGTTGCACTAGCCAAATCAGTGATTGTTACGTTACCTGTCAGATCGCCACCCAATGTAATTGTGAAATCTGCAACATTAAGATCAATGGCTCCATCGCCACCGTCATCATAAGTAGCGGCAATACCAGAGTGTGAACCGTTTGTAACTAACTGTCCTGCAACAATGTCTTGAACATTCTCAGTGACTAGAGCAAGATCAACAGCGCCATCTCCTCCATCATCATAAGTGGCTGTAATGCCAGTATGAGAACCATTCGTAGCAATCTGCGCACCTGTAATATCCTGAACATTCTCAGTAACCAGAGCAAGATCAATCGCCCCATCGCCAGCATCATCATAAGTAGCAGTGATGCCTGTATGAGAACCATTGGTTGCTAACTGGGCGCCTGTAATGTCCTCAACATTTTCTGTAATTAAAGCAAGATCCACTGCTCCATCACCGGCATCGTCATACGTTGCGGTAATGCCGGTGTGGGAGCCGTTGGTAGCGATTTGTGCGCCTGTAATATCCTGAACATTTTCAGTAACAAGGGCTAAATCAACAGCACCGTCTCCACCGTCATCATAAGTCGCTGTGATACCCGTGTGAGAACCGTTTGTTGCCAACTGAGCGCCAGCAACATCCTGAGTGGCTTCCGTAAAATCTGTAACAGCAGTGGAAGGAATAGCAATAGTCGTATTAGAAGCGGCAGTCAAACGCCCATAAGCATCAACTGTGTAACCCGGAACTGCTGTAGCGCTTCCATAAGAAGCGGCTGTAACAGACGTAGTTGCCAAATCAATATTGTCAGCATTGGTGACAATTCGTGCACTACTTGCTGTTCCAACATTAATTGTATTCCCAGTGATACTTGCACCAGTACCAGCAGTTATTGCCTGCGTACCAGTAAATTGTGTGAACGTAATATCATTAGTTCCTATTACATGCGGATCACTTGTTGATGTAACAATAAAACCTTGCCCACTATTTGTGCTTCCGTTAATTGCATAAACAGAATCACCGGCTTTTACTTGACCAGCAGGAGTGCCATCAAAATCATCCGCACGGGTTAAAACCCAAGCGGCTGAACCGGAACCCTGAGTAGTCACATCATATAAACCGTTATGAGTAGCAGTTGATTGATCTTGAACAAGAACACGATCACCCGCAGTAGCGTTAACGCCATCCACGACAAGACGAACATTAGAACCAGAAGTAAGAGTTGCCCCTACACCAGAACTGCCATTGCTATAAGTAGGAGAGTTCGGCAAAGCAGCAGCAGATGCAAGTTTCACAGCCGTATGCCAATTGTTACTAGCATCACTCGAAGACCATTTAACACCTGTGGCAGCAGAAGAATCTGCAACCAACACCTGACCATTAGAACCAACAGCAAGTCGTGAGATTGTATTATCCGCTGTACCAAGAATCAAGTCACCCTTAGCATCAATAAAGTTTGTACCAAGTACGCCTATACCGTAACTAATGCTTGACCAAACAGTACTGCCGTCACCGATCTTATACTGACCAGTATCCGTTTCTATTCCCAATTCACCAGCCGCTAAGGTCGGATTATTGGAAGTCCAGTTGGATGCTGAATCCCTTCTAAATTGAATTATTGATGCCATATTTCTTTCCTACCTATGCGAATGGATACGTCGAAGACGATCCACCATCTGCTGTAACGTAATATCGAACCCAAGCAGCAGAACTTCCACCATCTGCTTTAGTGCTACTTACTTCCGAAGTGGCACCAGAGCCACCTGCTAAAATCCATGCGCCTCCAGAGCGGAAATAGAGTTTGTCTCCACTTGTATCTACCGCCAGACCACCATCTGAAAGAGATGCAGTGGGTGTGTCATTATCAGCCATTGTCACAAGACCTGCACTTGCTTCAAAAGTGTCATCTGTTTTCAAAGTGTTTGCCGCAGAACGATAAAGAGTTGTATCGCCTGTTGCAGAACCACTACCCCAAGTCATCTTTCCATCAGCAGTAATAATGATTCGTTCCGTGCTTTCAGCATCAAGTTTGACCGTAAACGCCTCAGTAGACGTAGCGGCAAGTTCTTCTATGTTGATTGGAGTTTTAAATGCTTGTGCCATTACTTCACCCCTAACCCGTTACCACTACTCGGTATGCATTGCTTGCAGGAGCCGTTGAAAAATCGATTGTTGCCGAATCATTATCCGTGCGAACAACATCAGAAATAACAGTGGCATAAGTAGTCGTGTCATAAACTTGAACACTCACATCACGAGTACCTAAACCGTGAGTGATCGTGTAAGAGGTATTAGAACCATCACCTACATTCTGTGCAACAGTACGACTCAAAAGTGGATTGCTTGTAGTTCTAGAACCCGAAGAAGAATCACCGGCTGCTAAATAACCATTTGCACGAGCATTTGCTGCTGTTGTCGCTCCCGTACCACCATTTGCAACTGGAAGAGTTCCAGTTACGCCACCTGAACCACTAGCCGCAAGATTAGAAGCATCAGCACTTAAAACACCTGCGGTGAAAGTAATACCTGTGCCAGCAATATTTGACTTAATAGCCAAACCGCTACTATCTGTTTCAAGACCAGAAACACCACTATTTAATTTAATCTGAACATTATCTCCAGAAGTTTCCAAACCTCCAGCAGAAGCAATGTTTACAGAAAGAACACCACTTGCAATTCCTAAACCATCACCAGCCGCACTTGAAGAAATTGAAAGAACACCAGAAGTGAAAGTAATTCCGTCACCTGCCGTGCTACTCGCTAAAGCAACATCATTTGCATTGATTGTAATTCCATCACCTGAGCCGACATTTAATACATCACCGCTCTTTGTTAAACCAGCGCCTGCATCTATTTGCCCTGCGCCTGAGAACTGTGAAAAGACAAGAGTGTCACTATCTATTGTGTAAGAACCGCCACCCGACTTCGACTGAAGAACATAACCACGATTTGCATTTGCAGTACCTTGCTCCACGAAGAAGAAACATCCAGCAGTTGCCTCTGTGCCTGTGTCAAAATCCGTAGCACGAGTTGGCGCACCAGAAGCATTAACCGTGTAAACACCGTTTTGAGAACCTGTTGATTGATCTTTAAGAAGAATCCTGTCGCCCGTAGTAAGTGTTACACCATCTAAAGAGTCCCCATTTTCAACAGCACTTGCCAAAGTGACATTTGCCGTTGAAGCCGCAACAACTGATTCTTTTGGATCTAATCCAGCCGCACGAGCATCCACATAACCTTTTGTTGCCGCATCGGTGGCATTAGTAGGTTCTGCTAATCCTGTTACTTTTGTAACATTCACATGCCCACTAGCATCACGCTTCATAATCGTAGAAGCAGTATCTGATTCCGTAGCATTATTTACAAGCGTGTAATGCGCCGCCGCCATGAGTCCAGCAGTAGAACCATTTGCTTCCGCAACAGTTAATTGAGGACTTCCTGCCACGCCAGCCGTAACTGTTAAAGCAGTTGTATTAGAAGTGACATCAGTAAGAACTTGTTTCCAAGCACTACTGTTGTAATACTTAATAATATTATTAGTAGTGTCGTATATTAAACGACCCTCAAACTCTCCAGAACCCGGATCTCCAGAAGAAAACTGGAACTTGGCATTCTGAAGTTCGTTTTGGTTGATGTTTAAATTGGTGACGAACTTCTGCGCCATATGTACCTCTGAACTACGTCAAATAAGCCGACCCTGAAAATGCCGCAGAAAATGTAATTGTAACCTGCGTATCTGAGTCATATTGTACATCACCTACCACCACTGTGCCGGTAGAATCTACAACTGTTACAGAAGGTCTACCTCCCAATGTATGTGTAATTACCCAACTCGTTGAAGCAGAACCTTGCGTATGCACATGACGCTCAGATCCTGTAAGCGTTATATATTCGGCAGGCCATGCTCCTGAATCCTTCGGACCCCAAAGACGGGCTTCACCAGTACTCATTTTCTCTATATACCAATTTCCATCTGCCCCTGTAGCAGTAACAGGTGCAGTAGTTCCAGTCAACAAGGCAGCCCTAGTACCACCACTAGCACTAGCAATAATTTTTACATAAACGGTATTCGGTGTAGCAGCCGAAGTTGTAACAATATGCCTAAGTTCTTCTACAGTTACGTCATAAGTTGTCATGTCGTCACATTCAAATTGAGATTAAAATTACCCTGTAGAAGCCTTTCAACTGCACCCGTGGCATCTACTATCTCTAAATCATATACGCCACCCTGCGACAGCGCCGCAGTGTCTGCCGCTGAAACAGATAAAGTAACTGTCCCCAACTCGCCATCAATCGTTATACGTCCATTTTCAGTAGTCAACTCTATTAAAGCCGTAGACGCTTCTAAATCTTTACGAACTTGCATTCTTGCCGTAAAAGAATCCAAATTACGAATAGTGTCATCAAAATTAGTTATTTCAATAGAACGATCAAAAGTTGAACCTTGTTCACAAGTGAAATTGTAGATACCGGCAGGCATGTCTCACCTCTTGGATAGTTTGGAAAATTTAAGCACTTCTTTAATAGCCCCTTCCTTTAAAGAGCCTACATCATTCACAGGCTTCGCCCGGATTAAAGTCAGAATTGTCCAACTGCTCGTCAAAAAATTTATGAGCATACTCTATTAACCCCAAAGTATTCCAAGGGGTCGTGGAAGGAGAGGTGGAAACAAGAAGAGATATCCCGTCATCTGTCACAACTTCAGCAATGACAACGAAATCTTTTACAACGACTGGCAAATCCCCGTATTTATGTTCCACTTCAGCGTCTACGATTTTTTTGGCAGGATCGTTGTTTTCCATGCCTTAATACTAACCCATGGGACATTCACCAGCGTCAGCCTCACGCTGATGCCTACGGTAGAGACCTTTCCTCTTGCTGGGCCGAAATCCAAACCTGTCCACACCGCGACTCCTGCCTTGTGCAAACATCTTTGAAAGTCCTATAATGATTTTGTTTACATTGTCTTTTCTTTTGACAGGAATTAAATGATATATGGGCGTTCCTGCCTGTATGGTAAATTCTCGATCCGACATAACTCGAACAACAACATGCAAATTATGGTAATAATCTGTGTTTACAATAGCCGGAAGAACCTCATAATCAGGACTTGGCTCATAGGCAACTGGTAAAACCAACAATGAATAACCCGGAGCAGTCTTATATAACCAAGGAGATACAAGTTTTATATAAGAACCCTCTGAACGCTCTCGTCCTTCATTGATAGGCGCACCCTCACACGACTCGTAACGAAAGCGTTCAACTCTAAAAAAGGGATCTGACGGTGTTGCAGTTACTTCTTTAAGACCCATTGGCTGAAAATCCATGTCGCCCCAAAGAGGCACGGTAATGCCATGAGAAAGATAATCCTGTATACCCTTACACCCAAGAATTGAACCTGTTGAATCTTTAGGCATCTCTTTCCACCAGTCAGGCCAATTTTCTTGATTGACAACAGGGTCGGGAAGATCATGCAGGCGATCATCTTTAGGGATCATCATTATTTCACCGGGTTTGACTTTCGGCCAATCCCGATAACTTTTAGGAGTTTTTGAGTTCTTTAAGTACTTCAGCATGATCTCTCATTGGTTTTGAATATTTGGCTTCTTTTAAATCATATAAAAAATCTTCCACACTGTCCACGACCCCATGTGCTGCTATTGCATCAAGGGCAACACCTGCGTCAAGAAGTCCTTGCCCTTGAGCAACATAACAAAAATGCAACATCCTGAACAATAACCCCGCTCCTTGCACGTCCCCATTTTCTGGAACACGTTCCGACCAGACTCCCAAAAGATGTTCCAAACTGTCTGGAATGGGCATACTTTTTTGTTTGCACCAAAATTCTGTATCTTCACGATCACTCATGTAATGTAAACAAATCATATCTCTTATGTTCAACATCATATTTTTTATTGTTTGATTGTATTGATTTATACTGTATTCATTACCTTTGCGAAACGAAGCCAAAAAACCCAACAAGGCAAAAGACTGATTAATAGTAGACCCGATAGAAGTAGCCTCTAACGGCTCAACAAAAGAACTCGCCAAACCAACGGCTACACAATTACCCACCCAAGGTTTTTCTAAATAGCCCGGATCGAAATTGAAATGTTTATAATCCGATATTGAAACATTCAACAATTCTTCCATCTCAGCAACTGCTTCTTCTTCGTTGCAAAAAGCCGAAGAATATACGTACCCATTACCACGTTCTTTTTGAGTCGGAATTTCCCATGCCCACCCATTCTTTAAAGCCCTAGCCCGCGTGTAAGGACGTATCTCTCCGCTTACATCAGAAGGTGTCCGAAAGGCTATTGCTGAATCTGTCAATAAATAGTTGCTAAAAGAATTCCATTTCACATCCGACAAACGTGACATCAGCACCCTGTTAAAACCGGAAGCGTCTATCCAAAAATCAGCCTTCAAAGTAAGTGCTCCTACTTTTACACTTTCCACCCAGTCCGAATCCGATACGTGCACATCTACAACTTCATCATCTAAAATCCGTATATTACGTTTTTTACATTTAAAAGTTAAAAAATTGTTTAAGGCGTTTGTATCGAAATGAAATTGATTAACCGTCTTATGCGGTTCTATTGCCGAAACAATATTTTTTCGCTGATCTCCAACAATTGTGTACTCAGAAAACAGCACCTTTTTTGCTTGTAATCCTGCATACATCGCATTGAATTCTCCAACACGAGGAGGATTGCGAAGGCTTCCAATGCTATGAAAATAATCAGGTGTATGTTTTGTCCATCCTTCAAAACGAATACCTTTTTTATGAGTCCCCTCGACAGCGGGTAAAAGTTCTGGAACCTTGATATTCGTAAAATCCATAAAGGTTCGCCAATGCTCCGTAGAACCTTCTCCTACACCTATAGTCCCAATTTTACTTGACTTAATAATAGTTATTTGAAATTCAGGGAAAGCCCTCCGTAATATCAACGCCGAGAGCAATCCTGCATTTCCTCCACCAACTATCACAACTCTTCTATCAATAATCCCTCGCGTGTCACGCATTATTTATGAATACCAATTTACAATTACGTATTTAGTTCCTTCTTCCACAGGAAGTGCCGTATGTGAATAAGGAAAACTAGAAGGCATTAAAATAATCGATCCAGCAGGAGGTTTTACTTTGACTTTAAACAACGGAATTTCTAATTCGCCTCCGACATAATCATCATTCAAATAAACGAGCAACGTCAATTGACGCATATTTTGTGAATTGGCATCAGCATGCAACTGGAACTCTGTTTTATTCTCATACCTTAAACAATTCATCATCTCACTTTTTTTCAAAATAAGCCTGAAAGCACTTTTATAATTCTGAAGAAGTATCTCAACTTGGTTATGCAAATCTAGTAAATGGTCTTTTAAAGCAAGAGCATCTGGATCATCAAGACGTTTAGCATTCTTCCCTATAAAAGGAGCAAAATTCATTTCAACGCTAGTACGTTTTTCACTCTCTAGAATGCCACGCGTTTTATTGGTATTGCTCATGCCATAAACCATAGATCGCCTCCAAGGGGAATATGAAGGGTCTTTATCACCGACTAATTTTATTTTATCCAGCAAGGCTTCTGCCTCTAAATAATACTCACTCCACATGCAAACTGCTGGTGCTAACTCTTTCATCTAGTCACACACCTGAGCCAAAATATAAATTTTATCACCACCAATATTTGCAATTGATCGATGTTCCGTCCACCATGATGTTGGCATCAAAAGCACCTCACCTTTCTTGGGCTTATAAGAAACCCTGTTTCCTTCTGAATCTTTAATATTTAAAAATTCCAAATCTCCACCTGTATAATTATCATTAACATAGAATAAATATGTGCCAGTTCTTCCTCCCCTGCGCGTGTCTTGATGGAAATCAAAAAACCCGCAACCATCGGGATACACAAGCAATTCCTGTTGCACAACTGTTCTAAAATTAAAAGCAATCCCTAAATCTTCCTTCAAAATTATTTGCAACTCGCGTGCCGAATCATTAACCAATTCATGCAAAATGTCGTAGTCGTCTGGCAGATGCTCCAGCATTCTTGCCGTGTAGCAAATTCGTTTTTCCTCATCTACAAACGGCTCCACTCCTGACTCTTTATTGGGATACATTTTAGATAATTGAAAAAAGTCATTTTCTGACAAATCTTCCACTAGCGACTTGTCGTAATAGTCATCGACAAATTTTTGCGCCACCTTACAAATAGCGTTAGCGGCAGTTACTTTAAAAACATATACGCTGGGAAGAACTTCTTTGACTCTTTCACTCTGACTCAAAGTCAATGTGATTTGTGACATGTCTAAATATTAGCAGTATCCAAGGCTATGACTCGTCCATTGATACCAGTATTAAAAGTATAAGCAGGCGTGCCTGCATCTCTAGTCACAACGATTAAAACCCCACCACCGCCACGGCCTCCTCGTTGTCCTGTATACCCTGTTCCTCCTGCTCCCCCCGGATGGATTGTCTCAGCCTCATGGGTTTCTACATCATCGCCTTCAACAGACCAAGCCTCGCCTTCTTCAAAGTAGTCCACTACAACATCAGGACCTTCCACCGTGAATGGACCTCCAAAATTTGTACCCTCAACATCTCCTCCCTCCACAGGTTCACCCTCAACATCTGGACCCGGA
>Ga0208764_10002771_pt1 | contig 10905 bp, 17 predicted proteins | sample ETNtaG_18_FD_185762 | JGI IMG/M metagenome (GOLD analysis project Ga0208764, IMG submission 185762) | Marine microbial and viral communities from oxygen minimum zone, Eastern Pacific Ocean - ETNP201302SV91 (SPAdes) (version 2) | ecosystem: Environmental > Aquatic > Marine > Oceanic ... | reverse complement strand
TTACAGATATACCTGATCCGTCATGGCCTATTATTTTCTCTGGCGAAATATTGTATTGTATAATGATATGTGGATATAGTGAGTTAATATCAAAAGAACATACCCACTTATGCTGACCTACTTTAGGGTCTTTTACATAAGCGCCTTCGTATTTTGTATCTTTATCATGTTCTTCTCTTGGTGGTATACATATATTTTTTGACAATAAATGATTAGCAATCAAAGTATCCCACACTCTTACTTGTGAAAATATATCATCATAGTTTACTTTAGATTCATATGCAACAGTTAATGCCAATTCAATTAGACCAAGTTTATCTTCCAATGCGTCAACAATTTCAACGTCTTGTATGTTATAATCAATAAATTTTTGAAAGTCTTTTGTATAGAAATCTTTAAATGTTTCAAATGGATTTTCAAATTTCGTTTGACCAAGTTCTATCTCACCAATATAATTTAGTTTATAACTTTCTTGTCTTGTTGGTATAAACCATCTATAACAATCAAGATAATCTAACATCACAATACCTTTTAAAGTATATGTTATTTGTGGTCTACCTCTTACCATAATTTCATTTTTTTCAACCATGTTCCAAGGCGACATCTTGCTTGCAGCTTTTTCATTTGCAACCAATTTAATTCTATTCATCAAATAAGGCAAGTCAAAGAATTTAGTATTCCAACCTGTGATAACATCTGGATAATTCTTTAACCAGAATTTCATAAACTCCATTATTAAATGTTGTTCAGTTTTACATTTTACATAAGTCACATCTGTCCTATCTGTATGATAGTCACCAGTTCCCCATGTTAATATTTGTTTGTTAGTTTGATTTTTAACTGTAATACAAAGTAATTCTTCTATAGGATTTTCTACATCTGGAAAGCCTTCTTCACAAGTAGTTTCTATATCTATTGTAAATATTTTAATATACTTTTTATCCCAATTAATCTTATCAGGAAATTGATCGTTTATATATTGATAATGAAATCTCTCTAGACCATAGATAGGAGAGTTTTGAGTTGCTACATCACGTCTAAATCTTCTAGCGTCATTGATGTTTTTAAATTTTATAGGGTTTAGATTTCTACCATCTAAAGTTTTAAATTTTGTTGGAGATTTTGTTAATGAATATAGAGTAGGAGTAAAGTCTATCTTTTCTTTATAGTCTTTGCCATCATGTATACCTCTAACTAGAAGTTTACCTTTGTGTTCAATTACTGATTTATAAAAGTTCATCATCTAATAAATGTAAAGTTATTCCATCAAGTTCTTTTGTTAAAGAAATCTGGCAACTCAATCTACTAATACCTTTCTTATAACTCTTTTCATATTCTAATATTGATTGCTCTGTACTATTATAATCTATTTCACCTAGTTTGTCAATCCAGGCATTGCCTACGTATAAGTGACATGTACCACAAGCACAACACCCACCACAACTAGCAGGAATTTCCTCCAAGCATGCCTCTTTAGCGGCCTCCATTATAGTGAAACCAACAGGCACCTTTACTTGGACTTTTTCATTATTTGTCCTAATAAAGTTTACTGTTATCACGTTGCTTCAGTTATTAATTTCTGGTTCTTTGTTATAATTGAGCTTGTGTTTTGTTCGTAAGATGTTCTTATTTCGTCTTTAGGTTCTGTCATAAAAACTATTTTCTCTTTAGATATAGTGACAGTATCCTTTTTACCAAAGGCATTGTACAGCGACATCATTAATTGTATTGGTTGTCCTGGACCTCTTTGTTGAGGTATAATCACGAATGGATTTTTTAAACTTACCCCTTGGTCGTTTTCTCCTACCTTGGCAATTACATCTTCGCCTGTAGATAGTCTTAATATTTTCACTTCTTGCATAATATCTCCTATTGTATTATTTAATATAACACATTACCATCAAAATGGCAATGCTTTAGTCTTGTTCTTTGTCAACCGGTTTTAGTCTTTTACTTAATACAAACGTTCTATTAGGGTTGACACTAACATTCATTTGTCTCATTAAATCTCTATTGATTAATAAATCTGATCCTGATCTTGGTCTATTATCTAATCCTACTTCTACATCTTTATAGGTAAAACCATTAAAGGTTAAATCTAATAAAATTGTAGGTCTAATTTCTGAAGGCTCATCATCTGCATTTGCTCTGAAGATTTTACTTTCACCAAATTTAGGTTTCTCATAAGTTTTATTATTATATTTCCATTTAACAATTTTCTTATCTGATAAAATTTCATCGGCATGTAAAGCACATGCTTTTGATCCGTTACCACTATCAAACTTAGCTCTAACTTTATCTACATCTGAAACATCAACAGTTTCTAACCAACCACATTCTATAAGTGATTGTCTATCCCAATGACTTCTATCTTGAATATAATCAACAAGATACTCCATCATTTTTTCTCCATCTATTCTACCAGATGGTTCTGGATCAGAATAATAATCTTTGTATTGGTAACCTTGATAGTCAGCACCTGATCCTGGACTACCATTGATTTCTAAAATGTATGGTTTTTTATTGTTTACTATGTGATCAACTCCTACCATATATGCTTTTGAAGCTCTTGAAGCTTTTAAAACTAATTCGTGTTCTTCGTCACTTAAAATATAAGGCATTGCCTCAGCGCCTCTATGTGTATTTGATCTAAAGTCATATGAGCTGTGTATTCTTTTTGTACTTGCAATAATTTTGTTATCTAATACAAAAGTTCTTACATCAAACTTAACGTCCATAAATTCTTGTATTAATAGTTCAGCATTTAATTTCCACATAGCCTGTACAGTTGCAACAAGACCCTCATAACTTTCAATTTTAATTACTCCGATACCTTGTGTACCTGTTAATGTCTTTAAGATAAGTGGAAACTTACCACCAATTTGATCTAAACCTGTTCTTATATTATTCTCGTTAGATATAAAAGCAGTTCTAGGTGTAGGTATACCATTCTTTTCAAATAGTAAAGCTGATGTTAATTTATTGTCACAAGTCAGCATAGCTGCTCTTGTGTTTAACATAAATGATTGTGAATTTTGAAAGGCAGATATTAAAGAAAGGCCAGCTTCATCTTGACAAGCACCACCTCTTGTTATAACAACAGTATCTTTACCAACAAACTCATGCTCACCATTTTTACCGTCATAATTATAGACAGTTAATGTATTTTTTTCTTCGTCTTTACCTGTGATGATTGTACTATTGGTGTTTACTATAACACATTTAGTCTTTTGTTTTTTACACGCCTTTTCTATAAGTTCAACAGTTGAATCCTTGTTAGGTTTATCTGAATCATTTATAGTAAGTATCGCAACCGTAATAGGTTTATCTTTACGGCCTGGATTCTGTTCGGTTATGTAATCTCTAAACTTTGGTATCTGCATTATCAGGTTTCTCTTCCTTAACTATTTTCTTACCTATGTTATATTTAGCGGATAATATCCACTCTTTTTTCTCTTTAAATGGTAATACTTTAATCTGTGATAATGGTGCTTTGTTTGATGTTGCTGTCTCTTTATCAACAATATCTATTAAATTCCAGTCTTGTAATAATACTGCAATCGTATTTCTACGTTGAATATCATTGTTAATTAGAGTTGCTTTCTTACCGTCTAAAGCAAATAACTCTTTAAAATGTACTATGTAATATTTTCCTTGTTTGTGTAATATATGACACGATTGAAATAGAGTTTTATCTTTTCTACTTGCAACACCTATTCTTGTTAGTGTTTCTCTGACTTTTAGGAAATCGTCTGGTTGCGTTAGAGTGACCTCTAACATATTATCTTGCGACCACTTAACTTCATCATTCATTTGTTTCTCCCGCCTTTATATGTGGCTTCTTTAATTCTATTTATCTGTTCCTTTGAGAGTACTTGTAAAGCTTGTTTTGCTTTTTCATTACTATAACCATAATACTCTTTAACATATTCCAAATCATGCAGCTTTTGTTGTTTGATCCACTTGCCTCCAAACCGTTTCTTTGGTCTGATACTATTTAGTAAAAATGTAAATTGTATATCTTTGTCCAAGAAGTGATAACCATTCATTTCATTGGCATGTGGAAGTGTATCCCAAAACATGGATAAACACTTATTAATGATGTATGGTGGGTACTTTTTACGCCAAGCCGTATCGGTGGTGTCCAAAAGGTTGACTTTTGTTTCGTTTATAGCTTTTAAATAATCTTTCAATTCGTACATAATAAATTCTGGTGCCCTTTGTCCGAGTCGAACAGACGACCTACTGATTACAAATCAGTTGCTCTACCAGCTGAGCTAAAAGGGCTAATTCTCTCACTTTCTAAATTTATGTCTGCCCATATAGTGGTCACCTGGTTCATAGTTCCATCTTTTACCATGATGTCCTCTAATATCTGCCCAAAACATTCTTAATTTCACAACACATACTCTAAATAATGTCCGTTTCGCCATCGTTCTCTTTATCTCTTTCGTTTGCTTGAACCACTTGTATTATGTCCCAAGCTTCATTGCTGATATTGAGTCTTTTCGGTGTATTCAGTTTAATAAGGCGTCTGCCTTTTTTCTCATATTTAGTAAAATACTTCCTTTGACGCTCTTTAACACCGGCTTTCGTGACGATCATAGAAACTTTACCAGGGATCATGTCACAAGGTAATCTTAAATCTCGGTAGTCTCGTACACCGAATAGAGTACCATACTGATAGTCTATCCCAGCCACGTCATTACCTTTGGTCTTAACCTTGTTCAAAACCTCTTGTAAAACCTTTTCTGCTTTAGCAACATCTAGTTCTCCGTCTCCTATTTCAAACTGTTCCTCACTGGTTTTCCATATCGGATAGTGTTCTTTTAGATATTTTTTAAGGTCTGATTCTGCTTCTGTTAAATAGTTGTGCTTAACCTCTTTCAAATAATCAAAAGAGATATTGGCATTGGTTGTTTTATATTGACTTTCTCTACTTTTCCAATCACCAGTCTTACCGATGGTTAGAAAAAACTTACCAGATTTAAAATCTCTCTGGAAGAATCCGTATAGATGGCCTATCATTTGAATTTACAGTTGGCCATGATTTCAGTTAAACATGCTATTGTATTGATCTCGTGGTCTGCCACGAAGGCAGCCTTGTATTGGTAACCAGCGATGATTAATATTGCTTGAGGTACGGATTTAGGTTCTAAATTCTGATATAAACTATCATATACACCTCTGAATAGGTCAGTAGAATCCATATCTAAATGGTTTACTACCCATTTTCTCATACTATCAAACTCTTTTTTCTTTAAATGAGCCATAAGATTTTTATAGTCTGTTTCTTTTAAATTAAATAAGATACCACTATCAATCTTACCACGTACAGAATATCTTTGAAGTTCGTTGATCGTTCTTCTAAAATCTGGATAATGTTTTTCAATTAATTGAGCTAATGACTTCTTATCATACTCAATTTCTTGTTCTTTTAAGATACTTTCCATACGTTTCATAAAAGAAATAGCCGTTTTCTTTACTTGTCCGTTAGTGACTTTAAAGTCAATTACTGTACAACGACTATGTAAAGCTGGTATAATTTTGTTTTTATAGTTGCAAGTAAATATAAATCTACAGTTATTATAAAAACTTTCTATGAAGTTTCTTAAAGCAGGTTGTACTGATTCGGCATTCATATAATCTGCCTCGTCAATTATGACTACTTTATGTTTTGATTCTGTATTGAAAGATACAGTTGTTGCAAAGTTTTTAATCTTATGCCTCAAAGTATCTATTTGACGACCCTCATCTGAACCATTGATTATAATATAATCAAGATTTAATTCTTCACACAAGGCTCGTGCTACAGTTGTTTTACCAGTACCAGCAGTACCAGTTAATAACATGTTTGGAAGTTCTTTTTTAGATAGAAATTCTAAAAAGGTATTTTTAGTTTCCTCTGGTAAGATACATTCATCTATGGTTTTGGGTCTGTATTGTTCAACCCACAAAAAATCTGTCATTGACCTACTCCTTAAAATTCAGAGTCAGGTTCTAATGCGATCCAATATTGGACGTTCTTACTTCTAGATATGAAACTAGATATTTTTGCTTTTGATATAGCTACATCGTAATCATCTGGTATCATTTTAAAGTTTTCTGATTTAAAATAACCAGTAAACTTAACATCTGATTTTCCAATTACTGTAGATACTTCGTTTGAAGATTTGTTTTTCTTATCAGTAGCCACTAGTTTAATATTAGTACCGTCACCAATTACAGCAACATCTGGTAGATTTAAAGTAGTCACACCTTTGTGTAATTCTGTCAGGTCATCATTCTTTAATTGAAATGTGACATGCTTATCTGGCATATTAATCTTATTAGGTGTAAAGACAGTAGACTTATCAGAAAAGAAATACTTAACTGATTTATTACTGTTTTTAGATTCACTGATAGTCATTGAAGCACCACCATTAAATTTAAGTTCAGGACTTTTAAACAAATCCAATGATCTTAAAAATTGTGGTAAATCATAGATAGCAAACTCACTATCAAATTTTTCTTTTATCTCAGCTTCTGCTAAGATATTTCTCATATTGGAAATAGTTTGTATTTTATTTCCAGGCTTAATTAAAATATTCTGATTAATATCAGAAAAGTTTTTTAACATAGCAATTGTGTCTGTGCTAAGGTTCATTATATATTCACTCCTATTCATCATTATTATTTTTGGAGCGGATACTTGGTACTGCCCCAAGTTCTAAAGATTGGAAATCTCTCATAATACTTTTATACGATATCCGCATTATTGATCCTATACTAGATCAATTAAAATGTCAAGCCTCAAACTGACCTCTTAATTTCATCTACTTGTAAATAAGATAAAACGTTTTCTGGTGCAGATTCTCCATATGGATCAGATGGATCATTAATATCTCTTCCAGGTTCTACAAACATTTTTTCTACTTCACCGTCATTTATTACAGCTGCATATCTCCAAGATCGCCAACCGAAACCAATGGCCTCTTTGGAAACTAACATGCCTAATGCTTTTGTTAATTCGCCATTACCATCTGGTATCATCTTGACATTTTTAATATCTGAAGCATGAGCCCAAGCATTCATAACATACGAATCATTTACTGATACACAATAAACTTCTTCTATGCCTTGTAATTTAAATGCTTTGTAATTATTTTCATAACCAGGTAGTTGTTGTGACGTACAAGTAGGTGTAAAAGCTCCTGGTAAACTGAATAAAACTACTTTCTTACTAGAAAAATAATCGTTTGTAGTCTTATCAACCCACTTACCGTTTTCAAAAGTACACTCGCCATTCTCTGCTAGGTCGCCTACTCTTGTCTTAAATGTTATATTTGGTATTCTTATCATAATATAGTTCTTACTTTAACATAAAATCGGGAGGAAGTCAATGCTCCCTCCCAATCCCTCAATTTACTTGATTTTTATAGTTCTAGCCTTTTTGTTCTCTGGTATGATTCTTTCCATAGAAACTCTTAAAAGACCATCTTTTAGTTCAGCACCTTTGATTTCTACGTCATCGGCAATAGTAAAAGACTTTTGAAACATACGTTTGGCAATACCTTTGTGTAGTATACCATCGTTTTCCTCAACCTCTTTTTCTGATTCGTCTTTAATAGATTTAACTGTTAAGACACCATCCTCAAAAGATACATCTATATCCTTCTTACCATAACCAGCAAGTGCTAGTTGAATATCATAGGTATAACTACCTGTCTTTACGATATTATATGGTGGGTATTTTACATTAACCATTTCATTGAAATTATGGTCACCTACCATTCTTTCAAAGTGGTCAAACATATTGTCAAACCCTACGGTTACTGGTCTTAATTGATTGAAAATTGAAAATGCTTTATTGGTCATAAAACCTCCTTTTGTTAAGCAAAGTTTATTTTCTGACAACCCATTATGGCGTTGTCTATATTATTTATATAATCATTAATTTAATAATTACAAGCCACTTTGTTGTTCACGGAGTAAAGTGGCAAATCTCCGTTTTGCGACACCGACTTAATTTCTAGGTCGGGTTCTTGCGTGAGGACTTACGAATAGCCCCAACATTATATATTTATCTATCACCAACGCAAAACTCTAAAACTTAATAACCTCTTTGTCGTTCTAATTTTTTCTTTAATTTCTTACAATTAGCAATATTTTCCTTCTTTTTTCTTCTCTTTTTAGCAGAAGGTTTTTCATAATATTGTCTTTCTCTTAACTCTTTTACTATGCCTTCCTTTTGGACTTTACGCTTTAACACACGCATAGCCTGTTCAACATTGCCTTTTCTAACTTCAACCGTTATACTCAACTTATTCACCTCCCTTCGTACTAAATTTATCTCTTGTTTCTGGTAGATATGACCAGTCTATTTTAATATTTTTTATACCTAAAAGATCATCAATAACAAATTCATTATCTGTTTTCCATTTTTTAATCCAAGTATCTTTATAATCTTTATCAGCGTGCCACCATCTTACTTTGTAAGTATGAATTAAGTCTTTAGGATTATCTCTATTCCAAATTGATATTGAAAATAAATCTGCCCAAGGATTAAACTTAGCAGTTGAATAACATTTTGAAAAAATTCCACCGTGTGTTGCCCTATTCTCTTTTCCTAAAACACACTCTTTAGAAATTTCAGATTGTACATTTTTCTTCTCATCACCTGCGTCATATCTAATCCAAGTTGATGTATTAGGTACCCATTCTCTATTATACATTTCTTTAGCAATTGTGGTAACTTTTGCTTTTCTAGTTCTAGTTAATCTTTGTTGGTCATATAAATCTTGTACTTCTTTTGAAGAAGGATTTAATCCTCTTATCATCATATTCTTTACTATACCAGCAATAGTTTCATCATCTGATTCTAATGTAGGATTTTCTACACTAGGATTAAACATCACGGCTATTATATCTATATCATCATCAGGAATATCTTTGTGTTGATCTTCTTCTAATGCGACAACAGGTATTTGACCGTTCAAACCAAACTTTGATTTTTCAGCGGCAGCAATAGAATGGTTACCGTCTATAACCAAATCTCCTTTACGACCTCTATATAATCTATTTTTTAATATAATAACTCTTAAATGTTTTAAAGATGTTCTCTCATTTATTATACTTTTTAAGGTACTAATATGTTTACTATCATAAGTAAAATTTCTAACTTGTATTCTATGTTTAGGTAAATCTCTAACAGCAAGAAGCGTTGTTAGAGTTCCATTATAAGCACCAGTAGTTTTTATTTCTTCTACAAGATGTTTTAATAAATTCATATTAGGTAATACTAAATTAGAACCACCATTTGATTTATTATAATATTCAGGATTGTCTTTAGCATTTACTTCTCTTAACATCTGCTGTTCTTTTGCCTGTACATATTCATAAGTATTGTACATCAAAACATCAAGGTGCCATTTACTATTTGGATCCATAAAATCTTTTAAAAAGGTTGGGTCTTCAGAAGAAAATAGATAACTATAATCTGGTACACCTTTTTTAATACCTAGATACTTCATTTTTGTTATTAAGTTTGTAAGTTTATATAGATATGAGTTTAAATTTACTTCATCATAATTATATGGTATGTTATCTGTAATAATTTGATCTGGTCTTTTTGGCATTATATTAATGTTCCTATTATTAGTCCTATTATTATTCCTTCAACCCAAAATGCCCACCTATGTGTGCCTTTTGCTATATGTTTTTTTATAAACTCTTTTGTCCACTCATTAAACATTTTAACTCCTCTAAAGATTTCATCAACGGATGTTTTAAAATCTCTTTGTTATTCATTTTAGGTATCGCTTTTAAAAATTTAGGATACTCTATATTTAATTTAATTATTACTTCTTCTAGCAATTTATCTTTTCTACTCATTATAATGGTATCATACAATTACTACAAGCAAGTAATTCCTTTAAAATTCCTGTTAATAAAACAGCAGATAGAATAGCATTTAAAAATATTAATGCCCTATCGTGCCATAAAAATCCTACTACTAACCAACCTAGTGTACCCATAAAACTAAAATACAAATCAAACATATGAGATACATCTGCTGCCCTAAAGCAAACAGCAATCATTAACATAACACTTGCAATCCATTTTATATACCAAGATAAGTCACCTTTAGGTGTAATCTTTTTAAAGACTCTAGTAGAGTCTAACTTCTTTATTTTATCGTCTAATTTTTCTCTCTTTACCATTGAAATACATTCGCCATTAAAATTAATATTATCATACTAGGTACCACTATACTTAATGGCCAAAACTCTAGTAATTCTTTCCAACCCATTTTTTCTTGTTTACTTTCTTTCTTCACTTCTCTTTTTATCTCCATCATTAACTTGTTAATCGGTTCACCTTTTTGAAAGTTAGGAAAACCTAACTCACTACACATCAAAACCTGATTATAAACTGATTGTATAGTTTTCTTTTTTAAAGTCAAAGTGATAGTCCCTTTAAGGTCAGGCGCCCTTTCGGACGCCTTTCCTGGACTAACACTATGATTGATAGATTTAGATTGAGTTGGAATCATCTTCCTCATCATCCTCCTCACTATCATTGGATTCTATTTGCGACTCTAATTCAGCCTTCTTTTGCGACTCAATAATTGAATCAGCAGAAGCGCCTGCATCCACTTTCGTGTATAGTTCCACAAACGAATTTTTTGTATCATCATCAAATCTATTTGTACACATTTCAATTGCCTTCATCTTATTAGAGAAGATTGAATATGCCTGTGTAATATGTACAAGTCTTCTTGTAGATATAATTTCATCAACACCACCGTCAAAGTAGGTTTTTCTTATTACATCTGCCCAAGTAGTTAACTTGTCAATAAATTTAACATCTGATTTACCATAAGACTTTAAAGTATTATTTAAAATCTTTTTTTCAATTGAAACA
>Ga0208764_10002770_pt1 | contig 10905 bp, 15 predicted proteins | sample ETNtaG_18_FD_185762 | JGI IMG/M metagenome (GOLD analysis project Ga0208764, IMG submission 185762) | Marine microbial and viral communities from oxygen minimum zone, Eastern Pacific Ocean - ETNP201302SV91 (SPAdes) (version 2) | ecosystem: Environmental > Aquatic > Marine > Oceanic ... | reverse complement strand
ATCAAATGTTGTCCATATGGGGGATGTAGCTAATCTTACTGGACTCCCTTTTATAGATGCAGGGAACGGAGGAACTCTAGAAGGGATGGTTTACTCCATTAGAAGAGTATTAGATATGATCGATGAAGACACCATAGTGGTTCCAGGACATGGAGAGGTATCTAAGAAAGAAGATCTTGAAATATACGTTTCAAAATTAGAGTTAGCAAGAGACAGAATCTCGGTAATGATCAATAATGGAATGACTTTGGACGAAGTAGTTGAAGCAGACCCTGCTTCTGATCTTTTTCCTTCTAGTCCTTTTGATGCATCTACAGGAATGCCAGCTTCAAAATTATTTGCTAATAGATCTTATGTTTCTATGACTAAGAACTAGAGTATTAGTTTAAATTAGACTTATAAGTTTCGTTTAACATCATTACTGAGAGTATGGTTAGTGACGAGGCAATTGCTATATAGACAGAAACCCAAATTACACTATATTCAGTCCAAAGAGTCACCGCTATGGTAGGCGCCAAGGCACCTCCAACTATAGCCCCAAGTTGATATCCTAGAGAAGCTCCTGAATATCTTACTTCAGTAGAAAAAAGCTCAGTAAAGAATGCAGCTTGAGGACCGTACATCATGGCAAGAAAAGTTAAACCACCTGTTATGGCTAAAACCGTTAACCAGAAACTTCCTGTATCCACTAAAGGAAAAATAGCAAATGCCCATAAAGCTGTCAGAAAGGCTCCCAGCATAAATATACCTCTTCTTCCATGACGGTCTGAGTAAGAAGAAAAAATAAATTGGACTGGGACCATAATCGCAGAGGCAATTAATACAGCCGTTAACATGTCGTCTCTGCTCATTTGAGCACTCTGCACTCCATAGGCCAAGAGAAAGGCAATCAATATGTAAAAAGTAACTTGAACGGACAAAAAAGCCCCAGCAGCAAGTAGAATTCTTTTCGGATACTTCTTAATTGCAAGCAAGACTGGAGATTGTGCAATCTTCTTAGTTTCTTCTGTTAATTCATTTTGTTTCTTTGTTGCTTCTAATTCTTTAAAGGCTTTTGTGTCTTCAAGGTTGAGTTGAATGTACAGACTAATTCCAATTAATACTGCACTTGCAACAAAAGGAATTCTCCATCCCCAGGTATTAAAGAACTCTTCAGAAACTAAAGCACTTATAGATATGAAAGCTAAGTTAGCAAGTATAACTCCTACAGGAGCACCAGCTTGTGCAAAAGCTCCATAAAATCCTCTTTTATCATCAGGAGCGCTTTCAGTAACAAGTAACATAGCACCTCCCCATTGACCACCTATAGCTAGACCTTGTGCGAACCTAAGGACTGTAAGAAGTATAGGAGCAGCAACTCCTATAGTTGCATAGGTAGGAAGTAAACCAATCATCGTAGAAGCTCCACCCATAAGCATAAGAGCTAGGACTAACGTCCTTTTCCTTCCTATTCTGTCTCCAAAATGTCCAAAGATTATTCCACCCACAGGTCTTGCAATAAAACCTACTGCAAAAGAACCAAAAGACAGAAGCAGAGCAGTGGTGGGAGTTGCCTCAGGAAAGAATGCCTGTGGAAAAATCAAAGCTGCAGCTGCTCCGTAAAGGAAAAAGTCATACCACTCAATACTTGTTCCAGCCAATGCCGTTAAAGCAACTTTACGGATATTAGATTCTTTATTTATATTTTGGTTGTTTGTCATTATCTTCCCTCTTGGCTATTCTTTGTAAAATAAGCTTAAATTGCAACAATTACTTGGAGGAAAATATGAGCTATTCATATATAGGAGGAGAAAGCAGAGAGTCATTTAGTCACTTTGAAGAGAATTTTAAATTGACAGAATCAATGATGGGTTACTTACCAAATAGTCATTTAATAATGGCAAATAATCCAGATTTACTTGAAGCTTTTGAAAAAATGGCCATAACCATTTTTATGAGCAAGCATATAGATAGAAGCTTAATTCAATTGATAGCTTTAGCTTCAAGTCTATCTTCTGGCTGTAAATATTGTCAGGCCCATACTTCTCATGGCGCCGGAAGATCAGGAGTAGATCCAGATAAAATAGTAGATATTCTTAAACATAATGAGAGTGATAGATTTTCCGATGCAGAGAAAGCAGCCTTAGGTTTAGCTTTTTCTGCCGGGTCAGCACCAAATACTTCTGAGAAGAAACATTTTATTGAATTGGAAAAGTATTTTTCTAAAGAAGCCATAGTGGATATAGTTTCAGTAATTGCACTATTTGGGTTCCTCAATAGATGGAATGATACATTTGGGACGGAATTAGAAAGTGAGCCTAAAGACTTTGTTGAGAAGGAACTTTATCCTTTAGGTTGGGAGTAATAAGCTGTGGAAAGAAATCCATTAAGAAACTTCCATCGATATCTAAGTCTATTTATATCTATCCAATTCTTACTTTGGACCGCATCAGGAATTTTCTTTTCTTTTAACAAGATAGAAGATGTAAGAGGAGAGCAGTACATTTTAGAACCACAATCTAAGTTTTATAAGATTAAGAACCAGATAGAAGTTAATTCATTTAAAGGTATTGAATTTTTTTTTAGACTTGATGATCTTATTTACAGCCTTAAAGAAGAGGACGGGACAAATATTTATTACCAAAATAACGAACCGGTAGAAAAGATAACATTTCCACAGGCTTTTAAAATAATTGAGACAAGCACTAGTCTAAAACCTACAAATATAGAAGAGATAGTAAAGAATAATAGAGGTTCCGAGTATCGCGGAAGAAGCCTGCCATTGTTCAAGGTAAGAACCTTAAATAATTCTAGTAAAGTTATAAATGTTTATTTGGATCCTTATTCAGGAAAAATAAAAGCCATAAGATCTAGTCAGTGGAGAATGTGGGATTTTCTTTGGGGCTTACACATAATGGACTGGACTGACAGAGACAACTTTAATAATAATTTTATTAAATTCTTTTCTATTTTAGCCTTTATCAGTGCTTTATCTGGCATAGTCCTATTTTTTAAAACTCGAAGATCTTAAATGAAGTATGATTTTTCTTACTCATTGGTTGATTTAGAAGACATACCTCAAATTGAAAGCCTAATTAAGCTTTCTATAGATAAATTGCAAGCTGAATACTTAGTTAAACAGCAGATCGAAGCTTCTCATCAAGCCATGGGCCTTGATTTAGAACTCATAACAGATAAGACTTATATTAAAATAACTAATTCAGAAAATAAGATAGTAGGCTGTGGGGGATGGGGAAAAAGAAAAACTTTATTTGGAGGTTCGCATACTAAGGATAGAGATGGATCTTTCTTAGACTCATCTAGGGATGCAGCAAAAATTAGAGCAATGTATACCCATCCTAATTGGATAAGAAAAGGAATAGGGAGTTTAGTTCTTGATTTATCTGAAAATTTTGCAAGAGAAGAGGGATTCAAGAAATTTGAGCTGATGGCAACTTTATCTGGAGAGCCGCTTTATATACATCATGGTTACAAAGTTGTAGAAGAGGTTTCTTGGGAGAGTTCAAGCGGAATTATTGTGCCATTAAAGAAAATGATAAAAGAAGATGGAATATAAAGAAAAGAACTTAGACCTTAATCCTGAATTATTAGAAGGAGAATTTATATTTTGCTGTCTGGATAAGGCAAGTTATGGAGAGCATGAAACATTAGATCCAATTGCTTCTTTTAAAGAAAAAGAAGGCTTAACTTTAGTAATACCAAAAGAGAAAGCAGATCAAAATGATATTTCTTATGATTCAAGCTTTAAGTGTATCTCTTTAGGTCTGGAATCTGAATTAGAAGACTTTGGACTTACAGCAATTATTTCTAAGAGATTAACTCACGCTAAGATCAGTGCTAATATTTTTGCTGGGAAACATCACGACCATATTTTTGTTCCTTCGAAAACAGCTAATGAAGCATTGAGGGTTCTTAAAGACAAGAAAGAAAAATAGGAGAAAGAATGAGATATTTGCACACAATGGTAAGAGTAAAAGATTTAGAGAAATCTTTAGAATTTTATTGCGAGCACTTAGGATTAAAAGAATTAAACAGATTTGACAGTGATGAAGGTAGATTCACTCTAGTATTCTTATGTGCCCAAGGAGATGATTCTGCTCAAATTGAACTTACTTATAATTGGGATGGGGATGATTTAGGAGAGGGTTCTAGGAATTTTGGACATTTAGCTTATTCCGTAGAAAACATTTACCAAACGTGTAAAAAATTACAGGAAGGAGGTGTTGTAATAAACAGACCTCCCAGAGATGGAAGGATGGCTTTCGTTAGATCTCCTGACAACATATCCATAGAAATTCTACAAGAAGGCGAATCTTTAACTCCTGAAGAGCCTTGGGCATCGATGGATAATATTGGTGTTTGGTAATTTATTATAAATTCTTAGTTAAGAACTCAAATGGGTTACAGGACTTAAAGGGAATTATTCCTTCTGCGTTTGCACTTAAATTTTTCTTAATTATTATTAAGAATCATATCTTTTATTACATAAGAATAATAATCCTATAAGACTATGTTTAGGATAGAATAATTTCTAGATGATTTGTATAAAAACTGATATTCCTGGAGAAATTTGTGAAATTGATGATGAGCTAAAAGCTATTTATCACAGTCAAGATTCAATTTGCATATGGGTTTTTAATACAAGGCAAGAAAGAAATAGGTTTATGGACGAAACTATTGGCATGTTAAAAGATCAAAGACAGGAACATTATGAATCAAACTATTAAAGCATTTATTATTTTCATTCTCTCTATGATTTTGGTTAGTTGTTCTAGTGAAGCAGTTAAAGAAGAGGCTCCTGATATAGCTATTTTTAAAGAATATCTGAATACTCTAGCTTCAAATGATTTTGAGGGAAGAGCACCTGGAACTCCGGGCGGTTTCAAAACTAAAGAATTCATAACAAGTGAATTCACTAAATTAGAATTAGAGATGTTTGGCGACTCATATCAGATGCCAGTAAAACTTACTGAGATAACTTTAGATTTAGGCAATTCATCTTTTTCCCTTAAATCGGATAACAAAGCTCTAGATCTAAGGAACGCCAAAGATTATGTTTATTGGACAAAGAGACAAACGGAAGAGGTTTCATTTAAAAATAGCGAGTTAATTTTTGTTGGCTACGGAATTAATGCTCCCGAATACGATTGGTTAGACTATGACTCTATAGATGTGGAAGGTAAAACCCTGGTTATGTTAATTAATGATCCAGGTTTTGAATTAGAAAATCCTAATTTATTTAAGGGAAAGGCCATGACCTATTATGGCAGGTGGACCTATAAATTTGAGGAAGCTGCGAGGAGAGGTGCAGAAGCTGTCTTGATTGTTCACGAAACAGCACCTGCAGCGTATGGTTGGCAAGTAGTAGAGTCAAGCAATGTGGGTCCCCAGTTAGATCTATATTATGAAGACAAAAATCTTAATAGAGTTAGTTTAGAGGGCTGGGTAACGCTTGAAACAGCAGAAAAACTATTTTCGTCCGTGGGTAAGACTTATTCGGAAATGAAATCTTTAGCTTTATCTAAAGACTTTAAGCCCATCTCTTTAGACGGAATCTCTTTGTCTTCTAATATTAGAAATAAAGTTAGATATGCAGACTCACATAATGTTGTTGGTTACATAAAGGGAGAAGAGAAACCTGAAGAATACCTTATGATCATGGGGCATTGGGATCATCTAGGAACTAATAGCAAAGGAGATATTTATAACGGAGCTGCAGATAATGCAACTGGAACTGCAATGGTTATGACTTTAGCTAAGTTTCTATCAAATAAAAGTTATAAACGATCCATAATTTTTACCACCTTAACCGCTGAAGAATCAGGTTTATTGGGCTCTGGCTATCTTGCTAATAATTTACCTTTCTCTGCTGGTCAGATGGTAGCAGGATTAAATCTAGATGCTTATTTTGCTTTTGGTAGGGCAAATGATCTTCAAGTATTAGGTCATGGTGCTTCAGAATTAGAAGATCTGATGCTTGAATCGGCTAAGAAGAAAGGCAAATATCTTTCACCTGACTTCCAACCCGAGAAAGGTTTATTTTACAGGTCTGATCATGTAAATTTTGCTAAAAAAGGCATTCCTGTTCTTTATATAGACCCAGGATTTGATATGAAGGAAGGTGGTACAAAAAAAGGCATGGAGCTCATTAATTCTTATTACATAGGGGGCTGCTATCATCAACCATGCGATGAAGTCAAAGCCGACTGGAAATATGACGGCATAGAAGAAGATTTATGGATATTTTCAGATTTCCTTCAGTCTTTAGCAAACTCAGAAGAGCACCCCAATTGGTATGAAGGAAATGAATTTAGATCAATCAGAGAACAATCATTAAAGTAAAAAAAGATAAATATGAATAATTTAAAGAAAGAAATAGTTTTTCCATGTGGAATATCTATGAAAAATAGATTTATGCTTGCACCACTTACCAATACCCAAAGCCAAGAAGATGGCATATTGTCAGACGAAGAATTTAACTGGTTAACTATGAGATCTAAAGGTGAATTTGGTTTAACAATGTCATGTGCTTCACATGTTCAAGCAATTGGAAAAGGCTTCCCAGGTCAACTAGGTATATTCGGAGATGAGCATTTAGAAGGCTTAAAGAGATTAACTGATGAAATTAAGTCTCACAATAGCTTGGCAGTGGCACAATTGCATCATGCAGGAATGAGATCTCCCGAAGACCTTATTGGTGAACAGCCTGTTTGTCCATCAGATGACGAAGAAACAAATTCACGAGCTCTATCTCTAGACGAAGTTAAGCAATTAAGAGATGATTTTATTGAAGCTGGAGTTAGGGCTAAGAAAGCAGGTTATGAAGGAGCAGAAGTACATGGAGCTCATGGATATATTCTTTGCCAGTTCTTAAGTCCTGATATTAATAAAAGAGAAGACGAGTATGGAGGCTCTTTAGAAAACCGATCCAGACTCCTCTTTGAAATAGTAGAAGGTATAAGAAATAAATGTGGAACAGACTTCTTACTTGGAGTCAGATTATCAGCAGAAAGGTTTGGCATTAGATTAGGAGAAACTAAAACTGTCTGTACACAATTGATTGAAGATCAAAAAATAGATTTCTTGGACATGTCTCTTTGGGATTCATTTAAGGATCCAGTAGAGGAGGAGCACAAAGGCAAAACCCTACTGGAACACTTCACAGAAATTGACTATAAAGGAGTTCAGTTAACCGTAGCCGGGAATATAAGAACTAGTGAAAATGTTCATGAAATTATTAATTCAGGTGTAGATTTTGTGACCATAGGAAGGGCAGCTATTTTGCATCATGATTTTCCTTTAAAAGTTATGGAAGACTCTGAATTTATACCAATAGAACTGCCTGTATCTAGAGAGCATTTAAAAAATGAAGGCTTAAGTGAGAAGTTTATTGATTATATGGGGGCTTGGCCTGGTTTTGTAGGTAAATAAGGTATATGTCTTCTACAGAAAAAGGTACAGTTTTTCAAAGAAAAGTATGGGAAGAATTAAAGAAAATCCCTCTTGGAGAGATTAGAACTTACAAGCAAATAGCTAAATCTATCGGTAATCCAAAATCTGCTCGTGCAGTTGCTAATGCATGCGGGAAGAACCCTTATCCTATAACCATTCCATGCCATAGAGCAGTAAGATCTGATGGTAGCATAGGTGGATATAGTGGTTCTGGAGGAGTAAGAATGAAGAAAGATTTATTAATTAAAGAAAAAGTAGATATTAACAATTTATAGGAGTTTTTATGATTGATTTAAATTTAGAAGGAAAAAAAGCAGTTGTAACAGGGGCAAGTCTCGGAATAGGAGAGGCTGTGGTAAAAATGTTAGCTGATCAGGGTGCTGATGTTAGTTTTTGTGCAAGGAATAAAGAGGCCGTAGATGCTTTAACTGGATATAGTTCAAAAGGATCTATAAAAGGGCACTTAGCAGATATGGGAGACTCAGGATCAACCAACGAATTTATTGAGAACGTTCTTAAAGAGGGAAGTGTAGATATCCTAGTTAATAATGTAGGTTCATCTCCTTCTAGAAACTTTTTATATATGTCTGATGAAGATTGGAAAGAATTGCATGAATTAAATCTAATGTCTGCTGTTAGATGTACCAGAGCCTTTCTTCCTAAGATGAGAGAAAATAAATGGGGGAGGGTAATAATGGTATCTAGTTCTGCAGGAAAATACCCAAATGCAGCATTAATAGATTATGGTGCCACTAAAGCAGCTATGATATCTATTAGCAAGTCCCTAGCCAGAAAATACGGTAAAGATGGTGTTCTTGTAAATTCTATCCTTCCAGGACTTATTCATACGGCTATGTGGGAAAGAGCAGCTACAGAAATTGCTGAAGCAACGGGTAGCTCCATGGATAAGGTCATAGAAAATAATGGAAAAGGTGTGCCCGTAGGACGATATGGAACTTCAGAAGAAGTTGCTTCACTTATAGTTTTTCTTTGTTCTGAAGTAGCTTCCTATATAAATGGGACTTCTATTGAGGTTGATGGAGGTCAATCAGCTCACATTTAATATATAATGAGATTACTAAGGTAGGTTTTTTAATGAAAATCATCAAAATTCTTTTTGTTTTATCTTTATCTGTTTTTATTAGCAGCTGTAGTACTCTCAGAGGTAGTTACATAGAAGAAACAGAGAGAACTGTTGAATTCTTATTAGCTGACATGCCACTTCCCCCAGATTCAAAATTCTTAGAAGATCCTTTAATTATGGGTACAGGTAATGGAGTAACTGGGAAAATAGTTCTTCATTCTCCTGTGAGTCCAATTTCTAATCTAGATTTTTATACTAGCGTTACTAAAACATCAGGATGGAGATTGGTGGCTTCAACAATCTCCAAAAAGATAGACCTTTCTTATCGAAAAGGTAAAAGATTCGTAAATGTTGAGATGGTACGACAAAATGATAGATTGGGAGTCCTTTTTGGGGGAGAAAATGACACCATAATCACTATAACAGTCGCATTGCCTGATATTGCTGATTCAAGAACTGACGATGAATAGATATTAATTATTAAAAATTGGGCTCTGTGGTAGGATAAATAGTACGAGGTGAATAATATGACTAAAACATTTAACAAAATTTCTTTTCTGGTAATTTTTTCTTTATTTATTTCTGGCTGTTCATTAGTCAGAGATACTTACCAAATAGAGCAGAGAATTGTTCTAGACTATTTACTAGATGATTTACCTCTTCCTGATGATGCTGAAATCTTAAAAGTTCCTACTGTCATATTAGGTACGGGAGACAGGATTGCAGGAAGGGTGATAATGGATTCACCAATTAGCCCGGCAGAAAATCTTATTTTTTATGGAAACAACACTGTTTCTTCAGGCTGGACATTAATCCAATCTACCGTAGGTGATCAAATCATCTTAACTTATGCAAAGAATGGCAGATACGCAACCATTGAATTAGTACAAAGAGGAATAAAATTCCTATCAGGATTGAGTACTAGCCAAATTATAGTTTCAATAGTTCATCCAGAATCCATAGGAGATCAAAATCCCTATTTGGCCTTAAAAGCTAAAGAAGATTTAAATAGAGCTATAGCTTCTATGGAATAAAGTCTTAATACTCAAAGTTTAATAAGATGTCTCTTTTTAGATATAAGGAAATAATCCTTTTATTTCTAATTCTCTTTCCCTTAAGCCTTTCTGCTTTAGTTATAGAAGACATAAAGGATAAGAATGCTGATTGGGAGTGCTTCTCAGACAAGGTGATGGGAGGAGTATCCGAAGGAAGTTTTTCGGTTAAAGAAGAAGCATATGTTAGATTAGAAGGTGTTGTTAGAACTGAGAACAATGGCGGTTTTATTCAATGTAGAGCAAAAGTTAATCTAAAGACTAAAGGGTTTGAAGGAATTAGGATAAAAGCAAAAGGCAATAACAATGAATATTATATTCACTTAAGGGCACCAAGAATGCTGCCCTGGAATTATTATTCAGCCAAATTTTATGCATCTGAAGAATGGAAAGTCATAGACTTACCACTTAGTTCTTTTGAGTACTCTAAAGATTCTTCCAAGAGCTTTAACTCTTCAAAGTTAAGTACTGTGGCACTTGTTGCGTTTGGGAAAGATTTCGATGCACAATTAGATTTAAGTAAATTAGAGATCTACTAAAGCTTTTAGAGTAACTGTGATAACAGACCCTTACTTTTATGTAGTAGCTGTTATTTCAGTTTTCTTGCATGGCATGGCTAAAGGAGGATTTGCAGGATCTTTAGCTTTATTAGCCATACCAATGATGGCATTCTTCATACCTCCATTTCAGGCAGTAGCGATTCTCCTCATACCTCTTATTTTTATGGATATTGTGACTGTTTATAGATATAGAGGTATGTGGGATTGGACCATAGTTAGGTACATTGTACCTCTGGGGGTTTTAGGTGTAATTGTTGGAACAGTGTCTTTTAAATACATGTCAGAAGATCACATAAGAATCCTTATAGGGGTCTTAGCTATCGGTTTTTCATTAGATTATTTTTTGAGACCTTATGACAATGAGCCCAAGAAACCTTCACTTTTTGGAAGTTACTTTTGGCCAACACTTTCTGGTTTTACTAGCTTCTCTATACATGCAGGAGGATTGCCATTAAGCTTTTATTTGTTGCCAAAAAGGCTAGACAGGAGAGTTTATGCCGCCACCATGGGCATTTACTTTCTATCTATGAATCTATTTAAGATATTTCCTTATACTTATTTAAATCAAATGACCATAGAGAATATTACAACCTCTCTATTACTTTTACCTTTAGCGCCACTAGGGGTTTATTTTGGTGCTTACATGGTAGAGAAGGTAGGACAGGAATGGTTCTATAAGATCAGCTATTTTTGCTTATCTATAGCAGGAATAAAGTTAATTTATGATGGCAGAAGTTCTTTAATCTTTTTCTGAGTT
>Ga0208764_10002769_pt1 | contig 10909 bp, 6 predicted proteins | sample ETNtaG_18_FD_185762 | JGI IMG/M metagenome (GOLD analysis project Ga0208764, IMG submission 185762) | Marine microbial and viral communities from oxygen minimum zone, Eastern Pacific Ocean - ETNP201302SV91 (SPAdes) (version 2) | ecosystem: Environmental > Aquatic > Marine > Oceanic ... | reverse complement strand
AAAGGTCGGCTGAATCAAACCCACTTCCCCTTGTGGTAGAATACTGTAAGCAGAGAATGAATCAAGAAGTCATTCTGGCAAATAAAATATTACGGATGATTTTTCTTCCTTAAGACTGTATTTCTGAATTTGGGAACATATATTTTTCAAACTTTTAAAAATTTAATTTGGAGAAAATGTGACGAAATCTCTGCGGGACACTTTTGCAAAAGACAATTTACCTCCAGCAGAACAGTTACCGGAATTCATTAATTTAGCAGAGTTGGGATATCCGGAAAAGTTTAACTGTGCGAAAAACTTGCTCGACGATGCTTTAGCAGAAGGTTTTGGGGAAAGTATAGCGATCATTACTCCTCAGAAAGAATATACCTATTCCCGTCTACTGAAAGATGCAAATAAGATTGCACACGTGCTCATAGATGATTGTGGGTTGATTCCAGGAAACCGGGTTTTACTGCGTGCGCCGAATTCTTACATGATGGCTGCCTGCTGGTATGGTGTGGTTAAAGCAGGCGGGGTCGCTGTTTCGACTATGCCTTTATTCAGGGCAAAAGAACTCGGTGTAATGATTGAAAAAGCTCAAATCAAAATAGCACTTTGTGATAAGAGGCTGAAAGACGAATTAATCAAAGCAAAAGCAGATTCAATGCTTGAGAATATTCTGCTTTTTGGTGGATCGGAGCTGGAAAAAAAGATGTTCGAAAAACCAGAAACTTTTGAAAATTGTCAAACAAACTCAGATGATACCTGCCTGATTTCCTTTACTTCCGGAACAACTGGTACCCCTAAAGGTACCATGCATTACCACCGTGATATGATCACCATTTGTCGTGCTTATTCAGTACCTGTTTTAGCTCCTAAACCTAAAGACCGCTTTATAGGCAGCCCTCCGTTAGCTTTTACTTTTGGTTTAGGAGGGCAATTGCTTTTTCCAATGTATGCGCGTGCTTCGACAATTCTGTTAGAGCAGGCAAATCCGGATTTGTTGCTTGATGCTATCAAAAAACATCGGGCAAGCATCGTTTTCACTTCACCTACTGCTTACCGCTTTTTACTTTCAGAAGTGAAGGATTGTGATTTGTCCTCGGTTAGGGCCTGTGTTTCCGCAGGAGAAACTTTACCAAAGCCAACATGGGTTGCCTGGAAGGAAAAAACCGGTCTTGAAATATTGGACGGGATCGGATCAACCGAGTTGCTCCACATTTTCATATCATCCCGTGCAGATGATATTCGTCCGGGAGCAACAGGAAAACCGGTACCAGGATATGAAGCAAAGGTGGTTGACGAAGATGGAAATGAAGTAGCCCCGGGAAAGATTGGAAAACTTGCAGTAAGGGGGCCGACCGGTTGTCGTTATCTTTCGGATGAAAGACAGAAAAAATATGTCCAAAACGGCTGGAACCTTACGGGTGATGCATATCAGATGGACGAAGACGGTTATTTTTGGTTTAAAGCAAGGACAGATGACATGATTATTTCATCCGGATATAATATCGCCGGTCCGGAAGTTGAAACCGCTTTGATTGCACATCAATCAGTTCTGGAATGTGCTGTAGTTGGTGTTCCAGATGTTCATCGCGGTAGTCTCATTAAGGCATTCGTTGTACTGCAGCCAGGAATTTTCGGAGATGAAAAACTCAAGAAGGAATTGCAGGATTTTGTCAAAAACTCTATTGCACCATATAAATATCCACGCTCACTTGATTTTGTAGATTCATTGCCAAAAACTGATACAGGTAAAATACAACGATTTAAACTGAGAGAATGTTAAAAAGCATCCATCGACTATCTGTTCACATAGCTGTTGAACAAATATTTGGTTTCAGTTTTATTTGACTGCCCGACAGTATTCCTCTGCTCCAAAACTATTCCGTAAAAAGGTTAAAATTCCAGAGAAATTCCTATTGACAGCTCAATTTATTAGGAGTAGTGTTTGAATTTTTTTGTTTATTCAATCTATTAACCTATATGAAAGGGAATGTTATGCTTGATATAAAATCATTAATCGTGGGAGTATTATTTGGTGTAGCACTTGTTTTTATCACAGGTGCATCAGATAAAAAAGGCAGAAAAGGAGCACCGCCGGTTGGTATGTTCCAGTTATATGCTATTCCCAATAGTGATAGCAAAGCTGTCATTCTTCATACTGCAAGTGGAAAATATAAAATAGCAAATTTGGATTTGTCTCCAAATTTTGAATCTGGAGACAGATTCATGGGTCCTCCACCGGAATAGGACTATTGCAATTAACAAGAATGAAACATAGATTGACTGAGTCCGGTGATTGTAATATTCCGGGCTTAGTCAAGTTATGCCGCATCAATCTTACGGTTAAATTCTATAATCAGTTCATCAATTTGTGGTGCGAGCTCAAAAATATTGTGCCAGTATTCCGTATGACTATACCATTGATCATTTAGTTCTGACAATTCACGGCCTTGTTGTTCAATCCAGGTGAAATATTTTAGATTATGAATCCGCTTCTTTTCGTAATACGTTAATTCAAGCACGTTATCGATGCCTGTATCCATCATCAATTGCATGTCTTTGTGAGCATCAATATTTGTGTATTCACCGCGTTCTATAGCCAGTTCTTCGATGCGTGAGCCATAGAGTTCCATTGAATCGGTGAGAATTGTCACCACATAATCATCCTCAGTTAGTTCATAATATTTTGAAAATTTTATTGCTGCAATCATATTTCCTATACAGGAAATGCCAAGCCTGTCTAATTGATTGACAAACTCACTATCGATTCCGTAATCTACGAGACAGTCTCTACCTAAAGATTCATTAAAAAGTCTTAAAAGACGAATTGTAACCTCATCATCAACTCCAATTATCATATCAGTATTTTTACAATCATGAATCCAAGGGACATGTTTGTCACCTATTCCTTCGATACGATGATCACCAAAACCGTTGTTAAGCAAAGTAGGACACTGCAGTGCTTCCGCAACTGCTAATTTTGATCCTGGGAATTTATCTTTCAGATAATATCCAAAGGCCATTGATCCTGCAGATCCGGATGATGAAATTGCACCAGCGAATCTGCTGTTCGCCCCCATTTCCTTTTGTAAGGCTTCTTCCGCAGCTTTTCCTGTTACCATATAATGCCAAAGTGGATTTCCAAATTCTTCAAACTGATTAAAGATTTGAATATCATTGCGAGTGTTTTTTAGTTCCCAGCATTTGTCAAAGATTTCCTTAACGTTGCTTTCACAGCCCGGAGTAGCAATAATTTCTCCCGCGACTTTCTTCAGCCATTCAAAACGTTCGCGCGACATATTTTCAGGCAAAATGGCAATCGAATCACAACCGAGTAGTGAGGAAACATAAGCACCTCCTCTACAATAATTGCCTGTAGAGGGCCAGACAGCTTTAGTTTCCCCAGGACTAAATTGTCCCGAAATCAAAGCCGGTGCCAGGCAACCGTAAGTTGCGCCAACTTTGTGTGCTCCTGTAGGAAACCATTTGCCAACAAGTGCAATTATTTTGGACTTTACTCCTGAAATTTCAGGTGGAATAACCAGATAATTTACCCCCCCGAAACCACCGCCTTTGGCAATCGGTTCATTTTTCCAGTTGATCCTAAATAGATTTGCGGGATGCGATTCCCACAAACTAACATTTTTCAACTCATCTTTTATCTCATCATCAATCGTTTCCGGATTCTGCATCTGTCTGAAAGTAGGTAGCTTGATATTATGTGACTTGCAATGCTTTGCGTTTTGTTGAATCGTTTCTTCATTTTTTGTTAAATCAATCATAATATTTACTCCGTTAAGATAAATTAAAGGTCGGAAAACCAAGAAAGGTTTTTGATTTCATGGAAAATAGTAGATATTTTTTGTTCAAATCCGTGTGAATCTGGAGATAAAAAATTGTGCTTTTTGAAACTGTTACTAAAGTTCATCAAGGGAGTTAATTGAATTTTTTGGAACAGAAATTTTATTAGTTGCGGAGTTAATATCTTTCAGTCCATTTCCGGTGAGCAAAACAACACAGGTTTCACTTGAATCCAAAGTTGCTTTCTTTTTTAAGAATCCGGCATAAGCAGTTGCTGCTGCCGGTTCCGAAAAAAGTCCACAGTCAGAAGAAAGTTTTTTTTGGGCTGACAAGATCTCTTCGTCTGTTACCGTAAAACAATGTCCTCCAAATTTGTTTAAATTTTTCAAAGCAAGGTGTCCGTTACTTGGTGTATCAACACAAATTGAGTCTGCCACTGTATTTGCTGATCTTACAGGAATTCCCTGTTTTCCATTAAAATTCCCTGACTCCATAGCCCGGCAAATTGAGTCACTTCCGGATGCCTGTACTGCGTGAACAACAGGTATTTTTTCGATTCGTCCCAGTTGAAATAGGTCCCTGAAACCTTTGTAAACTCCTGACATAATCACTCCATCACCCAAACTTACAAAAATATGATCTGGTGCTTTTTTCAACTGATTGAAAATTTCGATTGATACTGTCTTTTTACCTTCAATAGTCATTGGATTGTAAGCCGTGTTACGATTCATTCCTCCGCGTGTATTTGAGTATTCCAGTGAAAGTGCAAATGCCTGATCATAATTCTTATCAGCCAGCACCAAGTCTGCACCGTATTGGAGGGCTTGAATCATTTTCGCCGGCGGAGCAGTTTTTGGTAGAAAGAGCTTAACTTTAAGTCCTGCAGCGGCACCGATACCAGCCATTGAAGATCCAGCGTTGCCTGTAGAAGCAACTACAACTTCATTTATGTCGTGTTTACGGGCAAACGCAGCCACCAAAAAAGAAGCCCTGTCTTTTAGGGATCCCGTTGGGTTTACTCCATCATCTTTCAAATACAATTCTGGGAAACCGTATTTTTTTGATATATTTTCTGGAATTTCTGGTGCGGGATGCCAAAGTGGAGTATTTCCTACAGGAATTGAAGGGAAATACTTTCGTTCGACTGGTAAATAATCTAGAGAATCATTACTGTCCAATGTTCCACTAAGTTCTACTTCTAGGACGCCGTTCAATGGTTGCCCAGATTTATTCTTTGAAGAACAAATAGGACAAAGCATTAATTCCGGATCTATTTCATAACTTGCAGAGCACTGACTGCATTTGTAGTTAAAACTTAACAATTATCTATCTTTCATAAGATGTTCTAAAAATCTAAGAGGCAATTTATCATCAGCTATAGCATACTAGCAACAAGCTCAAAAAACGAGAATTTTTTCCTTAAGTTAATGAAGTTTATTCTTTGATGAATAACTGAACTCCAAAGTTTGGAGAGGCAGGAGTTCTTCGAGTTCTTCAATTAAAGCGGAGCTGAAATTTATTCTCTCTTCCGGTGTGATAGTCACAGAGGTGGCGTCAGGTGCCTGAACTAAAAAAGTGAAAGGTTTTTCACCACTATATTTTTGTAGCGTACTACGTAATAAACTTATTGTTTCCTGAGATAGTGGATCAGAGTTAATTTTGATCGACATACTTCTTGCTTCTGTTTCCCTGATTTCGCTCAAGCGGCGAATATTGTCCACAAACATTCCAACTTCGTCATCACGATAATTTACGCGTCCGGAAATCAGCAGCGGTTCGTCACTTTCGAGCAATTCTCCATCTTTTTCATAAACAGTTGCAAAGACGGGAAATTCAAGAGTTCCACGTGTATCTTCAACAGTCGCAATGGCAAACTTTGCGTTACTCTGGTTCAAACGTACTGTATTATTAACAATAATTCCGACAAGTGAAATTTTGTTTTTTTCAGCGTGTACGCCTTCTTTTAATTTGTCAGTGGTTGTGGCCAGGAGTTTCATTTCAGAAGAATAACTATCCAACGGATGCCCCGATACATAAAATCCTAGAGCTGATTTTTCCTGCTTGAGACGTTCACGTTTAGACCAGTTGCGTACTTCCGGAAACTCAAGTTGAGTTTCCGTAGCTTTTGCATCACCCGCATCCATTAAAGAAAATAAAGAATCCTGAGATGGCTCTTCCGCACGTTGAAATTCCTGGGCTAAATGAAGTGCTTTTTCAAGAACGGCAAATAATTGAGCACGATTATCATGAATCGAATCAAAAGCACCACATTTGACCAGAGTTTCTAACATGCGTCTGTTAACTTCATTCAAATTAACTTTTTTCATGAATTCCATAAAATCCTTTAATTCTCCATGCTCACTTCTGACTTTCAAAATAGCATCAACTGCTTTTCCACCTACATTTTTTACAGCATTCAAACCAAAACGAATAACCTCAACTCTTGCCTCGCTGCGCAACCATGATGCAAAAATTGAATTTGAATTTAACAGGAATGTTTGATTGTGCTCGTTTTCAGCTTCTGTGGTTTTTACTATGATTTTCAGGAATTCAGTCTCGTCTTTGAAATCCCGATTTTTCAATCTTTTTAATGATTTCCGGAGTGGCTCTAGCCAGTCCTGATGAAAAGTATCACCAAGCAGTTTCCTGTTAGAAAAATCACGTTCAAAATGTGCTAGAGTGATGTCAGATATTCTAAATTCCGTAGGTTCAACTGTAAAAATTTTTGAGCTGAGATTTAAATCCGGAGGCAAAACTTTTATTCCCATCGATTTACATTCACTGATGTAATTAATAATGTTGTCCTGATTGTTAACTGAACCATTGAATAACGCAGCCATCAACTGTACAGGATAGTGTGCTTTGAGGTAAGCTGTCTGATAGGAAATCAAACCATATGCAACGCTGTGAGATTTGTTAAACCCGTAACCGGAAAAATAATTAATCGTATCAAATATCTCATTTGCTTTGTTTTCAGGATTACTCTCCCGCGGACACTGTTCCACAAATTTTGTGTTTTTCAGGCACCCTTCTACAAATTGTAAGCGTTGCTCCGCCAATATTTCTACCGTCTTTTTGCCAATCGCACGGCGAAGCAAATCAGCTTGTCCCAGCGAAAAACCTGCCAGAACCTGTACACTTTGAATAATCTGTTCCTGATAGACCATCACGCCATATGTTTCCTTCAAAATATCAGCCATCAAAGGGTGCGGAAAAATAACTCTCTTCCTTTTGTGCTTGCACTGTACATAGTCCTCCACCATGCCTGAACCTAACGGTCCCGGACGATAAAGAGCTAAAATTGCGACAATGTCTTCAAACGCAGAAGGTTGCATGTTAGAAACTAGACGTTTCATACCGGAAGATTCTAGCTGGAAAACCCCGATTGTATCCGCACGGCAAAATAAATTAAAAGTTAATGGATCATCCATCGGAATACGGGTAATGTCTAACTTTACTGAGTCAGGACGGCTTTTACTAATCAAATCAATTGTATTGTCAATGGTGGAAAGATTTTGTAAACCGAGGAAATCAAACTTTACAGCACCTTGGTCCTCTGCATATTTCATTGGGTACATCGACTGCAGTGTATCCTCTTTCCCTGTGCAGACAGGCATTACCTCACGAATATCCTGATTCATGATGATCACTCCAGCTGCGTGAGTGCCCAGATGAGTGTTCAAATCTTCCAACTGCCGACTGAACTTTAGTAAACGCTGTTCATTTTCAGTTCCATCACTGGCAAGGATTGCCAATTCAGGTTCCTTTTCAAGTGCTTGGTCTAGAGTGATATTCAAATCGTTTGGGACAAGTTTAGCTATTTTATCTGCTTCAGAGTATGGAAAGTCCAGTACGCGTGCTACCCCTCTTACTACTGCTTTGGCTTTGAGAGAACCAAAGGTTGAAATTTGACAGACATTTTTGTCGCCATATTTCTCACGTACATGTTCAATTACTTTTTCACGGCCCTCTACATCAAAATCAATATCAAAATCGGGCAGACTTACTCGGTAAGGATTGAGAAAACGTTCAAAGAGCAGCCCATAACGCAGCGGGTCAATGTCTGTGATGAGTAGGGCATAGGCTACCAGTGAACCAGCTCCTGAACCTCTTCCAGGACCGACCGAGACTCCGTTATCTTTCGCCCATTTGATAAACTCGGAAACAATTAAAAAGTAACCCGGAAATTCCATTTGTATGATAACCTCTAGCTCAAAACTTAAACGCTCCGTGTATGGCTGCTTAAAATCTTCAAAAGAGACTTCCGATTCATAAAGTTCGTAAAGTTTGGCGATTCGTTTTTCAAGTCCTTTTTTAGCTTCATCACCCAATTTTGATTCAATAGTTTCATCTTCTCTAGTAGCAATTTGTGGCAGAAAGATTTTTTTGTTTTCGAGTGAAAGTTCACACTGTTCTGCAATTTTACTAGTATTTTCTATGGCAACCAGCGGAAGTTCCTTAAAGGCGGACAACATTTCTTCGGCGCTTTTTAAGTAGCGCTGGTTTCCTGCTTGCTGTGGAACATTTTCGTCTGTTACTCTGCGTTGAAGTCCCATCAGCCAGAGAATATATTGCGCTTCTGCTTCTTCTGGGGTGAGATAAAAACAATCGTTTGTAGCTACAAGCGGAATTCCTAATTCATGACCAAGATTAATTAATTGCCTATTCAATCCAGCCTGTTCCGGAATTCCTGTATTTTGGAGTTCAATGTAGTAACGGTCTGCAAAAACATCCCGGTACCACATTGCAATTCTACGAGCTTCATCAGGACGCTCTGCAAGAAAATGACGGCTGATTTCACCGTTTACTCCCCCACTCAGCGCGATCAAGCCGGAGTGATATTTTTCAAGAAGTTGATGATTAATGCAGGGTACTCCATCGATTTTCCCTTCGGTATAACTGAGGCTCACCAAATATCCAAGATTATGATAACCTTCACGGTTTTGACAAAGAAACTGTGTCTGACCAGCATTAATCCTGTTCCGCCCAGATAAACCGCGAGTCTCCGAGAAGTCACCTTCTAGAACAGATGCACCCAGACCGACAATCGGCTTCAAATCTGATTCTTTTAAGGTATGATAAAACTCAACTACTCCAAACATATTGCCGTGATCAGTAATGGCACAGGACTCAAAGCCCTTACTTTTTAATACTGTAACCAAATCTTTAATACGGATAGCTCCTTCTAGAAGAGAATATTGAGTGTGAAGATGGAGGTGGGTGAACATGTTTTTACAGATTGTTTCTAGAAGTGGGATAATTATGCATGGTACATGAAATACTTTTTACGGGCAAGATTCTTATCTACTTTTGCTTCGAAAATTTGCTCTGAATTATTGCCTTAAAGTTGACTGATAAATAAAAAAGGTTTATAAAAATATTGTTATGCCCCTTTAAAGTTGTCATCGAAGTCTTCATGAGTTAGTCTGTTGGGCAGAAAAAACATTTGAATTTTTGATGCATTTAGTTTCCCTGAAATTTCATTTCTTTACATAATTGCTAATGTTTCCATATTTTAGACCAGATAATCTTGAAGATGCACTTTCTGCTTTAAGTAAGCACTCCCGAGTTGTGCTGGCTGGAGGAACAGATTTTTTTCCTGCAAATGTGGGCAAGCCGATAATGGATAATGTGCTCGATTTAACAGGCATTAAGGAGCTCCGTAAAATTCAACAAACTGATGAAGGGTTTCAGCTTGGTGCCTTAACCACTTGGACAGATATTTTAGAGTCTCAACTTCCATCTGCTTTTGATGGGTTAAAACAAGCCGCGAAAACGATCGGCGGAGTCCAGACTCAAAACGCAGGAACGCTTTGTGGCAATATATGTAATGCGTCTCCTGCCGCAGACAGTGTACCAAATTTACTGGCACTGGAAGCAGAAGTTAAACTACAATCTGTGCGGGAAACAAGAATGTTACCTTTAGAAGAATTTATCCTCGGTAACCGAAAAATAGCAAAAAAAGAGGACGAACTCATCAGCGGAATTTTCATTCCTCATCCTGCAGCAAAGGCGCGCAGTAATTTTGAAAAATTAGGATCACGAGCCTATCTCGTCATTTCTATCGTTATGGTTGGAGTAGTAGCTGAGTTGAATGAACAAGATGAAATTTTAAACTTAAAAATCGCGGTTGGCGCGTGTTCACCTGTAGCTCAGCGCTTGAAATTGCTGGAACAGGAAGCTGTTGGTCAAAAATTAAAATCAGTTAAAATAGTACCCGCACATTTTGAATCTTTGGAACCAATTGATGATATTCGTGCAACAGCATCTTACCGCAAAGAGATTATTCCTGAATTGCTGAAACGTGCCATCAATGGAGTCATTTAAAATATGAGCAAAATTCACAAGACCACAGTTTCATTCACCTTGAATGATCTCCCACAAACCCTATCTGTCAATCCGCTGCGCCGTTTTTCAGACATACTCCGGAAAGATTTAGGCTTAACCGGAACTAAAGTCGGCTGCGATGCAGGAGATTGCGGAGCATGCACTATCCTGATTGACGGGGAACAGCGTTATGCCTGTTTGACTGCAATCGGACAGTTGGAAGGCCATAAGATCCGTACGGTGGAAGGACTTGCTAAGAACGGCGACTTGAATTTACTTCAACAGGCGTTCCTTGATGAAGGCGCTGCGCAGTGTGGTATCTGCACCCCGGGAATGTTGATGGCAGCAAAGTCTTTGCTGGACCGAACACCAAAACCCACAGAAAAGCAGGTTTTAGAGGCACTCAGCGGTGTCTTGTGCCGCTGTACTGGTTACACAAAAATAGTTGAGGCTGTACTCAAAGCAAGACAAACTTCTATAGAATCAGTTGACGAGGCAGGGACTGCTGTCGGTTCCCGCATGGCGAAAGTTGATGGAAAACAGAAACTTACGGGAGAAGAAATTTACTCTGCTGATCATGCTCCTGAAGATTCTCTCTGGCTGCGAACAATACGTTCACCCTATCCGCGAGCAAAATTCACGCTCAATCAGCCAGAAAACGTTTTGCGAAACAATCCGGGTCTGGTTAAGATTTTTACATCGGAAGATATTACAGGAAACAACGGTTTCGGCATTTATCCCCATATCAAAGATCAACCCGTTTTAGCAGAAGGCCATGTTCGTTTCCGCGGAG
>Ga0208764_10002764_pt1 | contig 10918 bp, 16 predicted proteins | sample ETNtaG_18_FD_185762 | JGI IMG/M metagenome (GOLD analysis project Ga0208764, IMG submission 185762) | Marine microbial and viral communities from oxygen minimum zone, Eastern Pacific Ocean - ETNP201302SV91 (SPAdes) (version 2) | ecosystem: Environmental > Aquatic > Marine > Oceanic ... | reverse complement strand
ATCTAACCAAATAAAATCTAAGTGTTCATGTGATAAAATAATATCTAGAGTCTTTGTTTTTCCTAGAAAAAATATAACTTTTTTATGAATATCTTGATTTTCTGCACGAAAATAATATTCAATTTCTTCTTCAAAACCATCTAAAAATTCTACATCTGAAATTCCAGTTTCTTCTTTAGTCTCTCGAAGTGCAGTTTCATGTGTTGTTTCTCCATTTTCCATTTTACCTTTCACAAAGTCCCAATGTTTTGATGGATAATTCAGCAAAAGAAATTTCCTACTTTCACTTTCATTAAATAAAATTATTCCTGCTGATACTTCTTCTTTCATTTTATTTTCCTATTCTTCGTTTCCTTTTTTGAAATGTTCTAATTGCTCTCATTAAATCAATTTTTCTAAATTCTGGCCAGAAAATATCTAAAAATACCAATTCACTGTATGCGCTTTGCCATAATAGAAATCCACTCATTCGTTTTTCGCCTGATGTTCTTAAAATCATATCTGGAGATGATTGTGGTAAGTGAGATGTATACAAATTAGATTCTATAACCTCTTTGTTAATTTTTTCTGCATCAAGTTCACCACTTTTAATCTTCATTCCAATTTTTTTTACAGCATCCACTAATTCATTTTGTCCTCCATATGCTATTGCAACGTTTAGAAAATGTTTATCATATTCTTTTGTAGCATCATCTAATCTACTAAGAACATCTTTAATTGATTCTGGTAGTAATTCTATTGTTCCTATTGCTTTAACTCTCATTTTGTTTTTATGTAATCTAGGATCATTGTATAATTTCTCTAATCTTTTATGGATTAATTCATAGAGATAATCCAATTCTTCATTTTTTCTATCAAGATTTTCTGCTGATAATACGTACAGTGTGATAATTTTAATGTCGAATTCTTCACACCAATCTAACAGGTTTTCTACTGCATCTGCACCTTTGAAATGACCTTTTTCCTGAATTGTTAGATTTCTTTTTGCCCATCTTCTATTTCCATCAAGAATAATTGCTATATGATTAGGCATGTCTCCTTCGAGAATTTCATTTTCTAGTCTCTTAGAATAGATTGAATAAAATCCTGAAAGATATAATGCTGCGTCTTTTATTCCGTTAATAATTTGCCACCTCGTTTCCTGTATCTACGGAAAAGTAGTGTGGCTGATATCAGTGTTATTGCTGCACCTGCTAACAATGGTGGAATTAATGTAAATGAACTGTCATTTGTAGTTAGTATGTTTGTAAATTGTGCAACTGTTGGGAAAATTGCTGCTAAAACAATTATTCGTAATACATCACTAATGTGTTTTAATTTTCTATTGAGCCAATTACTAATTAAAATTCCAGCTGAAATTGTTCCAAGTCCCATCCACAAAAATGGAATCAAACCTTGAAGAAATTGTCCAATTACTATTTGATTTGATAGTGATTGTGTAAAGTCTGTTCCGTTTTCAAATAATTGTGAATCAATATTTGCAATACCTGCAGGAACTGATGCAAGAATCAGAATAACTCCTGTTACAAGTGCAAATATTCTGATAAACCCTGTCGGAGTTGCTTTTGTCCAATTAGACCATGATTTGTCTATGTCAAATGCACGAATAAGAAATGCACCACCTAAAATACTAACTAGTACTGCAAAAATTTCTGCAGTGTATCCTACAACTGTTCCAATTCCACCTATCAATAACAAAATTCCTGGAACGCCCAAAAAGAATTTTGAATAAGTTTTATCATAAATTACCATTTTCAAAAATTTTCCAAATACTGCATAGGAATGTTCAATTGTTCTACTAACTTGCATTACAACTCTCTGAACAGATACAACTGGTATGACATTTTGAATAACTGGAATTACCATTTCATCATCTTCTCCATCTGAAACAATTACTGCACCATTTGCAGAAAACTTTTGTAAAATAGATTTTATCTCACTAACAATTTTTTCATCTGCTTGAACTCCTCTCTTTTCTACTCCTGTAACTACTGAAACTTCCACATTGTATCCTTTACTTACTAAATCCTCATAGGTTTTTACTGCATAAAATATGGAATTTGAATCTGCATCTTCTGGATCTTCTAAGGCAAGTCTTTGTGCTGCATTAATACATGAATCTCTACCAACTACTGGGGTTGTAATTCCTGCTTTTCTTCCCACATCGTCATCTCTATCTACACAAATTACAAGTAGTTTTGATGCTGCTGTGGACTCTATATCCCTCTCTAATTTCTTATTTGTTGACATGTATACTAGTAATTACAAAATTTGCTTTTAACGATTTCCAACTATTGAATATAGTATTTTTTGTATTCACTCATGGTTTTGAGGAGTTTGCTATTTCTGCATACTGAATTGATTCCTCTTTTAATTTCTCAATATTATTCATAATCTCTGTTATTTTTTCTTGTTCTCCATCACTATTGATTAAATTTGCAAAAACCATTGTTTCTATAATATGTGCTTCAAATGATTTCAGTGATGCAATTCGATTGATGTATGTTTCTTGCCACTCTTGTGGTGCATCACTATATGCTAATTCCATTAACAATGCATTATTTTGTGATGATGAAGTCTCTGCAATTCTAATGTATTCGTCTAAAGAAATTTCTTCATTCATGAACTCTGAAAATGATTCTTGTACGGCATTTGAAACTATATTATGCCTTTCAAAAATTCCTGCATCATGATTCTCAAAATCAGTAACTACTATGGTCATTTCTGTATTTGATGGATTATCTAACCAAACCATGAAACTTCCAATTGTAATGGCCACCAAAACTACTACTGTAATTATGACCCCTTTCTTAGAACCCATGACCATACCAAATCTTTGATCATTATAATACTGATCTATTTTGTTAGAATAGCTAATTTTTAGAAATTTCAGTGTTTTTGATCAATTTTAGAAAATTTTCTAAATTAGTTTATAAAAAAAGCCCCTCACTTCTAGCCTAAAGTGAAATAATATTCACATTCTGTTTTCAAATAGAAGATTGTTTTGGATTTGATATATGACTGAAGCATATTGCGTAAAATGCAGACAAAAAAGAGAAATTCAAAACGCAGAAGAGACTAAATTAAAAAATGGACGTCCAGCCGTAAAAGGTGTGTGTGGAGAATGCGGAACTAAAGTTTTCCGAATAGGTAAACCTTAGACTCCTTTTCCTTTTTCTAACTAAACCCATATAGGGGATTTCTACAACTTATAGTTATGACAAAATCAGATTATGAAAATTTACTAAAGCGAATCGAAAAAAATATTTCAAATACATCTTCATCTGGAAAACGTTTTGAATTACCTCCAATTGATATTACTTGGGAAGGAAAAAAAACAATTCTTAGAAATTTTGCAGACTTTCCAAAAGCATTACGACGAGAACCTAATCTCATCCTACAATATCTGTCAAAAGAATTTGCAGTTCCTGCTGACCGCGTAGGTGACAAAGCAATTTTTGTTGGTAAGCGTGATCCTGATGATTTTACTAGATTATTTGGAATTTATCTAAAAGACTATGTTGAATGTCCAACATGTCAAAGTCCTGATACAAAAGTAGAAAAAGAAAACAGAATTTCTTTTCTAATTTGTGAGGCATGTGGAGCAAAATCTACAATTAAAGGTAAATATGCATAATGCTTTTTTCTACAAAAGTCATTAGTGCAAGCGGAAATTTAATGCTAAACATTTGTGATCATGAATTAGTTGATAAAACTCTTCATGATGGAGAAACAAAAATCAAAATCAATCCAAATTATTATGCTGAAAGGGATGTAGATGAGCATGAAGCAAAAAATCTGTTAACAAAATGTAATTCCATCAACATGGTTGGTGAAAAAACAGTCTCACTTGCAATAAATCTTGGAATTGGTTCTGAAAAAAGTATTAGACGTATAGAAGGCATTCCATTCTTAATAGTATTCAAGATGTAACACCACAATTATATACAAAAATCACATATCTTTTTCGTGGGAAAACGTAAAGTACTCAATGAAAGTGCATTAAAGGAAATTAGATTAGCTGAAGAAGGTGAAATGTATGGTCGTGTGATCAAGCTTTTAGGAAGTGATCAAGTTCTTGTAAAATGTACTGATGATATTACTAGAAGAGGAAGAATTAGAGGAAAATTAAAAAGAAGAATTTGGATTAGAGATAACGATGTTGTAGTAATTGCACCTTGGGATTTTAAACAAACAGAACGTGGAGATATTGTATGGAGATTTACTTTACCTCAAGTTGATTGGTTAAAAGACAACGATCATATTCCTAAAGACTTTTGATTTTAGAAATGATTTTCTATTTGTAGTTCTAGTATAGATATGTCTGATAATTCTGAAAAAAAAATTGAATTAAAGATAAAATCTAAACTTGAACAAAAGAAAAAAAAGAAAACTCTTGATGATGGATTCAAAAAAAATAAAGTAGTGAATGAAGTTTTAGATAAAATCACCGTAATGCAACTTTATGATTTGATAAATTCTAAAATAATTTCTTATGTTAATGGAGTTGTAAAAGCAGGCAAAGAATCTGTTGTATTTTGGGCAAAAGATCCTGAAGAAAATGATATTGCATTAAAAATATACTTGGTTACAACATCCAATTTTAAAAAAAGAAGCCAGTATGTCACTGGCGATCCTAGATTTACTAGTATCAAAAAAGGAACAAAAAATATAGTATATCTCTGGGCTAGAAAAGAATTCCAAAATATCTCTAAATGTTTTGATTGTGGTATTTCTGTTGTAAAACCTAGACATGTTTCAAAGAATATTCTAATTATGGATTTTGAGGGAAAAGATGGAAAACCTGAAAATACTTTACTTGAATCTGAAGTAGATGAAAATGATTATCATCAATCCATTACCTTGATATCTGATTTATTCAAAAAGGCAAAATTGGTCCATGGTGATTTTTCAGAATACAATATCTTTAAAACAAAAAATGGTCTAAAATTGTTTGATTTGGGATCTGCAGTTGATACAACACATCCCAATACAATGAATTTTTTGAAAAGAGACATTAATAACATAACCAACTTCTTTGTAAAGCGAGGATTGACAGTAGAAAACCCTGCTGATATTCTTGAAAGGATAACAAAATGAGCTTTGAAAAATTAATCAGAATTCCAACAGATAGGATTGGTGTCATTATTGGAAAGTCTGGAAAGACAAAACGTCAAATTGAAAAAAAATGTCATGTTGATTTGAATATTGATAGTGAAACTGGTGAAGTAATAATTACTAGTGATAAAATTGATGGAAACATTAGTCCGTTTAAAGCAGTTGAAATTGTTTCTGCAATGGGTAGAGGTTTTTCCCCAGAAAATTCATTGCGTCTTTTACGCGGAGAAAATAGTTTACATATAATAGATTTACGTGAGTTTGGTGGAAAATCTCCTGATCAAATTGAACGGATTAAAGGAAGAATTATTGGTGAAAATGGAACTGCCAGATTAAACATGGAAAATTTAACTGGTGCAACAATTTCTGTTTATGGCAGAACTGTTGGAATAATTGGTGAACCAAATCAATTACGTTTGGCAGTAGATGCAATAGCTTCACTTTGTAGCGGTAGTATGCATGGTCCAGTTTACAATAAACTAGAAGCTGCTAGAAGAAGAGAAAAAGCAGATAAAGCATTATTGTGGGAAAATCAAGATGTCTTCTAAAGAAAATTTTAATCAAATATCTCCTAGTGAGTTTTTTTATCGTAATCGTGATCTTGCAGGATTTAGTAATCCTACACGTTCATTATACACTGCTGTGCGTGAATTCGTAGAGAATTCTCTTGATGCATGTGATCATAGCGGAATATTACCTAATATTCACATGACAATCAAAGCAGTAGATCCTGAGAAACCTGATCCTAAACAATACATCTTAACTGTAAAAGATAATGGACCTGGAATTCCTTCAAAACATGTACCTCTTGCATTTGGTACTGTTTTGTATGGCTCAAAATTTGGCCTGAAACAAGCTCGAGGAATGTTTGGTTTGGGTGCAACTATGGCTATATTATATGGACAAATTACAACAAACAAACCTGTTAAAGTAAAAAGTAATGCAGATGGAAAAACTCGTTTTGATTTTGAAATGAAACTCGACATTCAAAAAAACAAACCAGTAATTATGAAAAAACAAGAAACCCCAAGCACTGAACAAGGACTAAGCGTTAGTATTGTTTTAGATGGTGATTATGCAAAAGCAGGAACAAAAATTCGTGATTATGTTTACCAAACTTCATTGATTACGCCATATGCAACAATTACTTTTGATGATCCAAAGGGCGAAAAATTTCATCATAAAGCAATCATTCGTTCAATGCCACCTGCTCCGACAATAATTGCACCTCATCCATATGGAATTGATGTTGAAACAATTCGTCGTATGCTTGTTGATACACATTACCAAATTCCAAATGTTGATGATAAAATGATTGAAAAAGTTAGAAAAGAACTTGGAATGTCAAAAAAGAAATTCACCTATGATGAAATCATGAAAAAAACTGAGAAAAAATGGAAATCTCTTACCAGACCTGTACGTGTTGTAATATCTTTAATGTCGTTTTTAGAAGCTGATTTTGAAAAACTACAACGAGTTAGAATTGAAGATGTTGATCTTCGAAATAATAAATTAACCTATTGGGATTATAGTACATCCCAAACTCTCGTAGCAGACATGGACGTTGAAAGTCCTTACTATAAACAATTAGCAAACACTGTTCAAGGCGAATCTCTAACTCACTTTTTAAATAAAAGATTTCAAAGAGTGGGCCCAACTGCTGCGCTAGAATTCTGTAAATTTGCTAAGTTTAAACCTGAAACTAGAATTGGAAATATGACTGACCAAGAGTTAGTAAAATTAAGTGATGCATTGCAAACATATGAAGGATTTAGATCACCTGATCCAACATGTTTGGCACCACTTGGTGCTGGTCCACTTGAAAAGGGAATTGAACGTAGATTTGAACCTGATTTCATGGCTGTAGTTCAAAGAACAGCATCTGCATACTCTGGTTTTCCATTTGTTATAGAAATGGGAATAGCATATGGGGGAAAAATTGAAACGCGTGGTACCACTGTATACAGATTTGCAAATAGAATTCCACTGTTATATGATGAAGGTAGTGATGTGGTACTAAAAGTTGTAAAAGATACTGACTGGAATAGATACAAAGTTAAAAATGATTCTGCACCACTCATAATTGTTTCACATATTTGCTCAACTAGAGTGCCATACAAAACAGTGGGAAAAGAAAATGTTGCAGATAGACCTGAAATTGAAAAAGAACTTAGATTGGCACTTCAATTTTTATCGAGAAAACTTTCTGGATATATGTCTAAAAAAGGTCAAGCTGAAATGGCAAAAAAACGTGCAAATCTATATTCTAAATATTTACCACTTGTTGCACAATTCTGTACTGAATTATCTGGAAATAAAAAAGAACCAAACTATAAAGAAATGATAAAAGAAGAAATCGCAATAAACAATACTGGTGAAAACAAAGAGGTAGAGAAGAATGGCTAAAAAAGTAACAAAAAAAGTAACAAAAAAAGTAGATAAAAAAGAAAAAATTGATAAATCAAAAAAATTAATCAATCTTCTCAAAAACCATGGTGCTCAGGTGTATGAAGATCTTGAAAATGGTGAATTTCCAAAATTCTCAATCCCAAATCGTTCAATTAGTAATATCATTTATGATAAAAAATTGAGACAGTACATACTTGGAACTAATACTTCTCTAAGAAGTGCAAGAAATAGTTCTCAATTACGTTCATTCACTCAATTATTATGGCTTGCATTTTTTGCAAACAAATTAACACATGAAAAAAAATCATCCACTCTTCGAGATGTCTACTATTCCTCTCAAGCATTTGCAATAGATTTTGAGGACCAACAAGAATCTGATAACATTATTGTTGATTTGGAGGCAGTTTTATCTCAACCTCGAGAAGATTTCTATGTATTTCCTGAAGAAAGAAGTAGTATTTTTGGTGATTTAACAATTGAATATACAATTCCTGGTTATGAAGGAAAGACACAAAATCTTTCTAGCCACCCTGATGGATATGCAATTGGTCCTAGTATGACTTCTGCTCAACTAGCTGATACTAGTGCAGAACTTGTAATTGCTATAGAAAAAGGTGGTTTGTTTACTAGGTTTGTAGAAGAACAAGTTGACAAAAAATTCAAATCTATTATCATTAACACAGGTGGTCAGGCTCCTCGTTCAACTAGAACATTGTTGAAACGTCTACATGATGAAATGGGTTTACCTGTTGTCATTTTGACTGATGGTGATGTGTATGGAGAACACATTGCAATGGTTATAAAATCTGGCTCTGCAAATGCTGCACATCTTAAAGGATTGACAGTTCCTGATGCAAAATGGATGGGTGTATGGGCTACAGACATTGATAAATTCAAACTTCCTACAATTCCAATGACTGAATCTGACATTAAGCGTTGTTACGATTTACTAAAAGATCCTAGATATCAAGAAGGATTATGGAAACGAGAACTAGAAGTATTCATAAAAATTAAAAGAAAAGCAGAGCTAGAAGCATTTTCAAAATATGGTCTAACAAACATTACTGAGAAATATTTACCTAAGAAATTAGAAGAATCAAAAAGCTACTGACGTTTTAATTCTTAGTGTTAGTACGCCGTTTCTATACTTGAAGTCGCCAATTTCCATTTCCTTTGGTCCTTCAATTTGAACTTCTTTCGAAAATCCTTGTGAGCCTCTGATGTATAAAACTCCATCAATTAATCTTACAGCAATTTTATCTTCTGGTCCTGGAACTTCTGCAACAAAAACTGTTTCATTATCTCCTTTGATTAAATCATACACCCAATTCTTTGATTCTTGTTCTCTTGCAGTAAATTTTGGTTTTTGTGTAACTACCATTTTCTTAATCACTCTAGTCCAGTAAACTATTGTCACTAAAGCAATACCAATTAATATGAAACTGACAAATCCATTGTCTGCTCGTAATGACATTGCATATACCACTCCAAAGAAAATCAATAAAATAATAGGCACTACATAATTTAGTGATTTTTCAGTTGGTTGTGTTGCATTTGCATATTTACTCAATACACCAAAACTAGTTTTACCAAATATAAAGCATCTTTGATTTTTATAGGCAGAATCGTATCTGAAACTATGACTGAAAACTCTGCAAAAAAAATCACAACTAAGGATATTATTGCTAAGGGTTCATTAATTGCAATAATCATATCTGTTCCTACACTAATAGTATTTTTTGGTGTCTGGACAATAACTGATGATCTAATTTTTGGAGCTGTTGGAGGATTAGTTACTAATTTTATTGCTTTAGGTTTTTCATTTAAAATAGTGAGTAAGAAATTTGTAAAAAAATCAAAAGATAATTTTGAATTATAATTGATAAGATGAATCTTTCACAAATAACTAAAACTCTTGTATCTGAAATAAAACTAACTGAAATTCAAGCAAAAATTTTTCTACATATTGTAATTAATGGTCAAATGAATACATCAAAAATTGCAAATGATCTAAAAATTACTTTGGATGATGCCACTCAAAACTCAAAAAAATTAGTAGAGCTTGGAGGATTTATTGATATGCCTAATGATGAATTTGAAGCAATGCATCCTAGATTTACAGCAGTCAATATGTATAGGAAAATGTGTGAAAGAGAACAAAAAGAATTCAAGAAAAATTTGAATGTTGATAATATTGGTGTTGTACTAGAAGTGTCTTATGATGATGCAAGGACTAAATATAACAAATAAAATGAAATCATATGAGTGATGCAGATGCAGCAACTGGAAAACCACAGAGTTTTACTAGAAAAACTTTAGGTGACTCTGATGACAAACCAAAAGCTCCTGAAATTTACAAATGTTGCAGTAATCCTCAGATTACATATCTTGCTCCTGTAAACATCAACATTGATGAAAGAACTATTGGTTCAGTTGATGTTTGGAGATGTGCTTCATGTATGAAAACATTTTGTGAAGAAAAAACATTAGGAATTGATTCTATTTCTGATATTGTTGGAATGCCAAGAATTGAGGATAATGAAAAATGGGCTGTCATTATAAGTAAATTACAAAAAGGAAAAGACAAATGGAAATTAGTTAAATTAAAAGAAACTGGAATGATAAAATTTGAAACTGCTGATGAAAAACTCATTGATCTAAAAATTGAAAACTATAGAATTGTAGATGATTATCATTCAAGCTTTCTTGTTTTGGATCATATACACACTGCAGTTGAAATTTAATCTTGAAACTTACTGTTAACATTCAAGAGATTACTGGTACTCAAATGGCTGCAAAGATTGTTGGTAATTTTGTTATAGATGAAAATTCATTTCCTTTCACTGGAATTGCCTTTGGAAGAATTGGAGGTCAAAATGTGGGAGTAAAACTCACTGAAGATGTTGAAAAAAACATCAAAGATTTAGGATATGACCTTGATGTTGTAATTGATACTCTACAAAAAAACCTAATTCAGGGTGATCTTACTTTACCTGAAGGATTACAACGAGAATCCTTTGCTGATGATTAAAATTCTGCTTCTTCTAATGCCTTTTCACAAGAACATGATTTTGAAACAGGAATTTTATCAATTAATTCCATAAGGAGTTTCTTAGTTAATTCAACATTTTTTGATAGTGTTTCAATAACTTCTTTTGCTGTAACTGGTTTTTCTGCCCATACATCATAATCTGTTACTGTTGAAATTGATGCATAGCAAATTTGTGCCTCTCTTGCTAATTGACATTCAGGAACTAGCGTCATACCTATAATTTCTGCACCTGTACTTTTGTAAAATCGTGATTCTGCTTTAGTTGAAAATCTTGGCCCTTCAATGCAGACATATGTTGCTTCTTTGTGAATTTTTAATTCTTGTTTTTCTGCAACATCT
>Ga0208764_10002761_pt1 | contig 10927 bp, 4 predicted proteins | sample ETNtaG_18_FD_185762 | JGI IMG/M metagenome (GOLD analysis project Ga0208764, IMG submission 185762) | Marine microbial and viral communities from oxygen minimum zone, Eastern Pacific Ocean - ETNP201302SV91 (SPAdes) (version 2) | ecosystem: Environmental > Aquatic > Marine > Oceanic ... | reverse complement strand
TAGTCGGTATATTGTTGGAAATTGCTCAGCATAAACTTTTCCTTTTTCAAAAATTTTATCTGTTTTCCATTGATATCTAGAATTCAAATCTTGAATCATAAATGCTAGATTTGCACCAGAATTAGTTTTGACAAAGATTCCAAAATCCATACCAATGCCTTTACCGGAAAGATCTACTTCATTAATTGGCAATTGATGTCTAAGAATTTTGACATTGATCCCTGCTGAGAACCAAGGAAATAATTGCTGTGCAAATGAAACCATAAAAGCATCTTCAGATGTAGATAGATATTGTGTGTGTTGTCCTGCTCCCGTTCTTCCATCAATTTTATCTACACCAGCACTAATCCATGCTACTCCTAAACTTGCTGTAGGAGGTAACGGAATCGAAAAATTAGTGGCAGTAAATCGACGATCTAAAGGTAATAAATGATGACTGAAACCAAGTTGCCTTCTTTCCAAGAAAACCATAGATGCAGGATTATGATATGCAGCAAAACCAGGGTCAATTTCAGCAGTAAATGCACTCCCCATAGCCATTGAACGCGCCGATGAACCCATTCTTAAAAAACTACCAGCGAAAGAAGCATAGCTCTGACCATTTATAAATGTCAAAGCTAGAATTAAATATATAATTTTTGGTTTAAAATATTTTATCATTTAATTACAATTAATTTTATCCATTTAACTTTTTGATCATATTCTAAACGTATAAAATATGTGCCATTATCAACCATCCGCCCATTTTTATCTTTACCATCCCATTTTAATGAACCAGTCGATGCTTGTCGTCTATCAAATTGTTTTTGCAAGACTGGCTCCATTCCAAAGTTGAAAATATCCATTTTAACAACAAGAGATAGTTTTATATCAGCATGAATATGAACATATCCAGATCCTTGAAATTGATTGTGCTCATATGGAGAGAAAGGATTTGGATATGCGTAGACTTCATCAGGGTCAAAGTTTGCTCGATATATCTTCCAGTTCGTTCCATCCGAATCCATTGCTCTGGCCAAGCCATCCCATGAACCAATCCAAATAGTGGAAGAAGATGAATAATAGGATCTTGTATCATATGATACACCTACAATTTCATCACTAAGTATTTCATCCATATCATATACACCTGTGGAACCAAGTTTTATAGCTTGCTTTACTTGATTATAACGTGCCCATGGTTTATCAATATCAAGCGGGTTATCTGTCAATGTTTTCCAAAGCCCTGAACTACTTGCCACAAGCACAATAGATCCAGAGGCATCCATATTGTATACACGCTTTCCAATTAATGTACTATTCCATGTGTATCCATCATCAACAGTAAAACTCACACCATTCTTTTCACCAGCTTCTGCCGCAACTGTTGCTCCCCAAATAATATTGTATCCTTTATATTTTTGAACAGCTAAGTCAACAACGAACCCTCCTGATAGTCCATTATTTGCAGATGTATAGTGGACCCAATCTACACACCCAAGTGCCCCAATTATTCCACGATTAATTCCATTAGCAGTTCCCACCCAAACTGTATCTGCATAAGCAACTACAGAAAATGCTTTATGATTATGATTTCCACCATCCACAGGATCTCGAGGATTTAAATAATAATCCTTTAAAATATTATTTTCGTAACTCGCCTTCTCACATGTATTTAGCACCTGATCACCATCTTGAGGTAAAGGTACACGCTCCCAAATTTTTAGTGCAAGATTATATCGCCTAAGACCTCCGGCCCAACTTGCTATCCAAATGTAGTCTTTAGTAATGGCTGCATCATAAGTTACATTTGCTTCTTTAACTGTAATCGGTAATCCTTTAAAATATTTTTTGGCAAACGGTGCCAATGAATCTTTTTCCGTATCTATTGGCTGCTCAAAATATGTCCAATCAATTGACTCACCAGTTGCATCTAATGTATATATCAATCCATTCCCAAGTGTAATATTCTCGCCACTTTTTGCAAATGCTGCAATTAAAGTTTTATTATATGCTGCTATAGCAGTGACTCCACCTACAGGTGTTTTATCTTTTAAATCAGCAGATAAATTTTCCGTCGAATTTATTGTGTACATTGAAGTTGAATCTTTCAGGACAGCTAATCCTGAGCCTGTTCCCAGCCAAACTACAGTATCCCCCTGCTGGACAATATCGCTAACCATATTGCTCTTTAGTCCTTTATAAGCTGTGGTATCAAATGCAAAATCCTTCATTTTATACAATGTTGGGATCAAGGCCTGGGAGTAAGAAAAACCATATATGATCAAAATATATTGAATTAACTTTTTCATTTAACGATTAAAACCCTTTTTACAGTATCACTATATGCACTAGAAAAATCTTGAGCTTCAAATGTCCAATGAAATGTCCCAGGTTTTTCATTTTCAGTTATTACTACTGTTCGAGAAAATTCGCCATCGCCTTTTTGTAAATCACCAGATGAATCTTTATCTCCATCATCATACAATAATATGGGATTACCACCATTCATCCATGAATCTTCACCAACATTATAAGATCGGAAAAAAACGCGCTTCACATCATCAATGCCATTAGGATCTGAGACAACCGCTGTAACTAAAAACTCCACAGTATTTACTACATTTGGATCAGCGCTAGGGCTTGGGATTTCTATTGTTGTAACTGGTACCGTAACTTTTTCTATTTTTGGACGAATATTTCCCAATAAAAAATTTGCTGAATCAGAAATACTTTTCGTACCATATAGAGCCAGGATCGAAAGAAATACTGAATCCTTTGCTGTTGATGGAATTACATTATTAATTGAATCACTTTTATTGAAAAATTTTCTACTGTAGGATAGGTCTTTTGATATCATATCTCCTTCAGTTCCATTATCTAAAAGTCCAATTGTATCTGCAGTATTTGATAGTTTGACTCCTTTCCACAGAACCATAACTGAGTCCAAACTTGATCCTTGATAATTTTTAATTAAGTTGGCCGACACAAACAGTTTATTTGATGCTTGTAAATAATGAAAATTCACATCTGAAATTGGGTACACTTCTTTTAAAACTTCAGATTCTTCACACCCAAGAATCAAAAGAGTTAAGAGAATGACAAGTTTTGATTTTAGTATACTATTTATCATTTTTGATTATAAATATGATGAACCATTAATGTACCAACTTCTCCAAGACCTTTGGGAGAACAATTTTCAACAATATCATTTTGAGTATGATGATAGTTTGTTTTTTCATTTGGGTAGTCAAAATCAATGATGTCTATAGCTGGTATACCTGCTATTTCATAAAGGGGGACATGATCATCAAAAATCATATATTTAGCTTTTTTCTTAAATGTTTTTAATCCTAAAGATTCAGCGCTATCCCATAGCTCCATTACAAGTGATGGATTTTGCTCATATGAAAATCTCTCTATATAAAACTCAGGTTCTCTATCAGCGATCATATCTAGATTAATTCCATAATCAGGATAATCAATTGGAAGATTTCGCGCAAAATACTGTGAGCCTTTACAGTAAGACCATGAATCACCACTGGTACCATAATCCTCAGCATCAAATAAAACCAAATTCACACCAATCTCAGGTGTATTTTTTTTTAGTATATAGGCTAATTCTATTAAAACAGCAACTCCACTTGCTCCATCATTTGCTCCTTGAATTGGTTGATTTCTCCCCAAATCATTTTCTCCTCGATCAGCCCATGGTCTCGTATCCCAATGCGCAGAAATCATAATCTGCTTTGATGCCTTATTATTAAACTGCGCGATAACATTATTCATTAAAACTTTTGCGCCAGTTCGTGGCATCGTTTCAGTAAAAGATTGAACAATTACCGTATCAGCTAGAGATTCAAACGTACTAATATAGTATTCCAATGCTTTACGATGACCTTCAGATCCTGGATTCCTAGGACCAAATGCACATTGGTCTTTTAGATGGCCAAATGCATTTTCACCACTAAAGAGTGGAACTTTAGTTTGACAACTAACTAACGTAATTAATAATAGATACCGAATATTCATTATTTTTTTCATTATCCTCTTATTGCTAAGTTAACATCAAAGCCAAAATCTCTATCAACTTTTTTACCAGTGTGTTTAGAGTCGCTCTCTCGATATTCCCAAATCATACTCCCGCTTACAGATTGTGAAAAAGAATAAGTCAGCCGTACTCCAGATTTCCAGCTGGAAGTAAATGCAGTTTCTGCAAATTTCGTTGCTTCAAGGGCTTTTTGAAGTGTTCGATTTTTGTTCATATCAAAATTAAAGGTGAAGTTAACCTGATTATTAACCTTATAATTATCAAAAAATGGAACAGGTATTATGAAGCCTCCACGATGAGAATAGTTAGCTGTTACTAGGTATGATTGATCATTAAATACTTTTGCTCCTCCATTTGCTGTTGTTTCTCTTGATAATGTTCGATTATGTCGCATATTAATAGAGACTCCCTTTTTTAAAGAAATTGTTGCCCCAATTAACGGAGCAAAGTTCATATTTACTCTTGATGTCCTTTCATTCTCTTTGTTATTTAATATAAAATCATCAATACCTAAGAAAGAGATTGATGCTCCATCAAATTTGTCAAATTGCCATGCTCTTGTTTCTTTTCCATTCGTTGCATGATCCAAACTCAATGTCCGAACAAACTTACTGATATACTTATTTCTTTCTAATCCCGTTAACCTAATAGACCAGCCAATAAAAGGAAATCCTTCATCTAAGTATTTCCCGTAAGACAAAAAATCTCTAGATACAGACCTTTGCTCCATCCCTGAACCTCTTAAGTTACTAGAAATATTTTGCGCTAAATTAAATGAAACTGACATAGAGCGAGTTAAATTTAATCCTGTCCTAACTGAAAAATCTCGCTTATGGTCAAAATTTCCTGTATTAGTTCCTACCTGCTCTGAATAATCTAATCCGTGATCTTTCTGCATTCCTAAGCGATATCCTAGGGGCACTGAACCAATAACTCCCATACCAGTTTTGTTTACATTTTCGCTATATGAAAAATTAATTGGGTTGATTTTTCTCGTTAGAGCATGAATTTTTTTCATAAATTCAAAATCTGCTAATATAGATCTATCTTCTATTTCTTTTTCTCCTTGTCCCTCATCCTCATCTGAGTTTATTGATTTTTCATCTTCTTCGTTCAATCGTTCTTCAAAATTACGGCCTCTTGAACGACTTGGGAGCTGCCTTGTTGACTGCCTCTGAGGTACAGACTGTCCCGAAGATGGTTTATATACTAACTCGAGTAATCTAACTGGCGATAGACTTATTCCTGATGAGAACCTTAATTGATTTCCGATATTTGAACCTTCAATATTTTCGTCTCTTGCTTTATTCCATCGATAATTAGCTGAATAACTAAAATTAGGCTTTAACCAATCCATTAAAATTGGCGAAAAAGTAGAATTAAAACCCTCAGTAATATCAGAAATAAAGCCAACATTCCCTTTAGCTAAAGCTGACGGAATATATCCTCTATAATCATTCATATTACTTGAGACTGATCGATTAAATTTTGTATTTATTGATTCAGTCATTCTATAATCAAGTGAATAAGATTGATTCAGTCCAAAATTATAATCATCAGGTGACGGATTACCTTTTCGCGGTATTTTTTGACTTAATCTTTCATTGAAGTTCATGGATGCATTAAATGCTGATGGCGTATAGTATAGATGTGTGCTTCCCAATTTGTCACCAATGAAAGGAACAGATGATGCCCACTTTAAAGGCATAATATAGTTATCCCTACCAAAAGGTAATGCATAGCTCAGTTGTCCCTGATAACTTTCATTTAGAACTTCTTTTTGAATCTCGTTAGACATACTTCTTCTATTTACTGAAAATCTAGTATTCATTTTATCTAAGGTATATTTAACCAAATTATTATCAGATTTAGACGATTTTGCAGCAGATACTGAAATAGTAATTGCATTTGATTTATTTAATATTGAATCAGGAACATTTGATTGATCTACTAAAATATCTTGTCCTGGAAAATATTTTGGTCGATTTATAGAATTGCTGATATTTGTAGAAACAGGGATTTTTAAGCCCCATGACGAAGGTAAAAACTTGTCTATATTAAAACTTGTATTAAAATTCAGACTTTCATTTGATCTATTTGATCCAAGACGACTTTGGAGCATATGAAAGTCAGCATCTTGACGTCTGTAAGCAATTGATGAATTCATAATATCCGCAAAATTAAATCTGCTTTGTACTCTCATCGATATTCCTTTATCCTTATTCACACCGCTAAGCCTAAACTCATCTAACCATACTTCTCCACTGATGGGTACTTCAGATAAATTTCTTACACCAACAATAAAAAATTGGATTCGATTTAATGCTGGCTGACCTTTAATCTGAATTACTTTACCCGTTTCTATACCTAGTTCATCTGTAAATCGATATTCCTTATATTCAGTTGAATCCCTAAATATATCTGTATCTCGAATTTTTTTCACTGATGTTGAGTCTCTAAGCTTTAATCCTGTTAACCATTCTAGATCTAGTTCAATTGAATTCCGATTTCTACCTTCATCCCATCCATCATAAACTGGTTTACGTAACTCATAATAATTCTCGCCAAATCCAAAACGTAAAAATAATTCGACGTTGCTTTTTTCATTGCTAATCCATGGGCTCGATCCATATACATACATCTTCATTTTTTCATAGGAAAGATAGCTTTGTGCTCTTTCTCCACTTAATGACATTAATGATTTCATGGCAGCTCCACTTGCTCTACCTGGCAATTGATCGAATTTTAAAACCAGAGATTGTTCTTTTGATCGAATTTGATTGATACGATCAAATTCACCCTTAACCCCTTCCGGTGGCCTGTAATTTGCATTGTCATCAGTATTAATCACTGAAATTGAAAAAATAGAATCTGCATTTGCTTTACTAAATTTAGAGGATGAATCTGCAGCGACACCTAATTCTTGCCACTCATTTCCTACTAGTTCAATCTTTGCAACATAAATTTTTGTAGGTTCAGAAATATTGCTTACCCTCAAACGCATATGATGAATATTATTCCATTCTCTACCTTCTTGGGGATTATTAGTATCAAAATCGACAAGTGGAATTCTAAACAATCTCCATCCAGTTAATATTCCATCTTTTCTGGTTTCTCCAGATAAGTATGTTGTATCTGTTAAAGAGAAAGATTTAGTAAAATAACTATTAGTACGATCTAAGAACCCCGTACGATCTAGGTCTTCAGTATCTGGATATCTTCCAGCATCAAGGGCATTTTTCTCAGTTCCATTTATACCTGAATAATCATTACTTCCTTCTGAGTACTCCCAGTTATCTGCATTTGGATCACTAGGGTCAACATCGCTAAACGCATTGATCAATTTTGTTTCACCTAAATTTAGGTAGTCACTATAAGTTGGCCCAGATGAGTCCAAGCAAGATCCCCAACCATCTTCATTCGCATCTGGACATCCATCTAGCCCAATATCTTCTGAATCATCTAAAATTCCATCGCCTATTAATCCTCCAACTGGAATATCTTCTGTATTGAGTAATCCATTACCATCTCTATCTTCACTAATTTGACCTAAATCAATCGATATTTTTCCTTTTTGACCAGAATCTGTTTTAAGCCAAATTTCAAAAAACTTTGTTTGAGTTTGATCATAATCACCTGAATAAAAAGGAGTAATTACCCCTGCCCAAATAGAGTCGTCTGGAGTATTTTGCTGATGGCCAAGTTTATTATAGTCTAAAATCAAGATATCAGTCATCTCATTTTGCGCTTGAATAGAAGTTGAAAGATTAGGCCAAATCTCTTTTGTCCTATATTGTATAAATGGATTATACCATCTTAGTTTCCCACGTTTTCGCTGACTTAATTCTACACCAGAAAGAGGGTCAGTAGGAGCAGAGGACTCTCTCCAAAATCGTCTTAATATTGGGATTGAAGTTGTCCGTTTAGAACCTTCAAAATCATCAATAAATGCTATACCTCTTGGATCTCCAGTTGCTTTATTATTTATTGGATTTGGATTAGGCAGAATTTGTGCAAATTCTCCCTCAAAAGAAAATGCTGATGGCTTTTTTGTCTCAATCATAGGCAATCTATCTAGTGCCCGTGTCATAAACGAGATATCCTCTTGAAAACGACCATTCAGTCCCCATATAAAATTTCGCATTGGCTCATAACCAACTTCTATCTTTTCATTCATAACGGATTGATTATAGTAAAGAGCGGTACCACCAATAAAAGACTGCTCACCAAAATCCATTTGTGACCTCACACCTAATATTGTTTTTTTATCAAAAGTAACAATCTGGTGTTTATCATAAATGACTCTGATATCCGCATTAGGGTCAACATCATCTGACAAAACAATTGTCCCACTAAAGTAATCTATTTGATAATCAATACCTCTCTTTAATGAGACCCCACCCTTATAAACCTGCTCACTTCCTTCAACCACCATAAATCCGCCTAAATTAATTGTTGAACTTTGGTTTGCATAATCAACTGCAATCGTAAATCGGCTATCATTTGCAATCTGTGTTCTTTGGGTACTAAAATACATTTTACCTTCACCTAAAGACCCTTTTAAACCCGGCGCTTTATTTCCATCAACTGAAGTATCAGCAGCAAACGGATGAAATGTTGGAAAAAATAGTTCCCCTTCAGCAAGACTAATAATATTAGCATTCGTAAGATCAACTTTTTGATCGACCGTTCGAACTCCACTTTCATTTAAGCTATCGAGGCCAAATTGAGTGATATAAGGATTACCTTGAGGGTCTAAATGACTGGGAACTGGTAATCGATCATTAATGATCCGCAGCTCAAACCCTTCACGATTAATATTGGTTGCTCCTAAATAATAAACGTTTTTGAACATTAAAGGCCAAACTGGATGACTTGGATTTAAATTTCGCGGTTTAAGCATCTTCATTTTTAAATAATCATTCGTTGTAGAAATTTCTTCTCCTATAACAGCAAGAGTATCTCCAGTAATTCGATCTGCAATAATATATGTACAACCAAAAACTTCATCACTGGCTTTTTGACGAAGTCTGATATAACCTAGATCTTCACTTAAAACATAATCTTGGCCTTGCTCTAATCGTTTAAAATTTCCTGTTTGATCATTACTCTCTTGTGGCTCGTTTAAATTTGCGTAAGCCGTTCCTGGGTTTGTCTCGGCATTTGTAGTTTGATCTAATTGATAGAGTTCAAAATTCCGAATAACGACATTACCAATTAGATGGAGACCTGATTGAAGAGGATAAAACGAAGGTATATAAATTGGATTTCCATTTACAACCTCTGATACGCCATTCCTGAACCACTCATGAACAAAGAAGTATTTATTAGCGACAAAATTGTAGTCTTTGATCTCAAAACTTTGAGCCTCACTCTTTCCTTTATATTCCTGAGATTTTTTTTCCGTATTAACAACAGAGGCAATAGCAGTTACGTCCATTGGGCCAAATTTTGAAACTGTTTTAACTCCAAATAGTCCTTGGTGACTCGCTGAACCCATTAAAGACTGTGACCCAGGTAAAGATAAAGAAACATTCCCTGCATCCATAGATTGAATAATATCATCTTCTGCGCCTTTATAATTAATTCTAATATTATTTTCCCAATTAAAATCTCTTTCTGAATCATGGTCAACATTAACAGAAACTCTTTCACCAACTTTACCTTCTACACTAATTCGTTGCGTCTGATCAAATTCTAAATGTGTATTTCGAGTTTCACTCAATTTGGAACGAATCAATTCTTGATCTTGAAAAACAAGATTACCTTTAAGAGTTACGTTTCCTCGCGCCGAAAGAGATACTCGACCTAATTTTGCGACATCAACACCAATAACCTCAATTCCACTGCCTCTTCTATCTTGTAATATTTGAGACTGATCTCCACTAATGCCCGTTGTATCTTTAATAACCTTTAGCATTGCAACTTGACGATTAATTTTTATCTGGCGATCTAAATACCATTCAACTGGTGCAACAAATGGAACTGTTAGAGATTTTTTATCTAGTTCACCTGAGAACGTGATTGTAGTCCAATCTTTTGCAATATCAATATTTCTTACAATAACAAATGGAAGTTTTACCAAATTACGACTTTTATAATTGCTTGAATCATAGGGCATGGATAAAGAATAAGTATTTTGCTGAAAAGGATTATATAGGTATGGAGTATTGGGGTGCCAGTTGCTCGGCAGATTCGAGATAGACGATCCCCCCTGGCCGTAGGCAGGTAAAGCTACGGTCATACATAAAAGTACGCTGACAATTAGGATCCGTTTTATCAATGGACCCACCTCCATATTTAGTTGTTAACAAGGCCTTTAAGGCACAGTGAAACCGCACAAGGCGGTCATTTTAATCCGTTAACGTTGAGGCTATAGTCAGCTCCTTTATGTTTAACCATTACTTTTTATCCTTTTTTCAAGGATACTGCAGAAGTTACGTAAAGCTTTACCACGATGTGAAATATTATTCTTTTCACTCTTTTTGAGCTCTGCAAAGGTTTTTTTTAGTTCTGGATAGTAAAAAATTGAATCATATCCGAACCCACCACTTCCTTTTCTTTGATCCAAAATAAGCCCTTCCACGAGGCCTTCTGTCCATAGTTTTTCTTCTTGTTTCACGAAGGCAATCACAGTTCTGAATCTAGCTGTTCTTTCTTTGCTTGGCTTTCCATCTAAAGCGTCTAACATTTTGTTACAGTTATCTGCAAAAGTGGCATTTTCACCTGCATAACGTGCTGAAAAAACACCGGGCGCACCATCAAGAGCATCTACTTCAAGGCCCGTATCATCAGCTAGAGCTGGTAATCCAGTAAAATCATGAACAGTTTGTGCTTTGATAAATGCATTATCCTTAAGCGTATCTCCTGTCTCAGGAATATCTCCAATCTCAGGAT
>Ga0208764_10002760_pt1 | contig 10928 bp, 8 predicted proteins | sample ETNtaG_18_FD_185762 | JGI IMG/M metagenome (GOLD analysis project Ga0208764, IMG submission 185762) | Marine microbial and viral communities from oxygen minimum zone, Eastern Pacific Ocean - ETNP201302SV91 (SPAdes) (version 2) | ecosystem: Environmental > Aquatic > Marine > Oceanic ... | reverse complement strand
ATTATATGCCCCCAGAGGTAGCCAAAACTTTAAAACAAAAAAGATGATTGCAGAAATTGGTCACATTTTCTTAATTGCAGCTCTGGTAATTAGTTTCTTTGCTGGATTCCTTCCTTTATGGGGCTTGATAAGGAAGGACTATTCAATTTATAGAACCATAGGAAAGCTAAGTTCTATGGTTTTTTTTCTTGTTCTTTTTTCTTTTTTGTCTTTAATTTATTGTTTTTTAGTTGATGACTTCTCTGTGGCTTATGTAGCTAACAATTCAAATCAACTCTTACCAATTTATTACAAACTAACAGCTACTTGGGGTGCTCACGAAGGTTCTTTGTTGCTTTGGATTTTAAGTCTTTCTTTGTGGGCCATATTTTACTTTTGGTTAAATAGAGAGAAGGATCAAGAATTCTTAGCTTTAACTCTAGCAGTACTTAATCAAATAATATTTGCTTTTATTGCTTTCACCTTATTTACCTCTAATCCCTTTGATAGAATACTTCCTATAATTCCAATAGAAGGCTCTGACCTTAATCCTTTATTGCAAGACTTTGCTTTCACTATTCACCCCCCTCTACTTTATCTTGGATATTCTGGTCTAGCTGTTCCATTTGCACTTTCAGTTTCTGCTCTCTTATCAAGTAAAATTGATTCTCTATGGGCAAGAGATTCCAGACCTTGGGCTCTACTCTCTAGTAGCTTTTTAACTTTAGGTATAGGCTTAGGAAGTTGGTGGGCTTATTACGAGCTGGGGTGGGGTGGTTGGTGGTTTTGGGATCCTGTAGAGAATGCAGCTTTTGTTCCTTGGTTGATCTCTATAGCCCTTTTTCATTCACTAATAGCTACCGAAAAAAGAGGTATCTATAAGAATTGGTCTATCTTGCTAAGTATCTTGGCATTTTCAGCATCAATTTTGGGTACTTTTCTAGTTAGATCTGGAATACTAACATCTGTTCATTCGTTCGCTTTAGATCCCGAAAGAGGAGTTTTTATTTTGGGGATTTTTGCCTATTTCGTTCTTGGTTCTTTAACGGTTTTTGCATTAAACAATAACAAACTGCCTGGAAGGAGCACTTATACAATTTCTTCTAAAGAGTTCGGATTTCTACTTAATAATATTTTGTTAGTCCTCTTAGCTTTTTCAATAATGTTTGGAACTCTTTTTCCTTTAATATATGAAGCTTTGTATGAAGGAAAGCAGATTTCCGTAGGAGCACCATATTATGAACTATTGATCTTACCTTTTGCTGTAGGTACGAGTTTGTTACAAGGTATAGGTTTATACCTTGGTTGGAGTTCAACTAAAGATTTTAGCTTCTTGAAAAGAATTTCTATTGAGAGCACCTGTTTAGCAATAATAATTTGTCTTTTAGTATTCTTCATTTTTGAAAAGATTACTTGGGGAACTTTGTTGGCTATTTTGTTATTTAGCTGGTTAGTTTCTGGAAACTTTCTACATTTATTTTTAAGTTCAAAAAATATTGCTAGCTTCAATAATATTATTTTCAGAAGAATAGGTTTGATTTTAGGACATCTAGGGACTGCTTTTATGATCTTAGGTATTGGTATAGTGACAAGTTTCTCTTTAGAGAAAGAGGTATTGCTATCTAAAGGTGAATCTTATAAGTTAGGTGAAAAGACTTTTTCTTTTAAAGAAATTAATAAATCTAAGAGATTAAATTATTCATATAAATCAGCCCTAATTGAAATAGAAGGAAACGGCTCAAAAGATAATGTGAGTCCAGAAAAAAGAACTTATCTTTCTTCAAATCAAGTCATGACAGAGGCTGGAATACGACCTGGCATTTTGGAAGATTATTATGTAACTCTAGGCGAAAATATTAACGGAGATAAGTGGTCTTTTAAGTTACAAATAAAGCCTTTCATAAGATGGATATGGTTTGGTGCACTTTTAATTGCTTTTGGAACATTAATATCAGGCTATAGGTTGGTAAAAGAAAAATGAAACAAGCGATTAAATACTTACCATTATTATTTTTTTTGATATTGACTATAACTCTATTTCAATTTTTAGATAAGAGGGATGATGGTCAGCTCCCATCTGCCTTGTTAGACAAGCAGTTCCCTAGCTTTTATCTTCCAAAACTTGAAAGCGAGGCACTGGTTTCACAGAAAGATTTTATAAAATCACCTTATCTACTTAATGTTTGGGCTACTTGGTGTATAGCTTGTAGAGTTGAACATCCTTTTTTAATGTTTCTCAAAGAGAAATCAGAAATAGCTATTTATGGCTTAAATTATAAAGAGATAAGCAAACACGAAAAGGATGGAAAGGAAGTTGCAATGGAGTTATTGAAAAAAATAGGTAACCCCTATGAATTTAGTGTCTTTGATGAAGAAGGAAAGCTTGCTATGGATTTGGGTGTATATGGAGCCCCTGAAACTTTTCTAGTTGATAAAGAGGGTGTGATAAGGATAAGGCATGTAGGAGTTCTTGGTCCTGAAGTTTGGAAAGAAAAGTTTGAAAAAGTTTTAAGAGAAATGAATGACTAGAGGCTCCTTTATATTTCTAGTGCTTTTTGCATTATCTCACTTTCTGGAATCTGAAGAGATTGCGGAAGTTCGCTCATTAGAATCTATGGAGGATCAAAATAGATTCAATTCTTTATTGCTAATATATAGGTGCCCTAAATGTCAGAGCTCCAGCCTTTCTGGTTCAGACGCTCCAATTGCAAAAGATTTGAAAGGCCAAATAAAAAGACTGATAGAGGAAGGTAAAAATGATAAAGAAATAGATAATTTTTTAAGGCAAAGATACGGAGACTATATTTCTTATAAACCTCCATTTAGAAGAAATACTTTGATTCTTTGGTTGTCGCCTTTTTTTCTTCTTTTAGGAATTCTATTTATGGCAATTATATGGAATATTAAAAAAAGGGATGAGGAATCTGACTTAGAAGCTGAAAACGTAATAAAAGCAGTAGAAAGAACAAGGCTTAAAGGTATTTTAGAAGAAGAGAGCTGATGATATATATTTTACTAACGATATCCTGCATAACTATAATTTTTTATATATTTATTTCTCGGTTTGTCCAACGAAATTTAGTATTTGATAGAAGGCAAGAGAACATAAATCTTTTTAAAAAAGAAAAAAATCATTTAAAGGCAGATGGTTCATTAAGCAAAGAACTGCTTGATCTTTTGGTAAGAGAAAGAGAACAGTCTTTGTTGCAAGATGTGCCTAAAGGAAGAGAGTTAAATTCTCTTTCTGATAATAAGAATCTTTCAGGTTCGTTCTTATTATCTATATTTATGATCATTTCAATGTCTATGATTTACTTTTACCCTATTGGCTTAGGTTCCATAGATAAATTTGAAATTCATAAAGAACTTTATGCTTTTTTAGATGGTGATATCAATCATAGGGCTTTAAAAAGGAAAGAATTTTTTATTGAAGTTAAAAATTTATTAGACAAAAAGCTTTTATCTGCCTCAGAAATCTATTTTTTATCTAGAAAATTTAGAGATATTAAAGAGTTTGATTTTTCTGCGGTTTTATTGACAGAGTTAGTTATTGAATATAAAAACGAAATTCCTTCAAATGTATATGGAGAGTATGCTCAATCTGTATTCTTTAAAGAAAAAGAACAGTTTTCAGAAGAAACAATCAAGGCTTTAAATTTAGCTTTAATAGAAGCCCCCAAAGACCCCTTAGTGCTTACTTTAGAAGGTGTTAAATATTTTAGAAATGGAAATCTAGAGTTAGCTAGATCTTCTTGGGAAGAGGCTAGAGGATATTTAAAAACTGAAGAGGAAAAAGCAGTCTTACAGGTGGGCATAGATAGATTAAAAAATCAGTAGTTTCAAACGTTTAAATAGACTAGACTAGCTCCACAAATGGAAAGATTCTTCTATCTTTCGTTGTCGTCTAACAATAGGGCGAAGGATCTCTTCCCCTCTAAATTAATCTAAATGAAACTTAAATCAGTAAAATTAGCTGGCTTTAAATCCTTTGTGGATCCCACTTCTATTACTTTTCCCAATGACTTAACAGCTATTGTTGGCCCAAATGGATGTGGTAAATCAAATGTGATCGATGCAGTTAGATGGGTTTTAGGTGAAAGCTCAGCAAAAAACCTAAGAAGCCAGTCTATGTCTGACGTAGTGTTCAATGGAACCTCCTCAAGAAAAGCCGTTTCTAGAGCTTCAGTAGAACTCTTCTTTGATAACAAAGAAGGCAGGATAGGTGGCGAATTCTCTGATTATAACGAGATATCTGTAAGAAGAGTTTTAGACCTTGATGGCCAATCAAATTATTATTTAAATGGAACTAGTTGCAGAAAAAGAGATATAACAGATTTAGTTTTAGGAACAGGCTTAGGGCCTAGAAGTTACGCCATTATTGAACAAGATATGATCTCAAAGTTAGTTAGTGCTAAACCTGAAGAAATGAGATCTTATATAGAAGAGGTAGCTGGGATATCTAGATATTTAGAGAGACGCAAAGAAACAGAATCAAGAATAAAGAGAACTAAAGAAAATTTAAATAGGTTACAAGATTTGAGAGAAGAGATAGGAAGGATACTTTTTAAACTAAAACAACAAGCTAGAGCAGCTGAAAGGTATGGAGATCTAAGAAAAGAAGAGAATTTTAGAAAGGGAATACTGTGGTCTTCACAATGGCAAGATAAAGCAAACGAGGTTTCTAGGCATGAAGAGAAGGTGAAGCTAGAAGAGATAAAACTAGAAGAAATTAATTCACTAAAAACTTCTTCTGACTCAGAGATAGAGAGATCAAGAAGCAAACAAATGGAACTTCAATCAAGCATGGATAAAGCTCAACAAGAGTATTACAAGCTGGGAGCTGAAATTTCTAGGTCTGAGCAAGAAATTAAACTTAAAAAAGAAACTATTACTGAAGTTTCTTCTAATATTCAAACAACAAATGGGCTTCTAGAAAGTAAAAAGAAAGAGCTTAGAAAGTTTAAAGATAGTTTAGAGGATTTAAAAAGCTCTATAGCTTTAATAGAGCCACAATTAGAGAAATTAAGAGAAGCTCAGCTTTCTAAAGATGATAAAGACTTGAAGCTAGGAGATATAGAAGGGGATTGGAATAAATATGCCAGCAAAATAGAAAATATTTTATTGAGGATAAAAGAAGCCCAATCTAAATTAATATCCTTAATTTCTTCTGGAAGCATTTCAAAAGATTCGGTTTTGACTGATACAGGTTTAAGTGAAATAGAGACCACTTTAAACCTTCTTGTAAAAGAACCCTATCAACTATTAGCTAAAACAAAGAAATTCTTAGAAGGTTCAAATGCAGAAGAAAAAGAAGAAAAATTACAGCTCTTAGACAAAACTGGTGAATATGCAGATTTACAAGCAAAACTTGCTACTAATACCTCGCAAATTAACCATGTACAGAGTGACATTAAAAATTTAGAAGCTGACTTGAGTTCTCTTGAGAATAAGGTCAATGAAGATAAAGAACCACTTGAGTCAATGCAAGATTCATTAAATAAGTTATTAAATTCTCGATTATCTGTTGAGGAAGAAATGGCCTCAATCAGGACATCTATTGAAACTGCTTCACACAAAATAAGGTCTATAGAGAAGGAGAGGTTAGACAAAGAACAAAAAGCTATTAACTCAAGAGAAGCTCTAGAATCTTTCAGGTTAGAACTCCAAGCATCACAGATTGAAGCTGAAAATATAGAAAAATTAATTAAAGAGAATAGTTTAAATTTGAAAGAACTGCTTTCAGAGTTAAGCGAAGAAAAATCTATAACTAATTACCAAGAAGACCTTGAAAAGGTTGAGAGAAAAATATCACGATTGGGGGCTATAAATTTAGCAGCCATGGAAGAGTTTGCTTTAGAAGAAGAAAGAAAAACCCATTTAGATAAGCAACATGAGGAATTGGTTAGTGCTTTAGATACATTACAGAACGCTATAAATAAAATTGACAAAGAGACCAGAACAACTTTTAAAGACACCTTTGATGAATTAAATAGGAGTCTTGGGAAATCTTTCCCTAAGTTGTTTGGTGGAGGACATGCCGAACTTATCTTATTAGAGGAAGATCTATTAACTTCCGGAGTAGGGATTTTAGCCAAGCCTCCAGGAAAGAGAAATGCATCTGTTTCTCAACTATCAGGTGGTGAAAAAGCTTTAACTGCAATTGCTCTTGTCTTTGCATTTTTTGAATTGAACCCCGCTCCTTTTTGTATGCTGGATGAAGTAGATGCCCCCTTAGATGATCTAAATACATTAAGATTTATAAATCTTGTAGAAGAAATGTCAGCAAAGGTTCAATTTATTTATATTACGCACAACAAAATTTCAATGGAAAAAAGTAAGCATTTAATGGGTGTTACCATGCAAGAACCTGGAGTTTCAAGAATGGTTGCCGTTGATGTTGATGAAGCAGTTAAGCTGTCTGCAAGTGCCTAACTTTATATGTTTAATCTATCAGAAATTTTAACCTTAATTATAGGGATATTATTGGCAATTGTTTTTTTGGATGGATTAAGGAGAGCGATAAGAAGTAGAAGGAATAGTATTATGGTAGACCTTTCTTCTTATCCTAATGAAAGGTTTGAAGATCTGAATAATGGTCTAATAAGCAATGATCTTTATGAACCAAAAAATAGCGAAGAACTTTCAAGTGAATCTTTAGATGATTCAGAAGATTTTATAGATTCAGAGAGCCATGATTTAATTATCCTTAACTTAACCTCCACAGACTTAGAATGTTTTTCTTTTACTTCCTTGTCAGGAAAACTTTCTAAATTCTCTTATATTTTTGAAGAACAAGGCTTCTTCGTATTTAAAGATCAAAATAAAGAAGATATTTTCAACCTAATCAATGCAAAAAAACCAGGAACGTTTCTTGGCGATATCTCCACATCAGATATCGCTTTAGTTCTTGATCCACAAAAGGTCACTAATGTTGTTGAATCTTTTGATTTTATGTTTTCTGTAGTTGACTCTCTTTCCCAAGAATTTTCTTGTAAGTTACTGGATGAGAATAGAAATCTTCTAACAAAGCAGATGCTAGACCATATGAGAAATAAAGCGCTAGAGTTTCATCGTCTGAATTTATCAAGAGTGGGTTAATCTTTCCTAATTATGAAGCCAGAAGCTGCAGATAAGCTTAGAGTAGCTCAACTTTCTGAAGAAATAAGAGAGCATTCATATCTATACCATGTTCTAGACGATCCAAGCATAGAAGATTCTGATTATGATGCCCTTTTTCAAGAATTAATCTCTTTAGAAAAAAAATTTCCTAATCTCATACTTAGTTCCTCGCCAACTCAAAGAGTAGGTTCACAACCAGCTCCTGGTTTTAATAAAATATCCCATACAACACCTATGCTTTCTTTAGACAATGCTTTCAATTCAGAAGACATAGAAGATTTTGACAGGAGAGTTAAAGAAAGGTTGTTACAAGATGGAGATCTAGAATATTGTTGCGAGCCAAAACTAGACGGTGTAGCGGTGAATCTATTTTATGAAAAAGGCGAACTAAGAAAAGCAGCTACTCGTGGTGATGGATCTATAGGGGAGGATATTACACATAATATTAAAACTCTTCCTTCACTGCCTTTAAAGCTGTTAAAGAGAACAAAAAAAGATAGATTGCCTAATAATCTTGAGGTAAGAGGTGAAGTTTTTATAGAAATTAAAGACTTTAAGGCCCTCAATAACAATTTAAGAAAACAGGGTTTAAAAGAATTTGCAAATCCTCGAAATGCAGCAGCAGGAAGTTTAAGACAGTTAAATCCTGAAATAACTGCTTCTAGGCCTTTAAAGCTTTATATTCATGGGTATGGTTCTTCAGATGCTAAAGAAGATGGTTTTGTTAGAAATCAATATGAGATGCTCCAATTGCTTAATTCTTGGGGATTCCCAGTTAATTTAGATACTAAAATTTCTAAAGGCTTAAATGAGTGTAATAAGTATTTTTCATTTATAGAGCACAAAAGAGAAAATCTTGATTATGAGATTGATGGTGTTGTATATAAAGTAAATGAGTTTGGACTACAAAATAAGTTAGGCAAAGTTTCCAGAGCCCCTAGATGGGCAATAGCTAGAAAGTTCCCTGCGGAGACTGCCTCTACTTTAGTTGAGTCTGTGTCTTTTCAAGTAGGTCGTTTAGGCAGTATTACGCCTGTAGCCGATTTAAGACCAGTGAAGGTTGGGGGGGTTACTATTTCTAATGCCAGCTTACATAACTTTGATGAGATAGAAAGGTTGGATGTGCGACAAGGAGATCAAGTTATTGTTAAAAGAGCAGGAGATGTAATACCTCAAATCACAAAGGTTATAACTAATCCTGATAAAAAGAGAAGATCCAAAATAAAAGTTCCTCAAAAATGTCCTTCATGCGGTTCTGATCTAGAAAGAGATGAAGGAGTTTCAGCTTTAAGATGTATAAATTCTCAAGAATGTCCTAGCCAGCTTATAGAGATGATAAAACATTTCGTTTCTAGAAATGCTCTTAATATTGATGGTTTAGGAGATAAAATTATTAGATTATTCATAAATAGGAGGTTAATAAAGGACGTTTCTGATTTATTTTCGCTTAAAAAAGAAGACCTAATAAGTTTAGAAGGGTTTGGGGAAAAATCAGCTGATAACCTTATAAAGTCTATTGATTTAAGTAAAAAAACAAATTTTCAAAGATTTATTTATGCCCTTGGTATAAGGGAGGTAGGTGAGACTACAGCTCTTAATCTCTCCCTTTATTACCAAGATATTGATTCTCTGGTAAGAGCAACCCAAGATGAATTAATGGAGATAAATGACATTGGACCAGTAGCAGCAAAATTCATTTATGAGTACTTTTCAAACTCCAACTCTATTCAACTGGTACAAAACTTAATTTTAAAAGGTGTGCAGATCTCTTCTAATAAGTTAAAAGAAGACACAAGAGTTTCTAATAAAACTATCGTTATCACTGGATCTCTAAACAGCTTGTCTAGAAGTCAGCTAAAGGAAGAGCTGATTAAAAAGGGAGCAAAGGTTTCTTCAAGTATTTCTAAAAAAACTGATTTATTGATTTGCGGGGAGAAACCTGGATCTAAGAGAAAGAAAGCTGAAGACTTAAAAATAGAGATATTGTCTGAAGAAGATGTAATTAAATTATTAAGTTAAATAAAATGAAGACTAAATTAAGTTTTCTCTTATCTATTATTCTGATTAGTTCATGCGCTTCAAGTCCTCCTGCTTCTGTTGATGATGTTTGTAAGATTTTTAAAGAAAAAAGGTCTTGGTATAAGGCAGCAAAAAAGACAGAAAAGAAATGGGGAATACCTATACCCGTTACTATGGCGATTATTAAACAAGAATCTAGTTTTAATTCGGAAGCAAGGCCAGAAAGAACAACATTACTAGGCTTTATTCCTTGGAAAAGAAAAAGTTCTGCAGTTGGATATGCGCAAGCTATAGATGGCACTTGGGAGATGTATCTCAAAGACCAAGGAAGGTTCCTTAAATCTAGGAGTGATTTTGATGATGCGGTTGACTTTACGGGTTGGTATAACTCAAAGAGTTTAAAATTACTTAAACTAGATAAGAATAATGCTAGAGCTTTATACCTTGCTTATCATGAGGGGAGAGCGGGGTATAAAAGAGGAAGTTATAGGTCTAAGCCTTGGCTTTTAGGTGTTGCCGACAAGGTTCAAAGGCAATCTGAAAAATACAATCTTCAATATCAACAGTGCAAAAAGAAACTTGGAAGAAAGTTTTTCCTTTTCTTTTAAATATTTTCTAATTCTATAAAATATTGTTTATGAAAAAATTATTGCTTCCTACTCTAGTATTTATATTTATTTATGGTTGCGCTATTCAGCCTAAGATTGATACGGATACAGATAGAACATATAGTCTTTCTTCTTATAAAAGCTTTTCTTTAGAGTCACTGGAAATGGAAGATGAGCCATCTCAGATAAGTGTAAACCCAATCCTTTTACAGAGAGTTTCACGTTCCATAGAACAAAAATTAATTTCAAGAGGTTTTACCAAGTCTTCAAATCCAGACATGATAGTTAGATTTTCAGTAGCAACTGAAAGAGAAGTTGATAGAAGCTATAGCTCAGGTACTTGGTATAGAAGAGGGTATTTTGATGACAGAGATGAAAAATATTACAGAGTAGACAAAGATTCTCTTAGTATAAGATTTCATGATGCTAAAACAAATGAAGTAATTTGGTATGCTTTCTCAAGATTTTCCAGGGCTCAAGCACCCAAAACACAAGAAGAAGTAGATAATCTAGTCAGGCAAGCAATTTCTAAATTTAACCCTGGGCTATAAACCTTTTTGGATCTAAAGCTTTAGATAGTCTTTTACCAAAAATTGTAGGACTCTCATCTATTACATCTGAGATATATTGCGAACAAAAAGGTCCAGTGATAGATCCTCTTGAGCCGTGACCTATGTTAAGAAGGATTCCATTAAGATTTCCAACAATAGGGAAATAATCTCTAGTTGTTGCTCTAAATCCAACTCCTGCACCTTTTAATTTTAATTTTTGTTTTGTTATGGAAGTAACTTTTTCTAGATTTTCTAAATCATCTGATTTTAGGGGGTCTTTATCTTCAATATCATTATATGTAGATCCCACTAAGGAAGTTGAAATAGAGGTTGGAACAATATAACCATTAGCGCAAACAGGAACTTTAAGTTTTTTTATTTCCCCTTCGTTCTTGATGTAACTAATCTGACCTCTTTTTTTATTAATTCCATTAATTTTTATTAATCCATTATTTTCAAAAGAAGAACATAGACAAACAACGTCGAAATCCTTTTCTTCACTTTCTGTAAATACTTTATTTTTGTTTACTTTAAGAACTTCATCATTTATTAATTTAATATCACTGGAATCAATAAGGTCTTTTTTAATTCCAACTGGATTTAACCATCCGGCTTCCTTAAAAAACAATCCATTGGTATCAATCTTTATTCC